>ERZ1740060.939-NODE-939-length-11667-cov-5.453669_pt1 | contig 11667 bp, 10 predicted proteins | sample MGYA00581743_ERZ1740060 | MGnify/ENA primary metagenome ERZ1740060 (study PRJEB43018, sample SAMN04849235) | marine metagenome | isolation source: floating plastic debris | place: Pacific Ocean | collected 2008-08-27 | study: EMG produced TPA metagenomics assembly...
CCAGATCTATACGCTTGACGCAGGCTCGACCGTGACCGCGACATCGCTTGCTGGCTGTGCGCTACGTTTCTCAGAGGGCGCAGACGTCTGGGCGGTGACCCGGGCCCACGCCCGAGCAAGGATCATCGGTCGCCTTGCCGCAAGCTCCGGGACCGCCAGACGCCCGCGATAGCCCAGGATTTCATCAGCGGCTTGATACACCATCGCGCGGCGCGCGTTCACGAAAGCCATATCGTCTATATCCGCATGTTCCCTGTATTGCCGCGCGAAAACCCAAACGGGGCGCCCCTCTATCAGGATATCCTGTCCGGGCGCGTCCAGCACCTGCGCAAGAAAGCTCAGCCTGTCGAACCCTTCCTCATCCAGTTCGGCAAAAATCCCGTCGGCCACATGGGATGGGTCGGCAGCGATCCATGGGGCTCCGTCCGGGCTCGATCCATGTCTGAACCCCGGCACAGAGCCCGGGATCACTGTCGCCGTCGGGCAAAGGAGCTCGATCAGGTCCGGCGCATCAAATGGCGCGGTCAGAAACACCTGAACCATGCCGCCCTACCGGTGTCAGGAAAACCGCCGGGCCACGAATTCGCATATGAGCCCGACAACAGCCCCACCGCCAATCAACAAGATGAGCAACGGCGTGTGGAGCAGGTTCACAGCAAAATCGAGGGCAAGTTCGAAGACGGAGACCAGCGCCTCCACCGGGCCCTTGTATCGACGCTCAAGCGCGAGGCGCAGCATCTCGTTGAACGCCTGTATCATCACAGCCCAGAACACCAGTGCCGCGACACCGGTCAGCCCCGCGCCGATCGCATCCGAATAACTGCGGTTGAGCCGTGTGCCGATCACAATCCAGCCGGACAAAAGACCCAGCCCGACATTCACGTAGTTGAACCAGCCGAAATCTGTCCCCTCGGGCATCAGAGGGCGGTACATCTCGGAGCCGTACCACGCAATGATCGCCATAAGGATCGCCGCCACGCCTTTTCCGGTCGTGGGCATGCTGTCTGTGAGGGGCATGTCTACTCTGGCCTTGCGATTGTGATCTGCGTCACATCACAATTTCCCGTAAGAAAAGCGCCTGCGCAAGATGTCAGATAAAAGTTCCACATCCGGCGGAACCGGTCATCAAAACCCAGATTGGCAACCTGATCCCATTTATCGTTGAAGGTTTCATGCCACCGGCGCAGGGTTTGGCTGTAGCTGTCGCCGAATTCGATCGAATTCAGAACCCGCAATCCCGCAGCGGTGACCTGAGACCGCAGCGCGGACGGGCTGGGAAGCATGCCCCCCGGAAAAATGTATTTCTGAATGAAATCAACATCTTTCCTGTATACATCGAAACGGTCGTCTCCGACTGTAATGATCTGAAGGGTTGCATTGCGTCCGGGTTTCAAACGATCCCGCACCGTGTTGAAGTAAATCGGCCAGTATTTCTCGCCCACCGCTTCGAACATCTCGATACTGGCAATTCCATCGTAAGATCCGCGCTCGTCGCGATAATCCTGCAACTTGAAGCTTACAAGATCTTTAAGCCCTGCGTTTTCAATACGTTTCGACGCAAACTTAAACTGCTCTTGACTGATCGTGAGCCCTGTGACCCGTAAGCCACGCTCGCGGGCGGCATATTCGGCAAAGCCCCCCCAGCCACATCCGATTTCGAGCACGTGATCGCCCGGGCGCACGTTCATCTGATCAACCATGCTGGCATATTTGGCCGTCTGCGCCCGCTCCAGACTTTCCTGACCCGTTTCGAACAGGGCGGACGAATAGGTCATCGTGTCGTCCAGCCAGAGCTCGTAGAAATCGTTCCCCAGATCGTAGTGATAGCTGATGTTGCGCCGGGCCTGCGATTTGGTGTTTCGCTGAAACCAGAAACGCAGCTTCTCGTACCATTCAACCAGTTTCTGACCGGGATAACCGTTATACATCCCGTCATTATCGCTGTTGACCAGATCCATGAAGGCCTGAAGGTCCGGCGTGCTCCACCATCCGTCGAGATAGGCCTCGCCAAAACTGACATAGCCATCTCGCAACAGCCGCGCGAAGACATCCGTATTGTGAATATCGATCCGCGCCACCGGTCCGGGCTTTTGCCCTTCAGCGCGGAACACGCGACCATCGGGCAAGCCAATATCCAGCCGACCGTGATCCAGCTTTTGCGCAATCGCGAACATCTGGGGGAAGTATCTGGGAAGATCGCTCTGTCCCGTGGTGTCTGTCAGGATCATGGGCTGGTCGGCCTTGTCTGGATTGTTGGACGTTACGGGGACGATGCCCCCGCCTGCAAGGGGATTTGGAGAGATTTTCAAAAGCTTCGCGCCCCATAGGCTTCCAGTGCGCGCGTTCTGCCCATGCTGAGATCCACCACCGGATCGGGATAGGCCATATCAGGTTGCAGATTCCAGGCCCTCGGAATCGCTTCGAAGTAGCTGAGCGCGGTATCGCTTGGGTTTGCGTGCCCCTCGGCGATCCACCGGTGGCGGTATATGCCTTGAGTATCGAACTTTTCGACCTGCGTGGCTGGGTTGAAAATGCGGAAATAGGGCGTTGCATCCGGTCCGCTGCCCGCCGACCATTGCCAACCCATGGCGTTGCTGGCCGGATCCCAGTCGGTCAGGCAATCATCGAACCAGCGCTGACCGATCCGCCAATGGGTCATCAGATGCTTTGTCAGATAAGAGGCGACAATCATCCGGCCGCGATTATGCATCTTGCCGGTGACATACATTTCTCGCATGGCCGCATCCACGAACGGCTCGCCGGTTCGGCCGTGTTTCCAGGCCACAACGTCGGGATGCGCCTCATCCTCGTTCCAGGGAAAGGCATCCCATTCAGGACGCCAGTTATCCGCGAGAATACGCGGCGTGTGATAGGCCAGATGATACGCAAAATCGCGCCAGACCAGTTCCTTAACCCAGGTTTCTGGTCCCTCGCCGCCGGTCTCCGCCATGGCGCGCCGACCCGCGTGCCAGCAGATGCGGGGTGAGATTTCTCCCAGCGAAAGGTTTTCGGACAAACCGGATGTGCCATCGATGCCGGGGCGGTCGCGCATGATTGCATAATCCCCGACCGCCTCAGCGCAAAACCTCTCCAGCCGGTCTCGCGCGGCTGCTTCGCCGACACGTTGATAAGGGTGACACACCGCCGCGCCACGATGCATTGCGCGCCCCATTTCCCAGTTCTCCAGCGTCTCGCTCTTGGGCCAACCATCGGGCTGCGGGATCGTTCCCGGTTCGGCCAGTACATCCGGTACATCGCGGTCGCGCACGGCTTTCCAGAGCGGTGTGTAGACTTTGTAGAACCCCCCCGTCTTCGTCTCGACGCTCCAGGGTTCGAACAGAACATGCCCCTTGTGGCTCTGCGCGGTCAGGCCATCTTGCTGCAAGCCCGCTTTTACGGCGGTGTCCCTCTCAATCGCGTCCGGATCATAGGCGCGCGACCAGAACACGGTGTCAGCCCCGGTTTCCGCGACGATATCGCGCAAGACTTCCAAGGGTGCGCCGCTGCGCAGAACGAGGCGACTGCCTTTCGCCTCAAGCCGCGCGGCCAGATCCGCCAGCGACAAACCAAGCCGCCATTTCGGGGCCGCCCCCAGCTGGTCCACCAAGGTGTCGCGGATGAAGACAGGGATAACAGGCCCGCCCCGCGCCACGGCGGCGCAAAGCGCTTCATGATCGCACAATCGCAGATCGCGACGAAACCAAAGAAGTGTTGGCTTGCTCTCTGACACGCCTGCTTACCCCCATTTTTGCCGGGGGAGTGTGCGATGGTCACTGCCCTCGATTCAAAGACTTTTATCCAGTGCGTCCAGAAGCTTATCAACTTCCCCGCGCGTTGTGTAATGGACGAAACTAAGTCTCAGAACGCCCTTGTCCAGATCGATCCCCATCGACTGAAGAGGCCGCGAGCCATAGAAATCACCCCCGTCGGTCATGATGCCGAGGGTTGCCAGCCGTTCAGCGGCCTGCCGTCCGGGTTCGTTCAATTCCATGGCCACCGTCGGAGCCTTGGTTTCGGCCTCGGATGGCCCGATGAGGCGCAGCGTGTTCTTCGCCGAAAGATAGTCGAGCAGAGGTCGTAGCAACTCTGTCTCATACGCCCGCATGAGGTCGTGCACTCCGCGTGTACGCTCAACCGGCTCTCCCTCGATCCCGTGATGCGCCGCCAGCGCGTCGTAGTAATCCGCCATGCCCGCGCAGGCGGCAACCTGCGCATGATCCGGACCGGCGGGTGTGAACTTTTTGTAAAGACTGTCGGCATTGAACCAATGGCCCTGATTGGGCAGCAGATTTGCCAGGTCGCGCCTGACAACCATCAACCCTTGATGAGGCCCGTAGGTTTTGTAGGCCGAGAACAGGTAGATGTCACAGCCCAACTCGCCCACGTTCACAAAACCATGCGGGGCATACGAAACGCCATCCACGCAGACAAACGCCCCTGCGGCATGACAGGCCGCCGTGATCTCGACCACAGGGTTAAGGGCGCCGACAATATTGGAGCAATGCGGAAAACAAACGAGCCTCACCCGCTCGTCCAGCAGCGTTTCCAGATCTTCGAGCCGCAGGAGGCCAGTCTCTGTGTCAATCTTCCACTCGCGGATTTCGATGCCCGCCGCATCCAGCCGGCGCCACGGGCCGGAATTCGCCTCGTGATCCTGATCCGTTACGATGATGGCCTCACCCGGTTTCATCCACTCCCGGAAGGCCTGCGACAGCACATAGGTATTCTGCGTGGTCGACGGGCCAAAGCTAAGCTCATCAGGCTCTACGCCCAGCATCGCCGACAAGCGCGCGCGCGCCTCGTCTATCTCCTCGCCCCCCAGACGTGAGGTGTCATAACTGGCATAGGGCTGCACCTTGCGGCTGCGATAAAACCGGGTCAGCCGGTCGATCACCGGCGCGCAGGCATAAGACCCGCCGGCGTTTTCGAAAAAGGCCTGTCCTTGCAATGTCGGATCGGAAAAAGCAGGAAACTGCGCGCGGACAAAATCGATATCGAGCTGGGCCATTCGGGCCTCCTTATCAGTATTGGCCAGACGCAATCGCAGTTGGCAGGCGGACGCAAGCCCACTCTGCACAAAGCAGCCAGAATTCATGCATCGGACCCGCGCGCCAGCCGTCTTTGCGCTTCTTGGCAACGGACAACCAGCCTCTGTCAAAAGGAATGAGAGAACAGTGAAACACGGGATTTGATGACCCAAATCCTGACCAACGATCAGTCGCTCACTTTAGGCACCGCGTCCCAATCAGTGAGAACCTTTAGACTTGCTGTGCGAAGCCTAACGAAGGTCGAAGGCAATCGGCAGGCTCACGGGGCCCGTATTGCCGCTGTCGGGCAGGTAGGTCGCGTCGCCATTGGGGCGCACATGGGCAATCTTCTGAGACAGAAGCCGATAGGCCACCGCCATATCGTTCTTGGCCACCACCTGTCCCAGACAGACATGCAATCCGCCCCCGAACCCATAATTCTTCTGCCGTCGTTCGGTGATATCGAAAGGTGCATCGTCGAACGTGTCAGGATCTGTCCCGGCGCTCTCGGACATCAGATGAAGCGTCGTGCCTTGCTTGATCTCCAGCCCCTGAAACTCGAAATCCTCGACGGCCTCTCGCGTCACCCATGTGATGGTCGGGCGCACGCGCATGCATTCCAGCGCAGCCGCCATGTCAAGCTGCGGATTGGTGCCAAGGATCTCCCACTGATCAGGATGTTTCAGAAACATGGACATGCCGAGGCCGAGTTGGTTGCGCGTGGTGTCCACACCGGCAAAGGCCAACATTACGCCCATATTCACCAACTCGTCGTAACTCAGACGATCCTCTCCCTGGGACGCGGTGGCCAGCACCGACAGAATGTCCTCGCCCGGCGCCCTGAGACGCTCTTTGAGCACCTCTTCCACCAGAGTGTACATCTTTTCTGTCGCGGCTTCGATCTTGGGCAGGCTTTGCTTGTAGGTCACGCCCAGTGCCAGCCCCATATCCGACGAAAGATCGAGAATTTCCTGCGCCGCATCTTCGGGCAAACCGATCAGAATCGTCAGAATGCGACCGGCATAGGGATCGGCGAAATCCGCCATGAAATCGCATTCACCCGCATCGATGAAGCTTGCCAGCAGATCGTTGGTCAGCCGTTCGAAATCCGGCATCAGGCTTTTCACGGTTTTGGGGGTGAAGGCCGGATTGACCAATCGGCGCAGGCGAAGATGATCCTCGCCTTCGGTCACGAGAATTGTCTTCCGCCACCAATCCGCGAATTTACCCGAGTTGACCCCGTTCAGTTCGGGCCAGGCATGGCTGCCCTGACGCAAGCTGGGATGGATCAGCAGACGCCCCATCTCTGCATAGCGCAGAATCGCCAGCCCGTAAGGAGTGCGCGCGTACCAGCTCGCGTCACGCGCCTGTCTGACCTCCGGCGACCGGATGGAATAGTCCGGATCAGCAATATCCAGATACGGGGCTTTATCGAACGGCACGGTCGATGACTGCAGCATCGGTCTCTCCTCATCGCGGGCACGCGCGCGGCATCGCGGGCTGGCGGTTGCAAAGCTACGCTATAAACGCGTGCTTCGAAAATCAATTTCGTCCCGGTCTGTCTTTGAACACTTGAGGCGGAGCCCTTATCTTCGCCTACGATCTTGCCCAAATAATGACCATCGGCAGGCTATACAGGAGCGGTACCTGGCGGCCTGCGACGCCACCAATAATTTTCTTAGAGAGAATCTTTCTTTCGCTCAAGTGAACTTTTGGGTAAGCCAAAACGATAAACCGTGCCGTTGCCAGACCGGACGCGGCCATGTTCAGATCGCGGGGAGCACATGGACTACGAAATCTTCGATGCCGGCCGGTTCACGTTGCAATGCGGGATCACCCTCCCTGAATGTAAAGTCGCCTATAAAACCCATGGCACGCTGGCACATGCCAAGGATAACGCGATCATCTATCCTTCACGCTATGCAGGCACCCAAGCAGATCAGACTTTCCTGCTCAGCCCCGGCAAAGCGCTCGATCCCGACAAATATTTCATTATCTGCATTAATATGCTGGGCAGCGGGTTGTCCACGTCGCCGTCCAATTCTCCACGCCCCTTTTCCGGGCCGGATTTTCCGCTGGTCACGCAATATGACAATGTGCGTCTGCAGGACCGCATTGTGCGCGAGGTCTTCGGGATCGACACCATTCGCCTGGTCTGTGGCTGGTCGATGGGCGGGCAACAGGCGTTTCAATGGGCCTCGCTCTTTCCGGACCGCGTACAGGCCATGTCGTGCTTCTGCGGTCAGGGCACGACGGCACCGCATACCTATGTCTTTCTCGAAGGTGTGAAGCAGGGGATCATTGGTGACCCGGACTGGAAGAACGGCTATTACGAAACCCAGCCCTATAACGGCTTGCGCGCCAAGGGCCGCATCTGGGCCGGCTGGGCCCTGAGCCAGGAATGGTATCGGGAGAAAACCTGGGAAAGTCAGGGCTTTGCCACGCTGGAGGATTACCTTCAGGGATACTGGGACGGGATCTATTTCGGTCGTGACGCCAACGATCTGCTGTCCTTCATCGCAACCTGGCAGGCCTGCGATCTGGCCAACAATCCGCTCTATAACGGCGACCGCGCGGCGGCCTATGGGGCGATCACCGCCCGGTCGATCATCCTTCCCGCCCGCACGGACTTCTATTTCCCGCCCGAGGATAATGCCGCCGAAGTGGCATTGATGCCCAATGCGGAACTGAGGGTCATCGACTCGATCTGGGGTCACTATTCTGGCGGCGGCCGGACAGAGGCGGATCTCGCCGTGATTGATCAGGCCCTGAAAGACCTGCTGGCGTGAGCGCACCGGATGTCATCATCGTGGGCGCGGGCAGCGCAGGCTGCGCCATGGCCGAACGGCTGAGCCGGGATGAGACATGTCAGGTCCTGTTGCTCGAAGCCGGTCCTCGCGACGATCATATCTTTATCAGAATGCCAGCAGGCGTCGCAAAGGCGATCGGCTCACCGAGGTTCAACTGGCATTTTGAGACGGTGCCGCAGGCGCATATGAATGGCCGTCGATTGTCCACCCCCCGCGGCAAGGTTCTGGGCGGCTCATCGTCGATCAATGCCCTGGTCTATATTCGGGGCAATGCCTGGGATTATGACAACTGGGCCGCTTTGGGGTGTCCGGGATGGGGCTACTCTGACGTGCTGCCCTATTTCCGCGACGTCGAGGATAATGCCCTCGGCGAAGGCCCCTATCACGGCGCAAGTGGTCCCCTCACGGTGTCCAATCCGGAATCGGACAATCCGGCCTTTGCCGCCTTCATCCAGGCCGGGATCGAGCTGGGCCATACGTTCAATCAAGACATTAACGGGGAAACACAGGCAGGCTTCGGACCCTTTCAGCTCAACATTCGAAACGGACGACGCTGGAGCGCTGCGGATGCGTTCCTGAAACCCGCGCTCTCACGTCCAAATCTCAGTGTGCGAACGGATGCTCAGGTCCTTGGACTGGCCACCGAAGGCACGAAGGTGACCGGGGTACGCGTGGCTGGAACCTCGGGTGTGGAGACGTTGACTGCGGGCGCGACAATCCTGTGCGCCGGGGCCATCGGCACGCCACATCTGCTGCTGCTGTCGGGCATAGGACCGGCGGATGCGCTGCGCCACCACGGGATCGACATTATCGCGGACCGTTCGCAAGTCGGTCAGAACCTGCAAGATCACCTGGAGGTCAAGGTCAAACACCGCATGACCGAGCCGCTATCGCTCTGGTCGCATGCGAAGTTTCCGAACAACCTTTTGACCGGGGCACGCTATGTTGTCACCGGCACAGGCGTGGGCCGCCAGCAGGGCTTGGAGGCCGGTGCCTTTCTTAGCCTCGACCCGGATGCACCCGCCTGCGACACACAACTGCATTTCATCAATGCGCTGGCCTTCGCCGGTGCCACCCCAGATGACCGGGGGCACGGTTTTGCCATCGACACCACACAGACCCGACCGGAAAGCCGGGGCAGCGTGACCCTGGCTTCGAGCGATCCCGGCCAGCCGCCGCTCATCGACCCCAACTACCTCGCCGAGGAAAAGGACCGGACAATGATGCGCGAAGGGCTGAAGCTTCTGCGCGACCTGTGCCGCCAGCCCGCCCTCGCCCGGATCTGCGGCGACGAACTCCGTCCCGGGCCCGGCAAAGTAACTGACGCAGATCTCGACGCGGTTGTCCGTGACACCGCAGATTCCATCTATCACGTTTCCGGCACAGCGCGCATGGGGACAGATGACGCCGCGGTGGTCGATTCAAGAACCATGGGTGTGAACGGATTGGACGGGCTCTATGTTGCGGATGCGTCCGTCATGCCGCAACTCGTGAGCGGGAACACAAATGCCGCGTCGATCATGATCGGAACGAAGGCGGCTGATCTTGTAAGAGAAAACCTGCGATGACCCGCGCTGTGACACATATCTGTCGCATATTTTCTTCATAGCAGGGTTAGCTTTACACGCACTGAAAAGACCTGAGACGACGGCATGCCCAAAATCAAAGCTGTGGTGTTCGACTGGGCCGGAACGACCGTCGACTTCGGATCCTTCGCGCCGATGGGGGTTTTCATCAAGGCCTTCGAGAGTTTTGGCATTGATGTCAGTATCGACCAGGCGCGCGCCCCGATGGGTGCTCCGAAATGGGATCACATCCGCGCCATGATGGAGATGCCCGAGATCAAAAGCCAGTGGCAGATCAAACAGGGCCACCCGCCAACCGACGCGGACATCGACCGTGTCTACGACGTCTTCGTTCCGATGAACGAAACCGTCGCCGCTGACTATGCGGATCTGGTGCCGGGCTGCAAAGAGGCGGTAGAGGCTTTGCGCGCCAAGGGCATCAAGATCGGCTCGACCACGGGCTACACACGTTCGATCATGGAGCGCGTTCTGCCAGTGGCGGCAGCGCAAGGCTATGCGCCTGATAATCTCGTCTGTTCGGACGACCTGCCCGAGGGCCGCCCCGGTCCTCTGGGGATGTACAAATGCATGGTCGATCTGGCGGTCTATCCGCCCGAAGCGATTGTCAAAGTTGATGATACAGCCCCTGGCATCCTCGAAGGGGTTGCCGCCGGATGTGTAACGGTGGGCGTCGCGCTGTCCGGCAATGCGGTTGGCAAAACACCTGCCGAACTGGCGCAGATGTCTTCTGACGCGGTAGAGACGCTCCGCCAACACGCCACGGCGCTGCTCAAAGAGGCAGGTGCCACACACGTCATTGATACAGTGGCCGATCTGCCAGGTCTCATCGACATGTTGGAGCGATCGGCATAGACCGCACAGGCACCGCTAAGGCATTGCTCAGATGATGGCTTTGCGTACCTTGGCCGAGACCCATTCGCTGACAATCACGGTGAGCAGGATCAGGATCAGGATCACGGTGACCTGAGGCCAGGCCAGCACGTTGAGAGAGGCCTGCAGCTTCAGCCCGATCCCCCCTGCCCCCACAAGACCGAGGATTGTACTCTCGCGAATGTTGATGTCCCACCGAAAGACCGAAATGCCCCAGAAGGCCGGCATGATCTGCGGCACGATCCCATAGTTCAGAACCTGAAGCGGGCTGGCACCTGTCGCCTGAATGGCTTCGATCTGCTTGATATCGGTCTCTTCGATCGCCTCGTAGAGCAGCTTGCCGACGAACCCGATGGACCGTAATGCGATGGCAACGATGCCCGCCAAGATGCCGGGTCCGATGATCGCCACCAGCAACAACGCCCAGATCAGCGAATTGATCGAGCGCGAGGCCACGATGATAAACAGGGCAATCGGCCGAAGTATGCGCACGGAGGGTGTCGTATTCCGGGCTGCCAGGAACGCCACGGGCACCGCCATGATGACCCCTGCGATTGTGCCCAATGTGGCGATGTTGAGCGTGTCCCACATCGGCACCAGAAGCTCTGGCAGATAGCTCAGCCGCGGCGGCATCATGCGCGATCCGATATCGGCGGCCTGTCGGGGCGCATCCCAGACGAAGGCCCAGATCGTGCTCTCGGTCATCACCTGCCAGCACCAGACAAAGAGCGCGACAAGTGCGACCCAGCCCACCCAAAGAAACAACCGACCCCGGGGGGTGCGATGCGACCAAGTCTGGCGGTAATGCGTGATCTCGGTCATTGCAGGAACTTCCGCAGATAGCTGGAGCCGTATTCCGCGACCATCACAATCAAAATGATGATCAGCAGGATCGCTCCCGCGCTATCGTATTCGTACCGGTCAATCGCCGTATTCAGCGTGGCACCGATCCCGCCTGCCCCGACGATGCCGATCACCGCGCTTTCACGGAAATTGATATCGAGCCGGTAGAGCGACAAGCCAATGAGACGCGGCATGACCTGTGGCTGGATGGCGTAGTTCACCAGTTGCATCCAGGAGGCACCGGTGGCACGGATCGCTTCGGCCTGTGCCTCGTCGATCTCTTCGATGTCGTCTGCCAGCAGCTTGGCGAGAAACCCTATCGTAGCAAAGCTGAGCGTGAGAAACCCCGCGAACGGACCGAAACCGAACATTGCCACAAGGAAAATCGCAATAATGACCTCCTGCAACGAGCGGCTGACCGCGATAATGGACCGGCACACCAGATAGACCCAGGGCGGGGCAAGATTACGCGCCGCCCCGACCCCGATCGGCACCGCGATCAGCACCCCCACCACCCACCAGGACAGCGTC
>ERZ1740060.941-NODE-941-length-11656-cov-8.277648_pt1 | contig 11656 bp, 6 predicted proteins | sample MGYA00581743_ERZ1740060 | MGnify/ENA primary metagenome ERZ1740060 (study PRJEB43018, sample SAMN04849235) | marine metagenome | isolation source: floating plastic debris | place: Pacific Ocean | collected 2008-08-27 | study: EMG produced TPA metagenomics assembly...
CGAGTTAAATACCAAAAATAAACTCGCTGCTCCGCCCAAATTTATGTTTTGTTTTTGCTGCTATCATCACCCGATCTTTTGGAAATTTGTTACCTTGTTTCGAATGGGAAAAAAGAGTTACTTTTTTTTTAACTGTACGGGGCGTTAAAAAAGAAAGGAAAAAAGGACTGTGCTGAAGTGTCAGCCGAGGGGTTCCAGGCGCTCTGCGCGGTTTTTATTTTATTTCCATGGTAGAAGTTGAAACCAGGAATTCTCGATTTTTAGAAGTAAAACGTCCTGATGCAATAACAACCATAATTTAGAGAACTTAATCTTGGGGATAAGGAAATAATACGAAATCATAATATATCTTGGGGACAGGGAAATATACGCAGGTCTGTTAGCATTAACACCGAATGTTATCTACTCAGGATGCTTTCAATGTTTTTCATATCTTTATGCTTTATGGCATTATATGAAAATGCCCTGAACCAGACAGGGTTTAAATGTGGGAAACCCACGAAGCAGACAACGTCCTTACTAATAAGCTGTGGCATGATGATTACTTTGACAAGCTATAATGGGCTTTTATTGTTTAGAAAGATAAGCGGATATACCAGAACGAGAGTGAAGCAACGTCGAAGGTTGAGGTCTGGTTACTGGACCCGACGAAGGATTTACTGGCGTCGAAGAAATATATTGAGAACTGAATATATTGCTGAAGCGTTACAGGGCTCCATCAAACAGCGCATATACTGTCTGTCGGAATCACAAGAGAGACAGGAGGAGATGTTTACCAAACCCTGCTCAGATACCTCGATGAGAAATGGGCTTGCTGTTAGTGGAGTACAATCAGACGGTGAGGTCCATGATATGAATGAGGTGATTCTCAATCAGAAAATGATCCGGTGTTCCTCAAGTGAAGGAAAGAGACAGTTAAAGAAGCGAGGAGGTACTTCTATAAAGAGACTTTCTTTCATCGTGAATCTTCGAAGTAAGCCTGTGAAAAAGCAGAGGGGCTTTCGCAGAAGAACGGGTAGACCGAGTAAAAGTTACACTGTAGATGGACATGGACATTCCAAGAGAGAATCAATGGCAAAGAGTCTCTCCCGACGGAAGCAGAAGAGAAAGAAGAAGTGCAAGGTGATGCCGCAAGCAGCTAGCCAACAGCCTTCAGTGTCATCCATTAACGATGGTCATGCTCCAAAATATCACCTTTCTATCAAGTAAGTATTACAGGCATATAAGACGTTGCGCAAGGGTCGTAGCTTTCATGCAAGCAAGAAGGTTTTATGGAAAAACAGACGCTCTTTGTTTCGAAGCAAAAACTTCAACAAACTCGGGAGATTTGAGAGTTGTTATAGAATGAGAGAGAAGGAATATGACATCACCGAACCACCTGATGAGGAGGAAGCTCCCCAGTTGCTAGAAACAGGGCCAAGGTATAGTTCAGATGAAGCTGGTGATGGTCCTTTGGAAGATCCTTTGTGTCAAGGTATGGGTCCAGAATATTCTTCGGATGAAGCTGGTGATGGTCCTGATTCTTCTGAGGAATACGTTCCTTTGGATAGAAAAGCAAAAAGACGCCTCATTCAGCGAGAATATAACCGAAAACGTAAGAAACTGAGGAGTAAAGCAAAGCAGCTTAGTCGTAATGCAAACCCAACGGTAAGAGCACGTCACAACGCATCAGCTCATACAGCTAGAGATACGAGCGCATCCAAACGAGCCCGTGAATCAAAGTTAGAACGATTCGCTTGTGATTATGATTTGTGGTCCTCTGATGCTTTGCCTGAGGATGATCTTATCAAGCAGTTTGAGCTAAATCCTTACGTAGCTGCTGCTGCGTTTCGCATGATAGGTGGTGTACCAGAAGACGCACGGATATGCCCGACAGATATGTCCTTCAAAGTTGATGTTGAGAATATGATTAATAGGTGGAAGGCTGAGGTCGGTCATGATGTGGATATTCGTGTGTGTGGAGCTTGTAATGCACGAGATATCATGACGGAGGGAGAATACAGGCAAATTCCGATTACGCATAATTATTTGAAAATTTGCATCTTGAAGGAAGAGCTACCTAGCAAGGTTTTTCGTGATGGTAAGCATATCGTGAGACACAATAATATTGATTATAAAATCAATCCAGAGGCATTTATCGCACAATCCGCCCTGGTTACTCTTTGCCTCGTCTGCTTTATTGATCTCAAATCAGCGTTCCAGTTTAAGAAAGAAGCACCCAAGCATACCATTGCTTATTGGGACTTGGGTAGAGTACCTTCGTACGTCCCGAAGCTCAATGCTGCTGAGCTTATTGCCATAGCGAAAGTTGTTGTCTTCACGCCACTTTTTGAGCTCAAGGCTGTGCATGGGGCGCGTAGTACTGGGCTGAGAGGGCATGTGGTTGCTTTGCCTCTGAACTCAACCGAAAGCTTGGACTCGGTGGTGGAAAGCCTTCCCCGACGTGATCTGGCAAAGCGCGTAAAGCTATGCATCCTTGGCAACAAATCGACATGGAAGATAGCGAAGAATATTGCCCGAAGAGGACCTTTGAGCATCAAGCTGGAGCCAATGTTACTTTTTTTGCAATGGCTTAAGGAAATCAAATCCCCGGAATATGTGGATGTCAGCATTCCTCACTCTAAAGTCGAGATTAGCGCTGCGAAAGAGATGCTTGAAAAGGCTGTTGAACAGATTTTGAGGAATGCTTCCTGTTCATCGAGTGGATTGATATCGAAAATGTTTGATCATCAGCGATCTGTCGTGGAGGAGGACAAAGAAAACATTGAAGAAGATTTCGAGGGAATTTCAACACGTAATATTTTGCTCCTACAGCCGCCGAAAACGCTTGAGCCGATGACAGCTGCGCTACAGTCGCTTCAAGATAAGCTTGAACAATCCTATGAAGAGGACGATGGACCTATGGAGGTTCGTATTGAAGATCGATTGGTGAATGAGTACACGAGTAATAATCGATTACTGGCTGGGGCATTCCCCCATATCTTTCCTTTTGGACTGCCATCCGAGAAGTTTTCAGGTCCCATTCCTAAGAAAGTGGTGCGGACCTGGTTTTTGTATTACGACAGGCGTTGTTCACGTGAGGTTCGTCTACTGTGGCTCTTATTTGACCAGAAGGTGCGTCATGCTTCTAATTTAGGCTGTTCACTTAGAATTAAGTCTATGGGTAAACGCGAGAAAGCTTTTTCTGAAGTGGCCGGACAGGATGACTTTTCTGGGAAGCTAGCAGAGGCAATCGCTAATCCTAAGTCTTCGGAGTCTATTGCCTTGAAAAAACTGATTAAACCTTTGGTTAAAATAGTAGGGTCCAAAGTGGATTGGACGCCTCTTCAAAGGTCTGGAACTGTTGGACGACTGTACGCTCTTAATCAGTTCTTTAACCTGTCTACGTGGTTTATAACGATTTCTCCTGCAATGAGAAATTCTAAACTAGCCCTCAGAATGACTCTCAGGACAGATGTTGAAGATTTTCAGCTGCCCCAAGCACATACAAGATCAAGGATGATGGCAGCAGATCCAATTGCTGCTGCGAGGGTGTTCTACAGAATGATAAACAAGTTTTTTGATATTATTGTACGGCTCCCTCTGAATGATTTTACTGGGAAGCGAATAAATGTTGATCGTTTGTTAGAGAAAAACAGGGAAAAGTATATTGGTGCGTATGGTTTTGCTACAGCGGCTTATGCCGTTTCAGAAAATCAAGAGGGTGGTTCTCTCCATGCTCATGGACATATCCACGGAACGTGGGATATAGACGTGATACAGAATTGGATTCATAAGGATGACTTCAGAAAACAAATGATTGATCTGCTGGACTCAATTGTGACCTGCACTATTCCTGACGACATCAAGACTGCACCTAAACCTAACCCATACCCCGTGTTAGCATCAGAGCCTTACCCAGATGCAAGTGATGTTCACGTTGATGCTGCTAGGGTTAACTCAATGGTAAACCATCATCACCATACTTTTACATGTTGGAAACATCCTTCGTGTCCCACCTGTCGAGTTGCTTACAAACGTCAATTAGCAAAGGAAGGATATTTTGCCGATATACATGCAGATCCAACAGTGAAAAATGCCGTTGTGCCTGTTCGACGAATGCCCGGAAGCCGTCCAGGGAGAGAAATAATTTCTAATCCACCAGCTAGATGCAGGGGAAATCCTTTTGAACTGGATGACGAGCGTGTGATTGTACACGGTCACAGAAGGAGAGATGAATTTGAACAGATGCAAGTGGAAGCAGTGCCAATTGCTTCATCACTTCTTCGATGTAACACTTCCATGCAACCAATTGTAGCTCCAGTATCCGGGAAGGCGAGTGTCTTTTACAGTGCAAAGTACTGTGCTAAGAATCCTTACAAGCTTCACTGTGCTCTCCCCTTGATGATGCAGGCAAATGAGGAATATAATAAGTATGGATCACGAGCAGAGGATAGTGGGACCAGTATCAGAAAAGCCACTAATATTCTTCAAAAAACATTGAACAAGTCTGGGTACTTAGAGGTTGCTGACCAGCAAGCAGCAGCAGCGGTGCTTGGATACGACTCGTTTTTTTCATCGCATAAGTTCACTTTCTGTTTTATTTGGGACGCCAGAGCTCAATGGCTTTCTCTTCAGCAGAGCTCCTCATACGATGCTGCTGTCGATGACACTGACGATGATGTTGAGCAGGATGGGGTTTTAAACATCGAAGTTGACGATTCGGGGAAACTCATCGGACTCTCTCAGTATAAGATGTACCTTCTGCGTGGACCTGAGTTGGAGCTCTTACCGCTGTATGATTATAGTGCGACTATCCGAGTTCATCGTGAGAAAAAGTCAATAGCAGGGCGAAAACAACGTCGCCCTACAAGTAAGAGGTTTGCCTTTGATAAAGACGACGGGTTACCAACTAAATTCACGCAGATCATCAGCTCCTGTCCTGCAATCCCCCAACTTGCTGGAGCTCCACCTCCAGCTTATCCTAAACCACCATCTGAAGATATTGATGATGAGCAACAGTGGGCCCTCTGGTCGAGAAAAGCGAAGGTTTTTGTGGAGTTTTACAGCTTGCTGTTTTTACCCTTTACGAAAACCTGGGGTCCTCTTGATCCAACTCAACCTGAACTGGAGATTCTGCCGTGGTCAGGGAAAGTATCGTGGGACAATTTTTGGAAAGTTTTCGGATCTTTTGATATTGACACCAACAATCTAAAGACACGCAAATGGTACAAGAGAAGCACGTGGAGAATATTTAAGAACGTTGTCGAGAATCTTCGTGTAAAAGCTGGTGCTAGGAGTTTAGCTGCAAAGTGGAGAGCAATGGCTGCCGATAAGCGAAGCGAAGTTGATAATGTTAGTAAGGTTAGGTCTTCAATCTCCAATGAAATCCCTGACAATGAAGATGACGAATCTTATGACCAGGATGATCTTGCTCTTATCGCAGAATTACTACGGGCTAAGCATGGAGCTGATATTAAGTTGAGTCGTTCAGAGCAGGAGGCGAAAAAGGCAGATGATTACCTTCAGATGACAAAAGAGCATCTTGTATCGACATTCGAGGCAAATGTTGGAGAGGAGAAAGAGCCGATAAAACGTGATTTCAAAACCTTCACCTATGAAGATTGTTTTACGCTTAATCCTACAATAGCACAGGAAATACTGGAAGATATTGGTGATGAAAGTAAACTTTCTGAAGTAGGCGGAGAGAAAATTAATAAGTTTGATCTTGAGTCGGAAGAAAGGGTAAATCTTACTGCCAATCAGGATGATGTTGTTAAGAAGATGAAAAGCATAATTGCAGACGGTGAAATGATGGCGTTTCTTCAAGGCGTACCAGGTGCGGGGAAATCGACGACTGCTAAAGAGCTTGCCTTAGAGCTAGGTCTGAAAGTTATTTTCGCCGGTACTACAGCCACTGCAGCAGCAATATTCAAATCTGTGACGATCAACTCGCTCCTTAAATTAGGTCTTAGTGTAAATAACTTTACGTACACAAGTATAAGTTATGCAAAAAAGCAAGAAATTCTTGATAATTTACGCGGAATTCAGCTTTTGGCAATTGATGAAGCGAGCATGATGACACCTGTAACATTAGCAAGGATTGATTTACATCTAAGATTAAGCCTGGAATCGGATCTACCCTTTGGAGGTCTACATCTTCTCCTCATTGGCGACTTTTACCAATTCCCCCCTGTAGCTCCAGGTCTAGCAAAACCATCTTTGTATCAAGCAGCTGTTCTCTGTGCGCGTGGACTTCGTTTACCTAACGAAGCTTATCGAACAGGAGCACACCTGTTCACCAAATTCAAGCTTCTGATATTGAATGAGCAAGTTCGTGCAGACGAGAAATATGATGGTTGGCTGAGCAACCTCAGGGATACGAACGTTGAGTATCCTATCACAGACGATTGGCTCAGTAAGATTAACGTTCTTTCGTCTCGTGATCGTAAAGAAGACTCGAAGTGGGACTTTGCTCCAATTGCCGTAACGGGAAATCCGGAACGACGTCTCATTAATGACTATAAGGCGAAGCTTTTTGGGAAGAAGAATGGAGAACCTATACTTAGGTGGACGTGTAAGGTAAAACAGGGAACAGTTAGTGGCAAACCCGTCTTTGGAAATCTTGATGTCTCTGTTGTTGGACAAATTGATGAGCTGGTTCGACACTTTATTAGAGGGGCTCCCTGTGTGCTTTCGGAAACAATTGAAACCAAACTAAATCTGGCCAAAGGTGCTGTTGGAGAGCTTCTTGGTGTTGCGTGGAAGGATGACACCATTGCTTTTGATAAACTTCATGCTGGACAGGTGGTTGATGTGCAGCAACCGGATTTTATCATCGTTCGAATTGATGACCGCACTATAGCCATCAAAGGTGGTAGCGCTAGGATGAAGGTAAGTAAAGAGCGAAGTATTACCTTTCTGCAACACGGTTGCGATCTGCTTTTTGCCATAACGTACCACAAAACTCAGGGCGCTACGATGGATGCATTAGTATTGTCGATCTGTCCGTACGCTGGTCTTTCAAAGAAGATCTTTCCCCTTTCCATCACTTCACTGTACGTTGGAGCGAGTCGCGTACACAACATGAAGGAGCTCCGTGTTCTTCGTCCCCTGACGGCCGTTGCTCATCAGAATATAAAAAAGCTTCGCAGAGATCCGCTCCTGGCGCAGTTCTTCAACAATTATGATAGTAATGGATGCTGGAAGCCGGACGGGTTTAAGGAGTATCAAGAAACCATTTGTCGGGAAGCAAAGTTGGACCTCGGGTTAGTAGATAAGTTGGAAGATTTAGTAAAAGACGAGGTTCGAATTTTTTATCGAAGACTGGATTTGATCTTCGATGCCAAGGCGAATCCTACCACACTCTTGGAGGGACTCAGGGAATATCATAATGAAGGGCGGAACCTACTCTTAGCAAACTCTAGCAAAGTTCTCCATAGCAAACGGAGAAAGTTGAAAACAAAGATGGTAAAAGAGGGTTTGGGTACACTGCAGCTTGCACGTTTACGATATTTTGCAAAACGTTTGGGGATTCCTGGTTCTAGGCGTGCATCACGTATAATACTACGAAAAGCACTAGGAAATATTTTATTCGATGGCGATATTGTGCTTGATCAACAGAGAGTGCCAGTGAATTTAAGTCCTACTGGCCTTAACAAAGTGAAGAGAAAACACTGCAAACCGTTTGCATCTGACGATCAGCGCTTGGAAGAGTCTGTTGGAGTATCTGGGAGAGAACGGCGGGTATCACGAGCTCCTAGGAGATCGAAAAGGCTGAGGGAAAAGTCTTTAGGAGAAGTGTCTCATAGTGTATTCGACGGCGATATTGTGCCCTCTAATCAACAGAACGAGAAGACAGATATTCAATATGTGCCAAAACTAGTGGTTATACCAAATTACCCGCCTATGTACACCATGTATAATCCTGGAGAAGGTAATTGTTTCTTCTATGCTTTACAACAAGGGTTGGAGAAATTAGGTATTACTTTCTTGAATGAGGAGGACATTAGGGAAAATCTGGCAGCTTGGTTCCAAGTAGAAACAAACCAGATGCAAATGGAGGCGCATATTGGAGGCCCTCCTTCTAGTTTCATTGGTCAGTTACGAGACACAGGCTTGTATACACCAGCTGTGGGGTGGGAGTCTTATCTTGCGGGTAAGAGTTGGGGATGGTGGGGAGAACATGTTAGACAACGAGGAACCTGGGTTGGAGCTTTGGAAGTACCTATTATTAACCAAATGATGGATAATGCTGGATTGGATGTTGTTGTAAACATATACGATGAGAGATATGGGAGGATTTGGGGGAACGAAAACAATGGGACAAAGCTAATAATTATGCTTTATCTCTCTCCTGGACATTTTGAACTTCTTCAGGAAGAACCTAGCTCGTGAATCGACAATATGCCGTTGTAAATTCCACCTGTTTTTTTCTACTATCACGTTCTGAATGAACATCAAGCCAAGTTTGAGAGTTTGAGGATGCTGTTCTTGCATCTTTGAACTATTAGTCAATATTGGAGTCGGCACAACGACATTCAATAATTATTGTTTCTGTTCTGATATATTTTCTATATCAGCTGCTTTGAGCAAATTGTAGTAACTACAATTTGATCATCGATTGTGCTTGAAATTTAAATTTTGATCAAGAGCTTTTATATTGTGCTTGATCTTAATTTTTTTCAAGGCCTGTTTTGGACATATATTTTATGGCCACCCTAGAAACGTACGTTGTGCGTAGTATAGGTTTACAATGTATTCGGAGATTGTGCTTGAAATTAAGTTACTATCAAGAGATACTGCCTAACGTTCTTGATTTAACTTTTTTTCTACAGTTGTTTTCAACATATCTTTTCTGTCCATCCTAGAAACGAAAATATTGCGCAGCATAAGATGATTACTCACTTTGGAGATATCTCTAAGTGCTCTACTACCATAATTCGTAATATGGGGTGAATGGAAGTTGAGTCTATCGAGCTGTTTTGTTATCGAAATCCCTGTTTGATTGTACTTACGTTGGACATATCTGTTTGCTATCCTACCATCTACCTTAGTAACTGCCGAATGGAGATTATATCCAAAGAGCTGTTTTGTGATTGAGATCCCTATTAGCGGATTATTTATGGCAAAGAAGTTACGGAGTACAAGGTGAGGAATAAACTTTAAAACCAAAATCAATCTGAGCATAGTGGCAACTTGAAGGTACGGTATTTTGATAAGAAAAACTGAGATATTCAATAGGGAGGGGCTTATTTTTAAATTATTTTGTAGGGCTTGGGTAGGGGAAAACTGCGGATGGTTTGATATTATTTAAGGAAAATTATCCCCCTGGGAGTAACTGCTAAGCCTTACGGGTAGGGGTCCATTTGATTCTCTTCTATTTTATTAGGACCTCACTCTTGACAGCGGAGACTTTTGTTTTATTTGGAGGGAGGGAGGAGGATGGAGGATAGCGTACTTTTGTGGTCTTCAATTTTCTTTACAATATGTGGTTATACTTCAGACATGGGAGTACAATTTTCTTGTGGGTTTAATATTTTCAACAATTGGGGAGTTTTACAACTTTTTCAAAACCAAAATGGTGTGATGATTATTTTAAAAATTACTTAAAACTTCACAGTCCTAGAGGGTATTTTTGAGACCCTATTTCATATTTGATTTTATTTATCACCCGAGTAATTTTTACAGGGATTCATCTTGTAAATTTAAAGGCAATTTCAATTTTGTGGTGAACTTATTTTGTTTTTGCTCCGATTCATTTTAAAGGTAATTCTCATGTAAAATTGAAGTTGATTCTTTCTTTTTTAATAAATCGCGAATACAAACATTATATTTTAAAAGTCGTGTATTTTGAAAATATTGAGAAATCTTCGCTGTTCATTTTAACTGTAAACATTTTTTAACGTAGGGGTATTTTAGTGATGGAATTTTAAGATAGGATTTTTTGGTCGGGATGAACTTTCATTTTCTCCACTAAGTAAAGTTAAAAGGAAATTTTTGTAAGTATAAAAATCTCCTAGGGGTCCAGGCGCGCTGCTCCTTTTACTTCGGTGTCTATGGCGGGATGGCAGGGCGCTCTTTTGTGGTTATTACATTTACGTAAAAATAATAATTTTCGGTAAAAACAAGGGATGATTGAACGAAAAATTTAATGGAACGGGATTTATTTTGATGGCAACAAGTTTAGAACTCAATTAACGTGGTTTAAAACGAATTGAGATCTATGGAGAGTAACTTTATAAATATATCCGTTTTGAAAAGCTAAAATTTTCTTTAAAAATTTTCTATCGATGGGTAGCTTGGTTAGGGGCACACATTTTATATGTGGTATAAAAAGTGGTAAAGGAAAATCTGTGTGTATGAATATACTTATATGTGGGTTGAATCGGGAAGAATTTTCTGTTGCTTTATTTTATCGTGACAAAATTTGGTAAAAAAGTTTATGATACATAAAAATATTTTATTGTGGTGGTCAATGAGGGTAAAAGAGATGAAAACGCCACTATGCTGAAGTGCTTAGAATTGCCGAAAAAGGCAACTAATCAAATGAATTAGAAACGCCACTGCGTGATAAATAAGAAGTAAGATTAATTATTGGAGTCAGTGCGTTCACTTTAGGGTTGAGGGGATGATGAGAACGCTGCTCTACTAATATAAATAATGGATGACCAACTGCGTGAAGAATTTGTCCAAATACCAGCAAACATATCCAAGGGGGGGGACGGGGGGGGGAGGTGGAGCGGATTGATGGTAAAATATTAATTCTTGCTACTGAAGTAGTGAAGAAATGACGCTAATGCGTATATCTTTGGGGAGATTGGTGGGTGGCCGATTACACTATTGTGACGCCAGAGCGTGTTTTTGAAAGTTTAAAGTGGAACATATCGCTACCGTGCTTTGCAGAAACGAAAGACGGCTATAAAAGAGAGAAAAAATATTACGCCAGTACGTATATCGAAAGTAGAAAATGAAGAACTATGACGAAACTGCGCTATTAATTTATGTAAAAAACTCTCTTAAACAGTAAGCAAATGCGTATATCAGGGGGGGTGGGATGGGGGACGATTTCGCTACTGTGCCGTAAAAGCGTCTACATATTGCTACTATGCCAAAATAATTATAATATGGCTAAAAAAGAGAGCAAACTAATTACGCCATTGCGTAGGTATAAGGTACAGAATAAGGGGGCTATAATGCCATTGTGCCATAAATTGTCGCAAAAAACTCTCTTTTAATAGGTAGCATATATTCATGCAGTTGTGTCAAAATATATCTAAGATCGATGTAAATCACGCAAGAAGGTGAACTAATAAAATCAAGCACTGAAATTACATATTTTATTAAAAACAAAAAAAATTAAAAGACTTAGTATAAGTCAACATATATATAGCAATAAATAGAAAAAATTTTAAAAAAATTGTTTTCTTAACGTTTTCCTGTTTCAAAGATATTTTAGTTATGCGTACTATGTACACCCGTATGAGAATATTTCCAACTCTAAATAAGACATGCTTTATAGGTATATTGAAGCAAATGGAACGTAGATTGTAAAGTACATAGCGCACATCGCTTCAATAGGTAATAAGCGCTATTCTGAGTCTCGGGACAGTCTTTTACCAAACTTTCACCCTTACCCGGCATGCAGTAGTGAGAAATGTTAGGAAATGTGGTGGAG
>ERZ1740060.942-NODE-942-length-11648-cov-3.715173_pt1 | contig 11648 bp, 8 predicted proteins | sample MGYA00581743_ERZ1740060 | MGnify/ENA primary metagenome ERZ1740060 (study PRJEB43018, sample SAMN04849235) | marine metagenome | isolation source: floating plastic debris | place: Pacific Ocean | collected 2008-08-27 | study: EMG produced TPA metagenomics assembly...
GCGTCGAATGACAGAACGACTTTCCCGATTGGGCCGTGACGTTGTTTGCCCAGGATGACTTCCGCTGTGCCGTAGACCTCGTCCATGCGCTGGCGCCAGGACGCCCACTTATCTGCAGCCGCAGGGTCGCCTCCATCAGCTTGAGGCTCGGTCCGCTCCAGATAATAGCTTTCGCGATAAACGAACATGACCACATCGGCATCTTGTTCGATTGAGCCGGATTCACGGAGGTCAGAGAGTTGTGGGCGTTTATCATCACGTTGCTCAACTTGCCTAGAGAGCTGTGAAAGCGCGATGACTGGAACGTTCAGCTCTTTCGCGAGGGCTTTCAGTGTTGTGGTGATCTGCGTGATTTCCTGGACGCGGTTCACGTCTGATTTGCCAGAGGTTCCAGTCAGGAGCTGCAAATAGTCAATGATGATGAGGTCGACGCCTTGCGCGCGCTGCAGCCGCCGCGCGCGGGCGGCCAGCTGGCTAACCGAAATGCCGCCTTGGTCATCAATATAGAGCGGCAGGTTCTGAAGCTCCTCGGTCGCTTCGCGGAGCGTTTCAAAATCGTGCTTATCGAGATCGCCTTGGCGAATCTTGTGCGCATTGATGCTGGTGCGTTCAGCAACAATCCGCGTTGCGAGCTGTTCCGACGACATTTCCAGTGAGAAGAAGGCCACCTTGCCGCCACCTATGGTCTTTGTAGACCCATCTTCCTGCTTCTCACCGCGATAATCAGCGGCAACATTGTAGGCGATATTCGTCACGAGCGAGGTTTTCCCCATCGAAGGGCGTCCCGCGAGAATGATCAGGTCGGACTTATGCAAGCCGCCCATCTTATGATCGAGATCATCAAGCCGTGTGGCGATGCCTGCAATCTTACCCTCGCGCTTGAACGCGGCTGCAGCCATTTGTAGCGACTCAGTCAGCGCCTCAGAAAATGTCGAGAACCCGCGCCCGGTGGAGCCACGTTCGGCGAGGGCAAACAGTTCGCGCTCGGCCAATTCAATCTGCTGGGTGCCATCAGAGTCGCGGTCATGATGTTGTGCGCGGGATTGGACCCCGGCGCCAATATTGATCAGTTCGCGGCGCATCGCGAGATCACGAATGATCCGCGCATAGTCTTGAACCTCCGGCCCAAATGCAGCGCTATCGAGCAAGTCGGCAAGGTATTGAGCGCCGCCAATTTGCGTCAGCCGCTCATCTTTTTCGAATTGCTCGCGGAGGGTCACGCCGTCTGCGACCCGTCCATTTTGGATGAGCATCATGCAGGCTTCAAAAATTTCCTGGTGCGCGGGCGCGTAGAAATCGATTGGGCGCAGAATATCAGAGACACGCTGAAACGCGTTATTGTCATACAGGATAGACCCAATGACGGCGGCTTCTGCCGACAAATTATGTGGCAGTTCCGGGGCTGGATCGTCCGGGCTTGGTAGGGAGGCGACAGCGTTGCTCATTGGCCCTCATTAACCCTAAATCACAATTGGCGGCAGTCCCCGGAAACAGAAACCCCCCGAATAGCTGTCACTTATCCACAGCTCAAAACGGGCAGGGTGCAGCCGAGAAAACCGATTGCTGGCCTTTCTCGCGCGATACGCTATGTAGCGCCCTTCTCGCGCGCACGATTAACCACAGATTTGGTCCTGTCTCCCATGAACCCGGTTTCCATGCTTTCCAATCTAAGCAGCCCTGCGGCCGTTCATGGCGCGCCTTTTGGTGTCGATGTTCTCCGCTTGATCGAAGCTTTGGAAGCGCGGGGTAGTGCAGCTCTGTATGTCGCCCGCGACGATAAGCAGGCGGCGACGGCGCCCAAGCTCGCAGAGTCTTTCCGCCCGAGCCCGGAGCTGATCCGCCTGCCAGGTTGGGATGTTCTGCCTTATGACCGTGCCAGCCCATCGCCAGCTGTCGCAGCCGCCCGATGCGCGGCATTGGCCCGGCTCTCTCAGCGTGCCGCGAATGCCGAACCTTGCCTGGTTGTGACCACAGCTAGCTCTTTGGTGCAACGTGTTCCGCCGCTTGAGACGATGCGGGCTAGCTCACTGTCAGTTTATACCGGCGGGCGCATCCAGCAGGATGAGCTCTCGTCATACCTGTCGGTAAACGGTTATGTGCGCGTCGCCTCGGTGTCGGAGAAGGGTGAGTATTCGATCCGCGGCGGCAAGGTTGATATCTATCCGCCGACCGGAGAAGAGCCGGTTCGTCTCGATCTTTTCGGTGATGAGATTGAGACGATCAAGGCGTTCGACCCTGAAACCCAACTCTCAACCCGGACGCTAAACCGTGTCGCTTTGGCACCGGTCTCAGAGATCCTATTCAATGAGCAAACGCTCAGCCTGTTCCGCGAACGTTACTTGGCGGAACTTGGCTCGCCGGTCGGGGACCCGATGTATGAAGCCGCGCGGGCTGAAATTCGGCGTGGTGGCATCGAAGGATGGCTGCCGCTTTTCCACAGTCATCTCGATACGATCTTCGACTATGTCGGGTCGAATGCGCTGATCGGATTGGGTGCCCTTTCAGCTGAAGCGGCGAGTGAGCGCCTGTCCCAGGCGAAAGACTATTATGAGGCACGCCTCGAAGCGGCGGGCGAAGATCGCCAGGCGCGGGTTCTACCGCCGCAGCATCTCTATCTCACTGACGGGCAACTCTCTGCCGCTTTGCAGAGCAGCGGCGTTGCTCGGTTTCATGCCGGGCAGGGCGAAGGCGGGATCGATCTTGGCGGCGCCCAAGGGCGCGACTTTGCGCCTGAACGCGCCCAGCCCGATATCAATATTTTTGAAGTTGCCGCCGCTCATGCCAAAGCCATCCATGACGCTGGTAAAACGGTCGTCTTTGGCGCCTGGACGGACGGTTCAGCGAGCCGGCTTGAGGGCGTGTTGGAAGACCATGGCCTGCCAAACGCGACGCGCGTTTACTCTCTAGAGGCCGCTCAAAAAGCAGAGCTCGCGATCTGCGAATTGCCTTTAGAGTCCGGCTTCGAAACCGATGATCTCGTTATCATCGGCGAACCTGACATTCTCGGCGATCGCCTTGCTGCGCCAAGACGCAAGCGAAAAGCCGCCAACTTTATCGCCGAGTCCGCAAGCCTTAACCCCGGTGATCTCGTCGTTCATGTGGACCATGGCGTTGGACGCTATGTCGGATTGAAGACACTCGATCTTGCTGGCGCGGCGCATGACTGTCTCGAACTTGGTTATGCGAAGGGCGACAAGGTCTTTCTACCGGTTGAGAATATCGATCTGATCAGTCGCTACGGCAGCGAAGACGCCGAAAGCGCGATTGATGGCCTGGGCGGTGTTGGCTGGCAGACGCGTAAGGCGCGGGCCAAGAAGAAAATCCTGGAAATGGCGGCCGAGCTTATGGCGATCGCGGCTGCGCGGGAGATGCGCAAAGCTGATACGGTCGTTACCGGTGATGGCCTTTATGAAGAGTTCGCCGCGCGCTTCCCATATGAAGAGACCGATGACCAGCTAAATGCAATCGAAGATGTGCTCGGAGATCTGTCCTCTGGCAAACCGATGGACCGTTTGGTGTGCGGTGATGTCGGCTTCGGCAAAACCGAGGTCGCGCTGCGCGGCGCGGTCGTCGCGGCGAGGGCGGGGCAACAAGTTGCGATCATCGCGCCGACCACGCTGCTCGCGCGTCAGCACTATAATACCTTTGTAGAGCGCTTCGCAGGCTGGCCGATCAATGTGCGGCCACTATCGAGATTTGTCAGCGCGAAAGAGGCGAGTGAAACCAAAGCCGGGATGACGAATGGCTCCGTCGATGTGGTGGGCGGGACGCATGCCTTGCTAGCCAAGTATGTCGAATTTAAGCGGCTTGGGCTGTTGTTCGTCGACGAGGAACAGCGCTTCGGCGTGAAGCATAAAGAGCGCCTGAAAGAGCTGAAGTCTGACGTGCACGTTCTGACACTCTCGGCGACCCCAATTCCACGTACATTGCAGATGGCGCTGACAGGTATACGCGACCTTTCAATCATTGCGACCCCGCCGGTCGACCGCCTTGCCGTGCGGACTTATGTCACTGAGTTCGATACAGTCACGATTAGAGAAGCCTTGCTGCGCGAGAAGTATCGCGGCGGACAGAGCTATTACGGAGCGCCGCGCATCTCCGATCTCGATTATTTAGAGAATTTCCTCAAATCGAATGTGCCGGAAGTGAAATTCTGTGTCGCGCACGGCCAGATGCCAGCTGGCGAACTCGAAGACTTGATGACGGCATTTTATGAGGGCGAGTATGATGTCTTGCTTTCAACGACGATTGTTGAGAGCGGGCTCGACATTCCGCGCGCAAACACGCTGGTGATCCATAAGTCGGATCGGTTTGGCTTGGCGCAACTCTACCAATTGCGAGGACGCGTGGGGCGGTCGAAGCTGCGAGCCTATGCTTATCTCACAACGCCAGCCGACCGCGTTATCTCCCCTGCGGCGGAGCGGCGCTTGCGGGTTCTGCAATCCCTCGACAGCCTGGGTGCCGGGTTCCAGCTCGCGAGCCATGATCTTGATATGCGCGGCGGTGGTAACCTACTTGGTGATCAACAGTCCGGCCACGTCAAAGAGGTTGGTGTCGAGCTGTATCAGCAGATGCTCGAGGACGCGGTAAAGGCGCTTCAATCAGGCTCAAATACTGACGAAGAGGTTGCGGATGATTGGTCACCGCAAATCAATCTTGGCCTGTCAGTGCTTATCCCTGACGGCTATGTCGAAGACCTTGGTGTTCGCCTTGGCCTATATCGTCGACTGGCCGATCTTGGAACGGAACAAGAGCGTGAAGCATTTGCTGCTGAGCTGATTGACCGCTTCGGCCCGCTTCCGAGCGAGACGCAGCAATTGCTCAACGTCACCGCAGTGAAAGTGGCGTGTAAGGGGCTGGGGATTTCCAAGTTAGATGCTGGACCAAAAGGCGTAGTCATCACGTTCCGTGACGATACGGCTGTCGACCCGGCTCAACTGATGATGCTGGTGCGCTCGCGCCCGGGTAAGATGAAGCTTCGCCCCGACAGTAAGCTTGTCGTGATGGGTGTTCCTGCTGATGCGGCGCCGCGGATGAATGCCGTGAAGGGCTTGCTCAAAGAGCTTCAAGCCACCGCCAACGTTCCTGCTTAAGCGCGGCGTTCCAGCGAAGAGCTCGAGCGCGCGGATAGGCCGACTAGTAGCGATGTCAGCGTATGAAATTGGCGTATCTCAATGAACCGCCAAGCCACCGTGCGCTCCATCGATTGTTCGATCCGTCGTGCCAATACGATCGCTCCGCGATACGGCGTATCGGGCAGGGTGACGCAAATATGGTTCATATCCAAACGCGCCGCGAGATCTGTGTCCCGAAGCAGAGCATTGATCTTGTGAGCTACGGCCCGGACATCATCTTCACTCTTCAAGTCTATCGAAATAACAGAAAGTGGTGTCGCCGATTGGTCGGCTTGATCCATTTGGGCCTGCAAATGCGTGTCGAGATAGGCGCGAGAGGCTAGGCCGCTCGTCGCGTCGCGCGCGAGTGTCGATAGACTCGCTCGTCCAGAACTCGCAGTCTCTGTGTGGTCGGTGCAAGCGACGCGTAGCCGTTCGGCGACCGATTCTAAGTCCGCGCCGACATCGATAATCTGATCAGCTTTTCCGATCAGGTCGTCATTGAGTCGAACGGAAACTTCCCGTCGCAGGAGAAGCAGGACTTTTGGTGGTTGAGCGAGAGGGAGTTGTTTGACCGTTGCCAGCAGCTTGCACGCCTCGTCATTGGGTTGCGACGGGCACAGGGCGACAACGCGAAAACGCCCACTTTCAAGATAGTCTTCTGCTGTAAGGCAGCTGATCGCAGCGACGAAATTGATGTCACTGTCCTTCAAACTCTTTCTGAGCACATTCAGAAATGGAGCATCATGGCCAAGCCAGAGCAGCCGGGCATCGGCTTGTGTGCTGGAGCTCGCACGTTCGACGCCGAACTCCGCGAGCGTCTGGCTACGAAGGTCGATTTCGCGGCGGCGTTGCTTTTCGCGTTGGCGGATCGAAATACGCGCTGCGAGTGTGCTGAGTTCAGACACGTCCGTCAGATGAATGTCGCTATGGGCGAGGGATTGATCGGCGCGGCCCAGGGTCACGATTAGTCTTGTGTCACCAGGTTCGATTGGGATCTCGCGAGTCGACAGATCGATAAGAGCTGGCGCAGAATCGGGTGGCAAATAGTTGCCGCGAACCGGAACCGGTCGCGTGCCGCTTTGCCGGAGGCGCGCTTGCAGCATCTCCAGGCGGGGACTCTCTGATACAATATATATCACAGGAGCATCGAAGCTCTGATCATTCAACATACTTTCTGTCCCGCAGCGACGTAACGTCAGGCTTTTCTTTGCCAGCTCGAGTCTTAAGGTCTGGTTGATCAAAGAGGTTGAAACCCGCACTTAGGGAGAGAGAAATGGCGCAAGGCCCGCTTTCAGGCGTAAAAATCATCGAATTTGCAGGAATTGGACCCGGACCGTTCTGCGGAATGTTGCTGAGTGACATGGGCGCTGACGTGGTGCGGATCGATCGCGCAGGCAATGCACGCCCCGGCAACCCAACCGATGTGATGAGCCGAGGGCGTCGCTCAATTGCGCTCAACCTGAAGGATGATGGCGACCGCGAGACCGCGCTGAAACTCTTGGAAAAAGCTGACGGACTGATCGAAGGGTTTCGTCCTGGCGTCATGGAACGCAATGGGCTTAGCCCGGATGTCGTGCTCGCGCGCAATCCGAAACTCGTCTACGGGCGCATGACTGGGTGGGGCCAGCATGGCGCGCTTAGCCATTCTGCAGGCCACGACCTGAACTATATCGCGATCACCGGCGCCTTACATGCGATGGGTGACAAAGATGGCCGTCCGCGTCCGCCGCTTAATTTGATCGGCGACTATGGCGGCGGCGCGCTGTACCTGGCGATGGGATTGCTCGCGGCGATCATTAATGTGAAAAATGGCGGTGACGGCCAGGTGATTGATTGCGCCATGTCGGATGGCGCAGCTTCACTCGCGACCATGTTCTATGGCATGCGCGCTATGGGTATGTGGACGGATGAGCGCGAGGCGAACCTGCTCGATGGCGGCGCGCATTTCTATGACACATACGAATGCTCCGATGGAAAATGGGTCTCGATCGGGTCTATTGAACCACAATTCTATGCGCTGCTGGTTGAGAAAGCTGGACTGACCGATCCTGACTTCCAAGCGCAAATGGATCGATCTAAGTGGCCAGACTTAAAGGCAAAATTGATCGCGGTGATGAAAACCAAATCTCGTGATGAGTGGTGTGAGATCATGGAAGGTACAGATATCTGTTTCGCGCCTGTCCTCTCAATGGCCGAAGCCCCGTCCTACAAGCACAATACCGACCGTGGCACGTTCGAGACCATCGATGGCGTCGTGCAGCCAGGGCCTGCGCCGCGCTTCTCGAAAACACCTGGAGCGATCCAGGGTAAGCCGGCAGGGATCGGCGAACATCAAGAAGAAGTGCTCAAAGATTGGGGAATCGCTTAAACACCGTTTTTCTGTTTTTGCGATGATCGGAGATAGTCATGGGTGCATTGCCCGGAACGACAGGGCGTCGACGCCTGTACCTGATGCGGCACGGCTTTGTGGACTATACCTCACCTGAGGTGCGGGCAGCTCAAGACCCGAGCATTGCTTACCTTACCGAAGACGGGCGCACTGAAGCGAAAGCCGCAGGCATCGCGCTTTCAGACGTGCACCTCGACGCCGCTTTTTATACCGGGCTGCGGCGCACACAGGAAACCGCCGAAATCGTTTTGGCGCAGCATGACCTTGAGACACCTCAATTAGAGGCTGAGCCGCGTTTCCAAGAGCTCCGCTCGGGGCAGTATATTGACTTTAAATCGCCTGAGCATCTCGCGGCGACGATGACGTTTCAATTTGAGCAGGCGGGCAAGCCTGGGGCGACCTTCCTTGAAGGCGGCGAGAAATTCTCTGATGCCATGGACCGCATCGAAGATGGGTTAAAAGGCCTGTTGTCGCGGCCAGGCTGGGCATCTGCGCTGCTGGTTGCGCATGAAGTCGTCAACCGCATGATCCTCGCTTGGGCAATCGGCGCGCCATTAGGGGCCAGTGCAGGCTTTGAGCAGGATACTGGTTGTATCAACATTATCGACTTCGATTTGGTGCCGGACGAAGACGGCAATGTGCGAATCGAACGGGCGATGATCAAAGCAGTGAACCTGACACCCGCCAATTATCTGAAGAATGGCATGAATCTGCGGTCGCTCGAGGCGATTTTCACGCGTGCAGCTGAATAGCTGTTCAGAAAAGGGCGATTTGGCCGCTCGAATATGAACAGAAAATGAGATGACGCTCCGTCTGCGTTCATCTTGGTTCAGCTAAAACATATTTGTCGCCAGGGAGACCGCTCCTTGCGGAATACCTGGAGACGTCCTTCTTGCTTGACCTTGGCCGTTCTTTAAGAGCGGCCTTTTTTTTGCGCGATGGCTTCAGCGCGCTCCATCGCGGCGCGCAGGTTCTCTTCGAGGCGCAGCCGCAACGTCTCACGATCGTCGCCTGGGGTCGGGATCACGGCTTCGCCAAACACGAGGGCGCCGCGTGTGAACGGGTAGGGGATGCGAAACCCATCCCAGGTTTTGAGCCGATGCCGGGGGGACGAAAAGATCGCATAGGGGAGAATGGGCGCACCCGCGCGCTGCGCCATAATGATCGGGCCGTTTTGAGCGACCTCTGCCGGGCCGCGCGGTCCATCTGGTGTGATGCAGATTCCGCCGCCATTTTTGAGAATTCGCAGCGCGTCAGCGAGCGCTTTCATGCCGCCCTTGTCGCGCTTCTTGCGTTTATGGGTGGACGAGCCCCGAACCGCCTCAAGCCCCAAATGCTTGATCGCCTTAGCGACCGGTTCGCCGTCTTTGGACAAAGAGATCAACATTGCAGACCGGGTTTTCTGTTGTGGCCATCTCTGAATGATCCGGCTCCAGCCCGACGGCAACAGCAGGATTGTCGAGTGCCAAGCGGCGACGATGATGTTTGGATAGCCGAGCCAAACCTTGAGCGCGTCTTCGTCGCCCTCAACGGACCAACGAATGGTGCGATTACAGAGCGCCATATAGGCCCATATGATCCAGCCCAGCAGACTGGTCACGATCGCGCTGCGAAAGATCGCCTTCATGGCGGCTGTCTGTATAGAGGATTGCCCGGATCGCAAAGGGCGATGATACAGAAACGCCCAGCCTAAGATCAGGCTGGGCGCATTGTAGATCAAAGATCGTTAGAAGCGTCGTCGCTTACGGCACGAAAACCGTGTAAACAACTTCAGCTTTGATCTCACCGGCACCTTGCGACAGGTCGTAAGCACCGCCGCTTCCGAGTGTGTAGGTTGCGTCAAAGCGAACAGACTGATCGACAATCGAGCCAGCTGTTGCAGCTGTCCGGTCAACGCCTTCAAAAACGCTGGTGTTTGGACCCATAGCAGCGAGGTTCGCAACCGCTGGGAACGTGCCGTTCGGATCTTGCGCATTGCCGCCGAAAGTGAGTGTGCCGTCGGTCCCGCTCACTGTGACACCGAGATCGTAGCCGATATCGCTCAATTGAAAGTCGCCGCTTTGCTCAACTTCCGTTGCTTCGGCAACGATGTTGAAAACTGTGTTTGAGGCGATGTAGAAGCTCGACTCATATTCCAAACCATCGCTGGTCAGTGAAGCGTCTGTTACGTCGAACGGTGAGAAGTTTGTCGCGTTGTCAGTATCTGCGGTCGCGAGAACCGTACCGTCTGACTCTTCAATGCTCAGAACCGAGCCAAGACCAGCAGTCGAAGAGGCATCAGGCGTTGCCGTCAATTCACCCGTTACCAAAGTACGACCATCGACATCTGTGCCGCCAATCAGGTCGGTGTCGGCTGATCCCGCATCGTTATCGATAATAAAGTCGGTCGCCATGGCAGTGGCGCCGGTGGCATCTTCAGCAGCCCAGACAATTACTACACCCAATACTTTGAAGTGTGGGCGATCGATAATTGACGCGTTTGCAGGGGTAACAGCAGCCGCACTCGCAACAAGAGTGGCGCCTGCCAAAAGCAGCTTACGAAAGCTCATTATGTAATCTCCATGATCAAGCAGCGAAGGCGCTGCAGTACGGGCCTTTTGACCTCGCACTCCCTGTGTCTCACGGAAGATCTTATATTTCGCTAAGTGTGCGGGATAATTTCGGTTGCTGCGTTAACTCTATTTATACTGTGGGGACGGGCTTATCCGCCAATTCTGCATAGCGCCCTCCATGATAGACGAGCGGCATAGCATTCGGGTCGGAGGCCAGTCTTTGAACCTCTGCAATGAACAGGATGTGGTCGCCTGCTTCATGTTTCGCATAGGGGAGGCATTCTAAGCGTGCCGCGCAGTCCGGCAGGATCGGCAAATCGTTCAAACCACTTTCGAGCGACAGGCCAGAGAACTTATCCACGCCAGATTTCGCGAACCGCTGAGACAAGTCTGCTTGATCGTCGCGTAAAATGTGCACGGCGAATGCTTTAGCGTTGGAGAATGCGGACAAGCTGAGCGCATTCAGTCCAACTGACCAAAGTACCAAGGGCGGGTCTAATGAGACGGAGTTGAACGAATTTGCGGTGATCCCAACAGGATTGCCAGCATCATCGCGCGTGGTGATGACGGTGACGCCGGTCACGAATAGTCCGAGCGTGTCGCGAAATTTTCTCAGGTCGAAACTCATAGGTCCCTATGTGATCTAATTTTGTGGTAGGTCCAGCGTCGGACTGCCGCGATCTTCAAAAAGACGCTGTTTCTTGTTGCTTGAGCGCGGTTGAAGGACCCATCCCTCTCCTTCGCGTAGGATTCCGTTTCAGGGGTGCTTAGGCCGCGAGTCGCCTTGAGACACCTGGAACACTTGTCGAACGCTGTCAAAAATCCAACGATTTTTTAATGCAAATAGGTATGCCTGCTATGCAAAAGTGCGAAATTAGTTGAGTTTGCAAGGGAAAACCCGATTACCGTTAACTTTTATGAACATCCGCGAAAGCCAGATGCAAGCTGATAAACATTGGCATTTCGACACTTTTATGACTGCCGAACGTAAACTATTTATCATATGAACAGTTGTTCATTATGAATGGCTGTTCATCTTCCTGAGGTGCCATAAAGATGCCCTAAAAAACCACTTGTATGTCGGTTTCGTAACAGGCATCTAGGGAGCTCTTAAACGGGGCAACAAGCCCTGAAGTGCAGTGAAGGACATCTTTTTAGCAGTCGCCCTTTTTAAGCTGTTGAGGCGACCAAGATGTGGAGAGTGAGACTAATGAAAGACTGGTGTAACAACGACGGCGCACGCCGTCTTAAGGACAAAATTGCCGAATATTGGGCAGACCGTGGATACGAAGTAGAAGTCGACCTCGTCGATGCTGGCTTTGTTCCTGCTATGCGCAGCGCACGCACAGACGTTCGCAGCAACATGGTCAATGGTATGCCACGCCGCAAGCTCGTGAACGTGAACGAAGTTCGCAGCGAGTACCGTCCAGACTAATCCAGGCTAGCAAGCTCGGAGAGGGCTTGCTGCATGTTTCGCCAATGATCGATTGATCGAAGGCGGTCATAGGGTTGGTTAGAGAGAGAGCCATATCCGAATGACACGAACACAAAGGGCAGCGCCGCATCGCGGGCTGCCCTTTCGTCTGTCCA
>ERZ1740060.944-NODE-944-length-11624-cov-4.024721_pt1 | contig 11624 bp, 8 predicted proteins | sample MGYA00581743_ERZ1740060 | MGnify/ENA primary metagenome ERZ1740060 (study PRJEB43018, sample SAMN04849235) | marine metagenome | isolation source: floating plastic debris | place: Pacific Ocean | collected 2008-08-27 | study: EMG produced TPA metagenomics assembly...
TTCTCCTATCACATCAGTGATGGGAGAGGTGGCACTGATACAGCTGATGTCACAGTCACAGTTGGGCCCAAACCCAACGTTGCACCGAATGCTACTGATGACAGCCGCTCTACTGACTTTGAAACACCCATCAACATCAATGTTCTCGGCAACGACTCTGACCCCGATGGCGATACCCTCACTGTCTCTTCGCTGAATGGTCAGCCTGTCACAGTTGGTCAGCCTGTTGATGTTGACAACGGCTCTGTAACCCTGCTCGACAACGGCCAGTTCCAGTTCACGCCTGATAACGGTTTCTCTGGTGAGACTACCTTCTCCTATCACATCAGTGATGGTAGAGGTGGCACTGACTCTGCTGATGTGACCGTTACTGTCGGACCGAAGCCTAACGTTACACCGAATGCTAATAACGACCGTCGTACTACAGCGTTCAACACCAATATCATTATCAACGTCCTCGGTAACGATGCTGATCCTGATGGTGACCCTCTCTTTGTCTCTTCTATTGCTGGACAGTCAGTCAACGTTGGTGACTCTGTCGATGTAGGTAATGGCATTGCAACACTACTAGCCAACGGCCAAATCAGCTTCAACCCTGACGACACCTTCAGCGGAGAGGCAACCTTCTCTTACCATGTGAGTGATGGTAGAGGTGGCACCGATACGGCGAATGTCACTGTCAACGTCGAACTGCGCCCTCGGAAAAATATCAAAGCCTCTATTGTGGGCGATATGGGTATCGACGAAGGCAAGTCAGGCCACTATAAAGTTCAGCTAGATCATGCCGTCACCGAAGACACTATCTTCACGATAAATGTTCATGATGGGTCTGCTGAGCGTGTTGATCGTAACGACTCCCAAGCCCAAAACCAAGACATCATGTGGGGCGGATATTACTCTGTAGGCTACGTTGACTATCGAGGAAATTGGACTAAGCTCGCTTACTACGTTGATAATCGCGTGGCGAATGGCACCAGCCTCAGCTCGGGCGATCGCCCACAGGTCGGTCCAGATGGCTACACCACTTGGGCCTACACCGTTGAGAAACAGGGCAACGTTCAAACGGGCGGCACCGTTGAGGTCTTGGTGAAAGCCGGAGAGACCATGTCCGAAAAATTTGAGGTGCAAACCTGGAAAGAGAAAGTCACTGTTGACCAGGCACCGTGGTCTATACAAGAGGGTTACTGGGAAGGCACAGAAGACTTCTCTATCAAGCTAGCGGGTATCTCTGGTAATGACCTAGATGACTTCCAGCTAGGCAACGACAAGACAGTCCAAATCTTCGACAAGACTCACTATGCATTCGTGAGCCCCATTGCACTCGATCTTAACGGCGATGGCGTACAAACCACCGCTCTCGGTGACACGACAGGCACGTTCGAGCTGCGTGGCGACGGCAACGCCATTGAATCGGGTTGGCTCTCTAGCGAAGACGCTTTCCTCGTGGTTGACAGCAATGGCAACGGCACCATCGACGATATCTCTGAGATGTTCGGTGGGGACGTCGGGGACGGCTTTGCCAAGTTAGCGACCTACGACACCAATGGTGACGGCCTCATCGACACTCAAGAGTTGCTTGGCGGCGGCCTTGCACTCTGGCGAGACGGTAACTCGAATCATCAAACTGATGCCGGTGAGTTAATCTCTCTAGGCTCTCAAGGGATTATCAGCCTTGATACTGCCTTTGTTGAAACCCCGGTTTATCAAAATGGCAATGTTCTGATTGAACATGGGTCCGCGACTCGGGCAGATGGCAGCAAAGTTGATTTGGTAGATGCGTACTTCCAAGTTGCAGATACCTCAGCAGTTTCACCAGTCACATCACTGCCCCAGAGCTAGGGGCTAAAGCTAGAGGATAGTCAACGCTATGCTTGCTTTAAGTTCAAAGTGAGTTAGCTAGCATAGCGTCAGGCAGAAGTGCCTGACGCTTCTCTGATTAGAAATGATATGCTTCCTTGGGAAAGGCGAGTCCCAGTCTTGTAGGCTTACCTAGTGAAGTGCGTGCCATCTACTATTTCAATTCATCTATCTTTTGTTTCTTTATCTTTTGAAAATATACTGAAATGTCCTTATCGCTTCTCAGTAACCGTTACAGAGTATTGAATGTTCTAGGTGATGGCGGCTTTGGTAAGACCTTTTTGGTCGAAGATACGCAAATGCCTTCCAACCGAAAATGTGTACTCAAACAGCTGAAGCCGGTTCATGATGGCACCAACGAGCTGCGTCAGCTCGTGCAAGACCGATTTCAGAGAGAAGCCGCTACTTTGGAAATGCTAGGCGAGGAGCACGCGCAAATTCCGCGTCTTTATGCCTACTTTTCGGAAAATCAGCAGTTTTACTTGGTTCAGGAGTGGATTGACGGTATCACCATCGCTGAAAAAGTGCGGCATGAGGGCGCACAGCACGAGCAGATGGTGAAGTTAGTGATTTCAGATTTGTTGGGTGCGATCGCATATATTCATAGCAAAGGGATTGTTCACCGCGACATCAAGCCAGACAACATTATCCTGCGCAGCCGCGACAGCAAAGCCGTGCTCATCGACTTTGGTGCTGTAAAAGAAACCATGAACACCCTTGTGGATAGCCAAGCCCACAGCACCCGCTCCATCGTTGTGGGCACCCCTGGCTACATGCCCGCAGAACAGCTTTCTGGTCGACCTGTATATGCCAGTGATCTCTATGGTCTAGGCATGAGTGCGATTTACATGCTAACCGGCAAAAATCCACAGGAGTTCCCCAGTGATCCTGCTTCTGGAGAACTCCTGTGGCAGGCGCATGCGCCCAGTGCCAGCCCTGCATTTGTCAACTTTCTAGACCGCGCTATCCATACCAGCGTCCACGAAAGATTTGCTACAGCGCAAGAAATGAAAACAGCGCTGCAACAGCTCAACCTATCTACGGCGCCTACACAAGTTAATCAACAACTCGTAGCTTACCCTGAGGCCCATCATCCAAACACGCCCACAGTAACGCCCTCTTCTGCAACCTCTGTTCCTACGCCTGCCACTGTGACGGTACAGGATGCGCCCATCCCTTCTACCTATCCTCAGCACACCTCAGCACCTGCCTCACCAGCACCTGCCTCCAAGAATGGGCTTGTGGCCGGCAGCATTGTAGGTGTCAGCGTTTTAATTGGCGCTGTCATCCTAGGGCGATATTTATCACCATCAGTGACTTCAAGCGATCCTGTAACCGAGCCCGCCATTACCCAGACACTATCCACAGCGACGGAGGAGCCCTTAGTGGAACCAGAGACCCCACAAGCCCCAAATGCGCCAATTATTGAGCCGGAGCCCAGCCTTAACTCTCCTCCAATTGCTGCCGCACCGCCCAGTGCTTCCTGGGTAGCAATGGGAACGGCCTCCTCAGGAGAGCAAGTCGCTGTCAACGAAAACAGTATCCGCATAGCAGGCGAATTTATCGACTTTGAGTATCGAATAGGCGATGACCGCATAGCTGCCAGCGCGGACTGCTTCGATAATCAATGGTATGCGGAGCAATATGGATGGTATTCACCCCAGAGTCAGGCGACTCAATCTATGCTGAACTTTGTGTGTCAATAATGCCTGGGATTTTTCGACGCATTTTCTAAGGTTTCGGCTATGGGTTTTCGGCGTAATTTGAATTGGAGAGTTATTGGGTCTCTGCTCGCACTCGTTGGCCTTGGTGTGATTTCAGCTGTTCGCTTGAATGCCTCAGAGGAAGGAGCGAGTGACATAATCCCGCTGACGCCAGCTAATTTAGAGGCAACGACGCTCACTTCTCAGCACAGAAGCGAGCGCGTGCAAACTCAGCACGACTCCACAACTGTTCAAGACATTTTGAAGCGTAGCGATCTGTTAGAGAAGATGGAGAGCTGGAATGGGAAAGCACTCTTTGTAAAAGTCGATGAAACACTTTCTCCTCCTCAGCTTCGCTACTACTATTACAACAGCCTCTACCAGGATGCTAATCAAAATGGGGTACAAGATCCTGGGGACATAGGATTTTTCAATCCGGCTTCAACAGTCAAAGTTTCACTCGCCTCACTAGTGTTAGAAACCCTAGCTGAGCTAGCCGTTACTCGGCAAGCTGAATACCGAGTAGCGGGAAGCAATCGCTGGTATCGTTTTGAAGAGGACATTCGCCGCACGCTAGTCATATCCGACAATGAAGCAACAAATCGTCTAATTCTCTGGCTGGGTTTCGACAATATTAATCATCGCCTAGCTCAAAAAGACCTCCCACAATTAACCATTAACCGGCTAATGCTAGACGAAGGAACACTGATACCTTCTCCGGCTTTTGAGATGCGCTTCGAAGGTGAGATTACTCAGCGCAATGCTGCACCTGTATCAATTTCACCTTCCTGCTACGAAACTCAGGAAAAAGTAGGCAACTGCGCCACGGCCAGTGATTTGTTGTTAGGGCTTATGCAAATTGTTCATCCTGAGTACTTCTCAAGCGACGGAACAGGGAGCCTATCTGAAGAAGACAGAGCGTGGTTGCTCTCAACCATGTCACGTACGCCTCGTGAAGAAGGCTTTGATTACGCTGACGATTACTGTCGTTTTTTAACAGCAACAGAAAATCAGATAGCTGCGACTAATGGAAAAATGTTGAGTAAATGCGGCGTCGCCTTATTCACAAACACCTATACAGATCTTAGTTACATAGAAACAGATACAGGAGAAGAATACTACCTGTTACTGTCACTGAGCCCGCCACGTAGAACTAGAGAAGCTCAGATTTTTCAATACATGAATCAGGTTGCTGAAACTGTTCTTTCTACACCGCTATAAAGAATGCGGTTGTGAACCCACGCATTGGTTCAAAGCGTCTCTCTTTACCATCTAATGGAAACATGAATCATGAAAACTGTTGTTTACTAATTCTCACATTTATCAAGGAAGTCTGTAGAAAGACAACCTTTAACAAGAGACGATGAACACAACAACCTAAACGGCCAATGTTGTTCCTGTTGTGCAGGCACCTGTGAGAGCAGTACCTGCCGTGACCGCACCCTGCAAGTCTGCGCACAGTAGGTTCGCTCTCGCTAAAGAGGCACCGGTAAAGTCTGCACTTTGCAAATTTGCTTCTTCTAAGTTTGCCTCTGTAAGCGTTGCACCGTGTAAATCTGACCGAGAGAGATCGGCTCCTTTGAGATTACTATCACTCAAGTTCGCACCCCGTAAGTCTGCACCGCGAATATCTGCGCCCTTCAAATTAGTCCCCATGAGTGTTGCTCCACTCAAAAAGGCTCCCGTCAAGCTTGCACCGGTAAGATTGGCGCCCATCAGGTTCGCCCCGCGCAAGTTGGCTCCTCGCAAATCCGCACCCATCAAATTGCACTGCATCAAGTTAGCTCCCCACAGATTGGCACGCAAATCACTCCCCGATAAGTTTGCGCCGACTAGGTTGCTGCCTTCTAAGTGGGCCCGATTCAAACTGGCTTTGCTGAGGTCGCAACCCGAAAGGACTGCGCCTGTCAGATGCACACCCGACAAATCGCAACCCGAGAGTTCTGCATCATCGATCTTGGCACCAGAGAGGTGTTTTAGTTCGCCCGCACAGAGCGCTTTAAGGTCAATTTCGTTACTCATGTCAGGGCTGATATCAGAAGCAGAGGATAATTGTTGGTGGCGACTAAAGATGAAAAGTTTAAAGCCACAGCTTATTTAGGAGAAGCTGTCTCTGAGAGTGAAAAAGCTGGCCAGGTTTCGGCAACTTCAGGGTTAATCAGCCCAGTGCTGAGCGTCATCTTCAATGGGATAGTTGGGAGACTTAGCCCTTGCTGCAAACCTGTGACCAAAAAGCTCAGAATTTCTAAAAGCTTAGGATCCCACCGTTCGCCTGCTTGAGCTTGGCAGCTCGCAAAAGCATCAGTTACATATATCCATTCGTTTTCAGGATCAGGATTAGGTGCTTTGGGATTGTCGGAGGCATTATTAACAGATTGGGTTTCCTCGTGGCGACGACGAGCAACTTCGTGCTGAAAAGCAGCAACTAAGCCAAGAATTCGAGATTCAACCGGAATCGTATCACCTGTTAGCCCAGCCGGCTGGCCTGATCCATTCCACCATTCGTGTTGGTGAGAAATTATCTGTGCGATCGCCCTCAATCTCGGTAATACCCTCAGCGTCTGCGCACCCAAATTTAGCGGACAGCTATCCCCTTCTGCTTCCATTTCGTGCTGATCGAGCTGAGCAGGCGCAATTCTATGCAACAAACTTGCCAGGCGCAGTCGCTGCATTTGCCATACAGGTAAATCCAAAAATTGCCCCATCATCTCAGCAAGTGAAGCCACCTCTGCCGCCGCGAGCGGGTTGGTTGGGTCCGCTAAATCTGCCAGCTGAGCCATCCGAAGATAAGCCTGAAGCTCATTAGAAACAAGATTTTGGCTCAACGAATCGGCAAACTTAAAGGTTTCTGTCTCACCGACCTGGCGATTACCCCCTTTGAGATAGTCAACAACGCGCATGACGACATTGCCAACTTCACCCGTTTTGGTCGCCGCTTCACTATCTATTTTTTCTAAGCGTGCTTCTAAATCCGCCTGCAGATCTTCGTCGTAGTTGCCGATATGCTTAGCCGTAATCGTGATCGTCTCGCTTACCAGTGCAGGGTCAAAGGTCCAAAAGCCATAAAACTTCCGCTCTAAATCATTTTCGGGTCTGCCCCCTTTGCCGTACTCTTCATCGGTCAGCTCTTGGCAAAGCACCATAGCGCTATAAGTAGGACCCATAATCATCAAGTGCCATTCTTCAGCAACTGGATCACTGGGCTCTAGATCTACAAGCGTCACATTCTCTCTATCACCCGTTGGATGCTCTCGAAAGCCAGCACCTGGTGCCGCTAGAATCACGATCCTTTCAGCAGTATCTGCAAGATCTCCATATCGGTCGGCCTCCTGAAGATACCACTTGCCTTTCTGAAAAGCGGTCACCATGAGCGGAGATGCGTTGGTTGCGAGTACTGCATCTTCTAGCGCATGACAAAGAGCTACCAGCGTATTCTTGTAATACACTCCAAAGTTCAACGGTGTCGGCCCAGATGTGCTGTGGATAGAATCGTTTTCTCTCTGCCTGGAGGCATCAGTTTTCGCTTCGCCATCACGCCGATTTCGCACCAGTTTGTAAAGAATAGAGCCTGCCAACATGCTTTTTATAAAACCTTATTGAGTGGAAAAGGGAAGATTAAAAATGATTGCCAACTAAATCTATTCCTAAGATGATACCTCAGCTAATGCACGAGTTGCCGACCTTAAAGGGGCTCTAAGCGCTTCTGTCAAGGGCGCTTTCCCTAACCGAGATTCCAAAATGGCCATGACCGTGCGGCCAAAATCATTAGGATTTGTACGCATTGCTTCTAAGCAAACATCACCAAAGAATTCTCCCAACTTACCGGGATTCCAAAGCAGCTTGAGTGCCACCCAGGGTAAATAAATTGCCAGCGGGTTGTAGCCGCGCTTCAAAATATTGTTCTTAAAAGCGTACTCCTCCAAATGGGTATGGGGCTGTAATCCAATGAAGAAAATCGCGGGTTCTACGTTTGCGCCAAAAATGTTTTCGAGTTCTCGATGATAGGCAATTGTTTGGCGAATAGTCTCATCACGCTCGTCGATCACGTTAAAGGAATAGTTCACCGAAACAAAGTCGTTGAATCCAGCGGCTTTGAGATCACGGCAGTTTTGCAGCACGACCTTGAGGTTGTAGCCCATCCGCATTTTGCGCACTAGCTCCTGGGAACCGCTGGTAATACCAATCTCAAAGTAGTTCATACCAGTGGCTACCATGAGCTCGCATAGGCGTGGGGTTAGATTATCGGCACGAATGTAAGCGGCCCAGTTGATATCGGTCATGCCAGAAGCTTGAATTTTTTCCAATAGCTCGATCGCATCCTTGATGTAGCGCCTGGATGGAATAAACTGCGCATCGGTAAACCAGAACTTACGAATACCTCGGTCATACAGCTGGCGCATCTCTTTGACGACTTCATCTGCCGCGTTGATGCGAACCTGCTTACCTTCAACCACGGTGTACACGCAGTAGCAGCAATTATGCGGGCAGCCGCGCTTGGTCTGCACGCCAATATAGAAATCCTGCTCCTGCAGATAAAACTCAAACTCTGGCCACATAGCCTGGATGTAGTCGTAGTTACAGGCCGTCTTTTCAATGGGAGTAGGCTGCTCATGAATGAGGCGGTCACGCGGCTGCTCCCCTACGACATAGCAGCGCTCACCGCTAAAATCTTCATTACGTAGCAGCTTCTCAAGCAGGGTTTCGCCTTCTCCGACTGAGACGATAGTGCCTTCCGGCAACATCTGCGGCATCTGCTCATAGAACACGCTCACCGCACCACCACCGACGACGACTTTGGCGTCAGGTACGTACTTTCTTGCACGATTGAGACCTCGCTTTACGAGCTTTTCATTCCGTCGCAGCTCGGCTAAATACGTTGCTGTCATACGCGCTCCGCCAATGGCACCCCTTAGCCTGATTAGCGGATTTGGCGCATAGGCAAATTCGAATGCATTCTGTAGCGGATTCCCGCCTCGGCCACCCACTGGAGCGTAAATCTGTATGTCGCGCCAAGAGAACACAAGAACTGTCGGCTTGAAGCTATCGATCCTCTGATCCAACACCGCCGTGAAATCCAACGGCGGCACTGTGCCCATATCAAATATCTGCTGCTTTACAGTCGGAAAGCACTTATGAACGTGATCAGCTAGATAAACTACCCCGATTGGGAAAATTGGGTTGCAAGGCAGTCGTACGTAAAGCACGCGCTGGTCGCTTAATGCGCTCGCCCGTGCGTGTGCACCCTGAGTGAGCGCATCCTGGATTGATCCACCCTGGACATTAGCAGAGTGAGAACTATCGGCTTCTGGGCTGGCTGGCGTTAACGGAGAGTTGTTCATATCGTGAGGAGTGGGCTCTTCAATGGACTGCTCATGTCCCTCTCATGTTATTCATATAACTTTACGATAGCATTCTCAGAACCGCTCTGTGACGGAGCCGGTTGTAAGAAAAGGGCTTTCTTAACGAATTCTTTCGATGACATTTTCAGGCTATTACAGCCATTCTTGAGTTGACAGGGGCATCTCAGAGCGAAGTTTTGTTACGGATTGTGGCTTTATGTAGCAATCATTTCTCAACTTCAGGTCCTAATCGACACTATTGATAGAAGTCAAATGTCTATGGCAGGCATAAAAATAGCCGTCGGTAATATCACGGGTAACAACCATCCATCGAATATCTACCGAAATAGGTATGGATTACGTCCATTCCGTTTTGGCACGGCTCAGCTGGCTTGATCGATGAAAGCCTTCCATCTACGCGATCCCACACAATAGGATTGCTTGGTAGTCGTTTTTACAGCTGTTGAAATTTTCAAGTGTTAGCCTCGCATTATTCGTTCGTTGCAGTGTTTGCTTTTTCAGTTTGAATCGTTTCAAACAGTTTCTCCTCGTCCAACACCATGGCCCAAATTTTAGATCCGCTACCTTCATCTGATGAATCCGCTGTCATTCTCTGCTGCTACGTGAATGCAACTAGTAAAATTCAGGTTGCTCGAATTACCAATGTTCCAGACTGGTACTTTGAGAGGGTTGTGTTCCCAGGACAACGCCTACTATTCGAAGCACCAGAGGCTGCTCATCTAGAGATTCACACAGGTATGATGGCTAGCTCCATTTTGTCTGACACAATCCCCTGCGCTCGCTTAATGATCGACGCCGATAGCAATCAAATACCGGCGTCATCTCAGACCGAAAATAAGCTCGAAAATGGCAGTATCCCTGCAGGTGTCACTTCTGAGTAAGCAGTTTTCACAAGCCTGTGAACGAATCTAAGGGTATGCGCAGAACTGTAAAATAAGTCTGTGGGGTATTCACCAGATAAATGCCTCTGACATGAGATTTATTGCAGAGGATGCAGCAGGTGGACCTTCCCTCTTTTCTTTGGCTTTGGCGAATAGCTGCTTGGTCTATGGGGCTTTCGCTCAGCGCTTACGCATTACTGGCTGCGAGTGGGGGCGTTCTCTACTCAGCACGCGTGGGTGATCGCACTCGTCCAATCTGGCTAAGGCCGCTTCACTTTACAATTGGCAGCATTATGGTGGCTTTAGTGCTGCTGCTTTTAAGCATTGGCATTATTGGGACCCTGGGTGAGTGTGGCAGTCTGGGGCACTCTGCTCACTTACCAGTGGGCATTACGGTTGTTCTTCTGACGCTGACTTCTGCCTGGAGCGCAACGCGCATTAGCCCCAGTCGTCCCTGGGCTCGAAAGCTCCACCTATCTATCAATGGAATTTTATTTTTTGCATTCATTGGGGTAACCACTACTGGCTGGAGCGTCGTGCAAAAGTATCTCTAGCAAAGGTATCCATAGCCAAATTCCTGAAGTAAAGGAACTGACAGGTTCTCAATTGATAAGAGTCTGAATCCATTGCTGCCGTATTCTCATCTCTCCGATTTTATGTCTGCCCTACCCGCATCCGATATCGACGCTGTAGAAATGGATTCACCTGAATCAGAACTGCCTGAATCAGAACTGCCTGAATCAGAACTGCCTGAATCAGAACTGCCTGAATCAGACAGCTTCAAAATATCGCCGTTAATTCAGCTGACGCTGATGTCCTTCTATACGGCACTGGTCGTCCCACTGCCCTTCCTGGCAGAGGCAACCAATGCTTCGATTTCGCCCGTTTTTTTATGGATAGGTGCGGCCATCGGCGCAGCCGCACTGTACGGTGGCCTCAGTGAGCGTGTGGAAGTTGATGCGACCGGTATTGCTGTGACCTACCCATCGTGGGTCCGTGTGTTTGGCCGCAGAGGTTGGTCGCTCGAATGGCAAGATATCACCGCGCTCAAGCCGCGGTCTACTGGGCAAGGCGGTATTGTTTACTACTTCCTTAATCAGGCTAAAGATCGGGCCTATTTACTGCCTGTGAGGATAGTGGGATTTGCCAGATTAGTACGCTACGTACAGGCCAAAACAAACATTGACACACGCGATGTCAAGCCGCTGGCTCAGCCTTGGATGTACATTATTTTGCTAGGACTCACAGCGCTGTTGCTGCTGATGGATATATGGACGATTACAAATGCCAGTAGCTTTGTGGCGGACTTTTAATGTGTGGTGGCCTTTTAAGAAATGGCAACTTAATCTGACCGCCCTGCGCCGGGATTTTATGCTATGTCGCTGTTGACCTTCGATCGTGTGACGATGACGGCTACCATCGGCGTTATCGAAATTCTTAAAGATTTAACGCTCTCTGTTACTCAGGGAGATTTTGTTGCTTTGGTAGGGCCTTCCGGTGCAGGCAAAACGAGTCTCTTACGGCTCATGAACCGTCTGGTAGATGCTAGCAATGGTCAAATCTTATTTGAAGGGCAAGATATTCGGCAGCTATCGGCCGTTTCTTTACGGCAGCAAGTGGTACTGGTCAATCAAGAGAGCCGGTTGCTAGGCATGACGGTTCGCGAAGCACTGGGGTATCCGCTACGTCTGAAACGACGGCCCACCGAAGAGATCACCTCCATTGTAGATGAATGGTGCGAAAAGATGAAAGTCCCGACCGATTGGATGGAACGAACGGCGGTGAATTTGTCTTTAGGGCAGCGACAGCGAGTTGCGATCACC
>ERZ1740060.945-NODE-945-length-11615-cov-23.397751_pt1 | contig 11615 bp, 4 predicted proteins | sample MGYA00581743_ERZ1740060 | MGnify/ENA primary metagenome ERZ1740060 (study PRJEB43018, sample SAMN04849235) | marine metagenome | isolation source: floating plastic debris | place: Pacific Ocean | collected 2008-08-27 | study: EMG produced TPA metagenomics assembly...
CGAGCCAAGAGCTTGTTCCGCTTAGGCTTTGACCATTTGAGATATCTGGTTCTCAATCCGCTTAACTCTAATCAAGATGATTTCTCCCGTTCTCTAAAACTTTTGTCCTGTACTTAGGCTGAGCGGGTAACAAAGGGACTTGAGGCTCTAGTGGACAAAGCTTTGAGAAAATAGTCAGGCAAAAAAATAGGGAAGCTTCTAGGCCTCCCCAAACAAAATATGTTGCCTGCATCCTACCAAACGACGCTCCGCGCTCACCTGAGCGAAACCCAGTATCTCACCTTGCAACTGCTGTTGCTATTGCTACAAGTTCATCGTCAAGTCAAGCTCTCGATTCTCGCCAGTGTGTTTCCCCAACCGATTCACTACCGCAGTCGGAAACGCAACCTGCAACGCTTTTTGGTGCTGCCGCAATTGAGTGTCAAACTGCTCTGGTTTCCGCTGCTGAAGTACTGGATTCGTCAACGGCAAACCGGACGGCCGATGAATCGCGCCCAACGCCGCCGACTGAGAACACTCAAGGCTACTGGCTGGTAGCGATCGACCGCACTCAGTGGCAAGAACGCAACGTCTTCATGGTGTCTTTGGTTTGGGGCAACCATGCGCTGCCGCTCTATTGGGAGGTCTTACCGCAGCGCGGCAATAGTGACCTCAAGACTCAAAAACGGCTGCTCAAAGTCATCTTGCCGCTATTCAAAAACTATCCCGTCTTGGTGCTCGGTGACCGCGAGTTCCACAGTCCTAAGCTCGCTGAGTGGCTGGATTCTAAGGGCTTAGCCTTGGTCCTTAGGCAGAAGAAAGACCTGCACTTTCAAACCGCTGGCGAGACCGAGTACCAAAGGGTGCAAGACCTCGACATCCGTCCCGGCATGAGACAGTTTTATCCCGCTGTGACCGGCAACAAAGGCGATGGTCTCGGCCCGTTCCATCTCGCTATTGATTGGCAGCGTCAATATCGCGGCAAAGGCTCCCAAGCCCCCTGGTACAGCCTGACGAATCTCTCGCAGGTCCAGCAAGTGATGGCGATCTATCGCTGTCGCTGGGGCCTTGAACAACTCTTCAAAGACTGCAAAACGGGCGGCTACAACTTGGAAGCAACCCAAGTGAATGACCCGCAGTTTCTTGCTTTGCTGTTGCTCGTTGCCCTCGCCTACAAGCTGGCGACGTTCCACGGCCAACGACTGCGGCAATGACGGGTAGACCACGATGCCGGACGTCTCCCAGAACACCAGGACAAAACCCTACGGCAAAGTGACTTTAGTTTGGGACTCTATGGCCAACGCTGGATTTATGCCATGGAACTTTGGCATCATGGGGCGGTACAACTGATGGCCCTCAAGCCCCACAAACGGCGCTTTTTTCAGCGATGCCTACATGCTCTATCCCTCATGCAGAAAGCCTTCTAGCTGGGTTGTCACCCGTTAAGGTACTTAGGTCGATGACAACTGTAGAAAAGCTGAGAGTACTTTTTTTTTACATATTGCTCCTATGGCGAATTTTATGAAGTATTTTCTCCAACGATCGCTCTACTGTCTCCTTGGATTCTCTCTAGCGCTGGCCCTGACAATTCTCCATCCCATTCCTGCTGGCTTAGTTCACGCAGCTAGTGAATCTTCTGCAAGTGTCGCTTCCGAGAACGAAGCCTACAGTGCTCAGGCTCTCCAGGCTGAAACCTGGCTTGAACAGGGGCGCAGTGCCTATCAGGACCAGCGCATTGATGAGGCCATTACCGCCTGGCGAACCGCCGTTGAGCAGTTTGAGCAGCAGAATGCCCCGCTGCAACAGGCGCTAGCCCTGAGCTATTTGTCGATGGCCTACCAATATCGGGGCAACTGGCTGGAGGCGGAAACGGCGATCGCCCGCAGCCAAGAACAGATTAGCCAGTGGCAAGCGAGCGCTGGCAGCAGCATTGATGCAAAGCAGGGGCTGATTATTCAAGGGCAAGTGTTCAACACGCAAGGCGCACTCCAGTTTAGCCAGGGAGCGTTGAACGTGGCCTTGCAAAGCTGGCAGCAGGCTGGCGATTACTATCAGCAGGCAGGAGACATTCAGCGGTCGACGGGCAGTTTGATTAACCAGGCGAACACTCTTCAGGGTCTGGGCTACTTTTTGCAGGCGCGCGAGCGGCTCGACCAGGCGCAGGCCCAGCTCGATCAGGCCGATTCCTCAATTAAGGTGTTGGGGTTGCATGGCTTGGGCGATACGCTGCAAGCGATTGGGGATCTGGAAACGGCTGAAGGCTTATATCTAGAGGGGTTGGCGCTGGCGGAGGCCCAGGGCCTGATTAAAGAACAAGCGGCTCTGCTGCGGAGTTTGGGGCGCTTGACCCAGCGACAAGGACAGTCAGAAACCGCACTGAACTATTACCAGCAGGCTGCAGCGGTGACGCCTGACCCGCTGCAGCAGGTTCAAGCCCAGGTGGATAAATTTAGCCTGCTGCTCGAAACTCAGGCCTGGGATGAGGTTGGGTCTCTGGTTCAGCCGCTGTCGTCTCAGCTCCAGGCGCTGCCGCCTAGCCGGGCGAGTCTCTACGCCCAAGCTGGCTTTGCCCATCGTCTGATTCAGACTAAGCAAACGGAGGCTGTACCGACGGCAGCAGAGTTGTTAGGAAGGACAGTGCAGCAGGCACAGACGCTTGGCGATCGCTATGCTGAAGCCTATGCGATGGGTTATCTAGGTAATGCCTATGAAACCACTCAGCAGTGGGACAATGCCAAGGAACTGACAGAAGACGCGCTGCTGATTGCCCAGCTCCTCAACGCTAACGACATTGCCTACCAGTGGCAGTGGCAGTTGGGGCGTATTCTCAAGGCGCAGGACAAGACGGATGGCGCGATCTCGTCCTACAAAACGGCCTTTCAGTCGCTCCAGTCCCTCCGCTACGACCTCGCGGCGATCGCGCCTGACCAGCAGTTTTCTTTCCGCGAGAGCGTAGAGCCGGTCTATCGCGAGTACGTCGACCTGCTGCTGCGGCCGGAGGCCGGGTCAGAGCGGCTACAGCAGGCCCGTAAGGTGATTGAGTCGCTACAGGTTGCTGAGCTGAACAACTTCTTTCGGTCGGCCTGCATTGAGGAACAGGCGGTGGCGCTGGATGAGGTTGACCAGACCAACGCGGCGGTGATCTATCCGATTTTGCTCAGCGATCGCATTGAAGTGGTCGTCAGTCTGCCAGACCAGCCCCTACAGCACCATGCTGCACCCGTCTCTCGCGAGCAGGTAGACGAAACCGTACTTACCCTACAGGGCAATCTCGTTCGCCCCTTCGTCACCGCTGATGCCAAATCAGCCGGGGAAGAAATTTATAGTTGGTTGATTCGCCCCATCGAGGGTGACCTGCGCCAAAGCGCAGTGGATACGCTGGTGTTTGTGCTGGATGGGTCGCTGCGGTCAGTACCGATGAGCGTGCTGTATGACGGCGATCGCTACCTGATCGAAAACTACAGTGTGGCATTGACACCGGGACTCCAGTTAATCGCCCCGCGCCCGCTGCAGCAGCAAGGTTTTGCAACCCTGGCAGGCGGCCTGACTGAGGCTCGCGACGGATTCAGCGCGTTAGAGAACGTGGGCCTAGAGCTAGAAAAGATTGAGGCGACCGTGCCCAGCCAAGTGCTGCTAGATGAGCGCTTTACTAGCACCGCCTTTCGAGAACGGGTCGAAGCGTTATCTTACCCGGTGGTCCATCTGGCAACCCACGGTCAGTTTAGCTCCCGCGCGGAGGACACCTTTATTTTGGCCTGGGACCGTCGACTCAATGTGAACGAGATCAGCTCCATTCTAAGAACGGGTGACCAGACCCGCCGAACCCCGATTGAGCTGCTGATTCTCAGTGCTTGTCAGACGGCGACTGGGGATGACCGAGCGGCGCTGGGGCTAGCGGGGGTGGCAGTGCGGGCCGGGGCGCGCAGCACCATCGCGTCGCTGTGGAATCTAGACGATGCTTCGGGGGCATTTTTGGTGGGGAACCTGTACGACCAGTTGATCAGCCCCGAAACCTCTAAAGCTGAGGCACTGCGGCAGGCGCAGCTGACCCTGTTGAACGATCCAGATTACCGGGCTCCTTACTTTTGGGCAGCGTTGGTGCTGGTGGGGAATTGGCTGTAGGGGGTTATCCCGTCAGTCTATGCAGATAGGGTTTGAGCGAGTCATCGCCAAGCAAGTGGCAAAACGCAGGTCAACTCTGACAGGCAAGGGGTTGGCCGACAGCGGCCTGCTGTGGGTCTTCTGCAACCAAGACAATCTGACCCAGTTCGTTTTTGATCCAGCCTTGTACTTCAACAATTGGCTCAGCGATAGATACACTATCCGTTGCAGTTTCTGGCCCAGGCTCAGAAGCTGTCGATGCACCACCAGCTTGTTCATTACCTTCAATGGGCAGCACGTCTTGCCAAAGCGGAGCAACGGGTGAATCGAGTGGCCCCTGGGGGATGCCGCCGCGTCCTGTCACGACAAACTCGCTGCCAGTCTGCACAAAGGCTTCGCGACAGCTCTGCGAGACATCCGGTGCATCGAGAGTGGTAGGCAGTTCAGTGGCGGACTGGTTGGGGTCGATATCAGGGCTATCGACAGCAATGGTGCCAGAAACCCCGTTGCGAGAGCTGGCGGTGATGTCGCTGAGGCCGGTGCGCTCCAGGCGCGGCTCAATGCCGAAGATGCCTCCGGTAACGGTGATATCGACGTTGCCGCCGTCACCGTCGAAGGCGTTGGCCACAATGTCGCTGTTTTCGTTGGGGACAGCAATCAGGAACTGAGTATTGATCGTGATATCGCCGCCGTCGCCGCCCGCTCCCTGAGTCCCCGCTTCAGTCGAAATCTCACTGCCGTCTCTGAGAATCAGTGCCTCTTGCAGGTCAAAAGAGAGGTTGCCACCGTCGCTGCTGAGGGTGGTGGCGCTGATGTCGCTGCCGTCCAATAGAATCAGCTGGTCGCCCGTCACGGCGACTTGTCCGCCTGACCCAGTGCCTTGAGAGTTGACGGCAATGCTGCCGTTGTCGAGCGTGGTCAGTGGCGCATTTACAGTAATATTGCCGCCAGCACCGGTTGAGTTGGTCAGTGTGCTTGAGGTGACGGCGCTGTTGTCAATGACCAAGCTTTCAGACACATTCATAACGATATCTCCAGCATCCCCAATGCCTGAGGTGTTGGTCTGCAGTGTCGCTCCATTAGTGAGGTCAAAACTGTCCGCCACGACATTAATATCGCCCGCATCCCCAGGCTCTAAGAAAGTGGTGGTCGTAACTTCGGTGGTTATGACTTCAACGGGGGCAGAATTTTGCTCAACGCCGGTTAACTGGATTGTGTAATCACCGACTGCGGAACCGAACCCTGTCCAGCTTGCTAAGGCAGCGTTTTCGCCTGGCTCTCTCGGCGCGGTGATGGCGTCAAACCCGATATCGGGGTCGAAGCCACTGGGAAAAATTGCTTCGCCCAACTCATTGAGAGGAGTATCATTAAAACCACTCACAGCAAGGTAATAAACCCCTGCTGTTGCTGGCGTGAGCTCATTGCCAGTGGGTAATGTGGACTGGAAACATCCAGCGCAATTGGCGTCATCATCGTTGCCATAAACGCCCAGGCCATCAGGGGCGCTAAATAAAAATAGCTGGGTGTCTAACGAGGTTCCATCAACAGTACTGGCTGAAAACGTGCCCTCCCCAGCGAGATAGATTTGGTACAAATCGACATCGCCCTCTGCCGACAGCGAGCCGACAATGCCCGTGAGGGGTATGCCAGGCTGGTCGCTGGCGATGTGGGCGGTGTTTGGTGTCTGTCCAGCATCTTCCATTTCTGTAAACAAAGGCGACACATCAACTAGCTCTAAAGTCTCTACGGTGATGGTTTCCAACACGGGAATAGGCGCATCGGCAAAGGTTGAGGCCGAGAGTTCAACACCATCTGTCAGGGTCAATTGCCGCGTCCGCACTTCAATATCACCGCCATTGCCTGCGTCTCGGGTTTCCACCACCAGGCGGCCGGGACCAGTAATGGTAATCGACTCCGGCGCTAGAATTCGCAGGCCGCCACCTGGCCCCGTACCCGAGGTCGACGCCGAAACAACCGCGCCCTCTACCAAGGTCACAGTTAGGTCTGGGTTGGTCTGAGTTGAGTCTGGATTGGGGCGATAGGGCTGCAGGGTCAAGGTACCGCCGGGTGCTTGACCTGCCGTCTCAGCAAAGATGCCGACGATGCCTGCTAAGTCCATCTGGTCAGCATTCAGGCTGATGCTGCCACCGCCTTCGAGGTTAGTGGCGGTTTCGGTGGCCGTTGCTGTAATGCGAGCGGTTTCCGAGAGCACAAAGGTGGGCGTGTTGATAATGATGCTACCCGGGCGACCGGCACCGCTGGCCTCGACCGAGATCACCGGTTCAAAGTCTTGGACACCTTCACCGAGAAAAACCGAGTCGGTCGCGTTGACAACGACGCTGCCGCCATTGCCTGAACCGGAGGTGGCGGCAAAGATGCGGCCGCCGTTGCCTAGGTTGAGTTGTCCGACGTCGAGACGGATAGTGCCGGCGTCGCCGGTGCTGTTGGCATTGCTGCTGATTTGGCTATTGGTAAAGGTGACCTGACTAGGGCTCGTGATGGTAACACCACCTGCTGGCTGGCTACCGTTGGCACTGGCTTCAATATTGACGTTGCTGAGGATAATATCGCCGATGTTTTGGATGCGCGTATTGCCCGACTGACCCACATTGTCTGTGTTTATAGTAGTCACTGAATCGCCACCAAAAGGACCTGGAATTTCAACTTGTCCACTGGTAATTAAGCTCAGGCTTTCGATGGTTATGCGATCGCTGTTTCCTTGGATCTCAACGTTGCCGGAGTTGCCACCGTTCGAAAGCGTGAATATTTCAAGGCCTGAAATGGCAGAGGCTGCTTCTAAATAAATACCTCCTCCCATACCGGTTTCTCTGTCGAACTCTGTAACGGCGAATGCAAGTAGCTCTATCCCATTGCCCACAACTGAACCCGCAGGAGCCCTGAAACTAATGCTTCCTGCGCTTCCTGCAGGACCAGAGCTTGAATATGAATAGGTTGATACCTCTTCGAGACTCTCTTCAAATAACAAGAAAGGAGATAAGAGGATATCTCCGTTGCTAGAAAAGAGAAATACGCTTCCCCCGTCGCCGCTCTCAGTTGAACTCAAAGATGAGGATGAGAATGAGTTAGAGAATGAGGATGAGTCTAGATCGTCCTCAATGAGAATATTCCCAGAGGTTGATATTCTAATTTGCCCTCCGTTGCCGCTCTCACTAAAACCTGTTTTAGCCTGAGAGGTTGAGCCTGACCTTATCTCTCCCGAGGAATATTCTGTGCCCAAAACCTGATCATCTATGACAGTTACATCTCCAAAAGCCGAGATTTCAACGGCTCCTCCGTCTCCGCTGGTACTCGAACCCATACCACCCGACAATGAGGACGAGTATGTTTCCACGTTCCCTTCAACGAGCACGCTCCCAGCAACGGAAATTTCAACCGCCCCGCCGTTACCACTTTCACTGAAGTCTGTAGATGAGCTTGCATCTGACTCCGAAAATGCCTGCAGGCTGCCCTCAATACTCAAGTCGCCTGATGTCGAAAGGGAGATTGTTCCTCCGTCTCCACTCACACTTGTGCCTACTGTTGATAGAGAGGACGAGAGGGAAATTGGGTCACCTATTGCTATGTCGCCCAAAGTTGAGATTGCGATTGCTCCTCCATTTCCACTCACGCTAGTATCTGCGAAAGAGACAGAGTAAGACCTCAAAGAGCCCGCAGTAACATCACCTGATGTAGAGATTGAGATTGCCCCTCCATTCCCGCTCTCACTTGTCCCAAAGGATGAGGACGAAACTGATTCCGAACGCAACCAGCCCTCGATTGTAATATCGCTGACGGCAGACAGTGCGATCGCTCCCCCGTCCCCGCTCTGGCTTCCACCCAGACCTGCTGAGTTTGATCGTGAGAAAGAATCCGATGACAGCTGGCCCCCAATCGTAATATCGCCAGAGGAAAAGAGAGAAATTTCGCCCCCATTTCCGCTCTCACTGATGCCAGAGTTCGACCTCGACTCCGAGGATGAATCCAATCCACCGATAACAACATCTCCTAGAGCAAAAACTGAGATCGCTCCCCCATCACTGCTGTTACCGCTCTCGGAAGACGAAAACGAGCCCAGGGCGATGGAACCATAGCCATCGGGCGTCTCGAATGAGCCTGTGGTGACAACATTCCCCTGGGCCTCCAAGATGATCGGCCCACCCGCTCCCCCCGTTGTATCTGACGTATTGATGCTGCTCACCACAATGCTGCCGGGCGGCTGCTCGGCGAGGACGCCATTGGCAAACGTCGTGCCATTGACCACTTGCGGCACGTTAGCACCGTTCTCTAGCGCCACCCCCGCCCGCAAAATCGCCGCTCGGCTACTAGCTAACAGGTCTTCATCCGAGCCTGAACCATCGGCCACCAGTGTTGTATCTGGCCCGGTGATAACAATGTCGCCCGCCGCAATGCTGCCTGTCGCCTCCACCTTCAGCGCCACGCCGGTGTAGTCACCAAACACCACATCGCCATTGGCGGAGATAATTGGGTCATAAAAACTGACAAGGTTGCCCGGTGCACCGGCTAAGGTCAAAAACTGTAGGTTGCCGCCACTCTCAAAGTGGGCATCGCCAGAAATTACCCCGTCGCTGATTAAGGTCAAGTTGCCGCCGCTGACAAATGGCGCTTGCTCCAGGTGCTGTAGCGTCCAGATGTCAATGCCCTGGTTGCCCTGAATAGTGAGGTCGCCGCCCGATCGCGCCACCAACGGCACTGCCGCCGTATCGCGAATCGTGATCGTCTCCTGGGCCTGCAAGTTTAGGTTACGACCGGCCGACAGCCCCCCTTCTAAATACAGCTCTTGTCCCTGTAGGGTTAGGTCTTGCCCGGCTGCTAGCTGCCCAAAACTGTCGATGTTGCCCTGAGTCGGGGTGTTGAACTGCACTCCTAGCGGCACATCAATGGTGAGTAACGATGTTTCTGGGGCGACAGCGCTAAACTCGCTGCCGTCGGCAAACGCGAAGCTGTTCGCCGTCGAGACCACGAATGAGCCGCCCACATCCAGCCGCGCATTGGGGCCAAACACGATGCCGTTAGGATTAAGCAGATAGAGGTCGGCACCGCCGTTGACGCCCAGCGTGCCGAAAATGTCCGAGGGCAAATCCCCGGTGACCCGGCTAAAGATGCGCTCGACGTTAGCGGGATGGGCAAAATACACGTGCCCGCCCTCACCAATGCTGAACTGCTCAAAGCTGTGAAACAGGTTTTCCTCGCGCAGGGCACCACCCTGAATCAACTGCTCTACGGCGGAGACATCAATCAACAGCGAGGACTCGGGCCCGAGGGTGCCATCGGGGATGATTTGAGCAACGGCGCGGCTGGGAAGTCCGGCATAGAGCGCCAAGGTAATCAAATAAGGCAGCTTGGACGATGAGAACATTGCCATATACCCAACCAATTTTATGTATTGCGAGATAAAGTAGGCACTCTGTAGCCGAAGATTGTCTCTGTGATAACACGGTCAAAAGACAATTGCGCAACACTCTGTCAATTGTTGATAATCCGCCCAATTTTATCGGCGGCACGGTGCCCCAAGAAAGCGCAACCGGTAATACCAGTTCTCCAGAATAGAGCTACAGATTGTAATAGAGGGCTATGGGGGCAAGGGGGCGAAGGGGAAAGGATGTGTAGCTAGATTTTAGAGAATCGGTATAAGTGCGCCAGTGTGGCCAAGATTAGTAGCGCTTGAGGCGATCACCAGTAGACGTCTTTAGTGAACCCGCGATTGCTCTGCTGGCGAAGGACGGCATTGACTAGCGAGAGTCCATCGAATTGACGTTGAGAACGATAGGGCTGGCGCAAAAGCCCAAATCCCTCAAATCGGAAAGGTGTGTAGGAGCGGCTGACAAGGTCTATGCACCTGCCTAAGCGCGAAATTGGGAAAAAACCTTGAATGTTCACGGCTATCCTCGGCAAGTCACCGGCTGACCGACCGTAGCTTCCTGTGGGGCTTCGGCCACCAGCATAATCTGGCCTTGCTCATTGACAATCCAGCCCTGGGCTTCGGCAATGGGCACAGGCACAACTGCGTCATCTACCTCATCCGGGTCCACAGTGCTTTCAGGCTCAGGGGGGCTTGGGGCTTCAGTTTCAATGGGCAGCACGTCTTGCCAGAGCCTAACAGATGCGGAATCAAGCGGCCCCTGGGGGATGCCGCCGCGACCGGTCACGACAAACTCGCTGCCGGTCTGCACAAAGGCTTCGCGACAGCTTTGAATGACATCCGGCGCAGCGAGGGCGGTGGGTAGCTCAGCCGCGTCTTCCGTGGGGTCGACGTCGGGGCTCTCGACAGCGATGGTGCCGGAGATACCGTTGCGAGAGCTGGCGGTGATGTCGTTGAGGGGGGTGCGTTCAGGGCGCGGCTCGATACCGAAGATCCCCCCGGTGACAGTGATGTTGACATTGCCACCATCGCCGTCAAAGGCGTTGGCCACAATATCGCTGTTTTCATTGGGAGCCGCTACGAGAAACTGAGTATTGATCGTGATGTCGCCGCCGTCGCCGCCAGCGTCCTCAGTCCCTGCCTCGGTTGAGATGAGGCTGCTATCAGCAAGAAAAAGTAAGTTGTCAATAGCAAGAGCGATGTCGCCCCCATCACTAGAAACTGTTTGCGTGGAAATCTCTGATTGATTGACTAGGGTGAGCAGCGGAGTCGTAACGCCAATATCCCCCCCTCGCCCAGCAGGACTAGAGCTACCGGTGCTGATTTCACCCTGATCAAGGTCAACATTGCGTCGGCTATTGATTGTGATGTTACCGGCATTGCCCTCACCACGAGTGCTGGCTAAGAGGGTTCCTCCATCCAAGAGTTCTAAGGTATCGGTAACAATTTCGATGTCGCCGCCGTTGCCAATACCGCTCTCTGTTACCAAGCTAGATGCACCACTTAAAACCCTAACTCCCCCGAGCGTTAGTTCAGTTTCTCCGTCAAAGGTGGCGCGATCGCGAGCGTTGATGACGATATCACCGGCGTCGCCTCTCCCCCCGGTGTCCGTCGCAAGTACAGCTCCATTTAAGACCTCCAATATAGAGGTAGTAAGCTCAATATTACCGCCGCTGCCGGTGCCGTTCTCAGCGATTGTGGTGAATGCACCACTGGCTCTGCGACCTCCTCCGGCAAAGGTAGCAGTTTCGCTAACATTTAGGATAATGTTACCGGCGTCGCCCTGACCGTCCGTAATAGCTGAGAGCTGTGCCCCGTCCATGACCTGTAGCACGGAGGTGACAATCTCGACATTGCCGCCGTTGCCGACGACGCTTTCATCTACCGAGCTGAATGCGCCGCTGCGAACTCCTCCGCGTACACCCTCTCCAATGAAGGTAGCGCTTTCACTGGCATTGATAATAACGTCGCCTGCATCTCCCTTGCCACGTGTCGAAGCCACGAGATTAGCCCCATCGAGTACCTCAAGTACAACGGTGACAATCTCCACGTTGCCACCGCTGCCGACGCCGTTCTCTTCTACCGAGCTGAATGCACCACTAACGGCGATTCCATTTATGGCTTCTCCAGCAAAGATCGCGCTTTCGCTGGCGTT
>ERZ1740060.948-NODE-948-length-11588-cov-3.690974_pt1 | contig 11588 bp, 13 predicted proteins | sample MGYA00581743_ERZ1740060 | MGnify/ENA primary metagenome ERZ1740060 (study PRJEB43018, sample SAMN04849235) | marine metagenome | isolation source: floating plastic debris | place: Pacific Ocean | collected 2008-08-27 | study: EMG produced TPA metagenomics assembly...
GCCTGGGCGAAAGCTGGCGAGTACAAGCGCAAATGGGAAAAGTATGCTAACGAGGGCGGCGATCCTCCAACGCGGGATCTTGAACTCGACACGCTTATGGGCGTTCTAAACGGTGATATTCTCGTTCACATGCATTGCTACCGCGCCGATGAGATGGCGCAAATCATGGATATGAGCCAGGAGTTTGGCTACAAAGTCACCAGCTTCCACCATGCTGTGGAGAGCTACAAAATCGCTGACAAACTCGCTGCTTACGGCGCCTGTTCTGCGATGTGGGCCGATTGGTGGGGCTTTAAGATGGAGGCCTATGACGGCATTCGCGAGAATATCCCAATGGTCCACAAAGCCGGCGCCTGCGCAATCGTTCACACTGACGCTGATATCGGTATTCAACGTCTCAATCAGGAAGCTGCAAAAGCGCTCTCTGATGGTCGCCGTTCTGGCATCGAAATCTCAAATGCCGACGCCTGGCAATGGCTCAGCGCCAACCCGGCCAAATCACTGGGCATATTCGAACAAACCGGATCCTTGGAACCAGGTAAAAACGCGGACGTCGTGATTTGGTCTGGTGACCCATTCAGCGTCTACAGCCAAGCTGAGCAGGTCTTTATCGACGGCGCTCTAATGTATGAGCGCGGCAATGAAGCGCTCACTCCAGTTATGGATTTTGAACTCGGACAACCTGGTGAAGGAGATTTGAAATGATCCGCACCTTACTTCTTTCAACCGCAGCCGCTGTCAGTCTGACGCTCGCAGCTGCAGCCCAAGATGTCGCGATCGTCAACGCCAAGATCTGGACGGGAACCGATGCCGGGACGCTTGAAAATGCCACGGTCTATATGAGCGATGGAACGGTTCAAGGCATGGGCGTCAACTATGCGCCGCCCAGTGGAACACGCCAGATCGATGCGGGCGGAAACTGGGTCACACCTGGCATCATTGCGCCATTCTCACGCGTCGGAACAGTCGAGGTTGGCGCCGAAGACTCGACGAATGATACAAACGCCAGTGGGTCTGCTTTCTCAGTCGCTCTGCGCGCGGCAGACGGCTTCAATCCCGCCGCGACAACAGTCGCAGTCACGCGCATTGAGGGGGTCACGCAAATCGCGGTCGCACCTGCCAAAGGCGCATCGATGATTGCCGGACAAGGCTTTACCGCCGATACTTCAGGTGCCGCAGATTCGATCTCGAACGAGCGCGCCTTTGTCTATATCGATCTCGGCGAAGGCGGCGCAGGCTTAGCGGGCGGGTCGCGTCCAGCTGCATGGGCTGCTCTGAGAGGTGCCTTCGCTGACGCACGCGGGTACCCGGCGCGCTTTATGGCGCACAATGAAGGTGACACGCTGACCCGTGCAGACGCGCAAGCCTTCGGACCAGCAGTTCGCGGTCAGCAGCTTATCCTCGTCGCTGCGCATCGCGCGAGCGATCTGCGCCAAGTGATCGACTTAAAAGCAGAAAATCTCAACCTGAACCTCGCCATTGTCGGGGCTGATGAAGGGTGGATGGTGGCCGACGAGCTCGCTGCTGCGCGAATCCCAGTAATTGTCGACCCATTCTCCAATCTCCCCGCTAGCTTCGCGCAACTTGGTGCGACGAGCCGTAATGCGGAGCGCTTGATTGAAGCTGGCGTACCGACGGCTTTTGCGCATCTAAGCAATAGCGGCCACCAGTCACGTCTGGTTTTGCAATCCGCGGGCAATGCGGTTGCAAACGGCGTTAGCTTTGACGACGCGATGGCGGCCATGACCGTGGTCCCAGCAACCATTTTCGGAATGGGTGTTTCCGGAACGATCGAACGCGGCAGCGTTGCTGACTTGGTGGTTTGGGACGGTGATCCGTTAGAGGTCACAACCGCGCCAACAGCAGTGTTTATCGAAGGGGTCGAGCAATCGCTCGTAACGCGCCAAACAAAGCTGCGCGATCGTTATCTGGACCTCGACGAAACCGAACAACCGCTTGCGTATAAACGTTAGTCGCCCTTGAAATCCGGCTCTCGCTTTTCGAGGAAAGCCTGGAGCGCTTCGGCCTGGGCGCTGGTGGTTGATGCATAGGCAAATTGAGCTCGGCCCATAAAGCTCGTCGCGCGCCCAAGTGGCAGCGCGGCGACATTAATCGCTTGCTTTGTCATGCGCAGCGCAATCGGCGGGACCTTGGCATATTTCGCGGCCAGCGCCTCAGCGCGCGCTTGTGTCTCTCCCCGCGCAGAAACTTGATCGGCAAGGCCCCAATCTAGCGCCGTCTGCGCATCACAGGGTTCACCAAGTATCGTGAACTGCTTGGCTCGCGACGGCCCGATCAGCGCGACGGTGCGCGGGTTGGTTTGCCAACTCATATTCATACCGAGCGGGATCTCAGGCAGGCGGAAGAAAGCATCCTCTGCGATGATGCGGTGATCACACGCCACGGCCAGAGCGACGCCGCCTCCGATGCAATAGCCTTCGATCGCCGCAATTGTGATTTGCTCAAGCGCTTCCCAAGCTGCGCACATATCCGGGCCAAGTTTTAAAGACTGCCTTTGTTCGAGCCGCGTTTGATCGCGTAGCGCGGCGCGGTCTGGGTCTTTCAGATCCGCGCCAGCGGTGAAAGCTCCAGCGCTACTGAGTATGATGACGTTACAGCTCGTGTCAGATCGCAGAAACGCGGCAGCGTCGATCAGGGCCTGCATCGCCTTGAGCGATAAGGCGTTGCGCCCATCGCCGCGATCGATCGTTACCGTCGCAACCGCTCCATCAGTCTTCAGATGGACACAATCTCCAAACGTCTTGGTCATTTGCTTTTAGAGACATTAGCAACGCGTTGCAGCGGCTCTGTGCTTTGAATGTATCCGGCTTCTTCCGGAATATGCAGGCAAGGTTCTCCGGCATCGTCTTTTCCGATCACGGGCAGGACGGTGACGACTTTTTCCGACGAGAAGCGTTTTAGCGCGGCCTCAACCGTATCAGTCTCCGCAAGCTTTCCGAGGTTCATTCGGGTTGGGAAGATGATGGTCGCAGAACCCGCTTCTTCCATATCCAGGGCTTGCTGCGCGCCAAGCCACACCGCTTCGGTGGTCTCACGTCCATCTTGCTCAGCAATTTGGCCCGACGGCGTTCTTGCCAGATAGAAATGGGTATCGAACCGTTTCGGCATCATGGTCGGCGTGATCCAATGCCCGAAGTGAACCAACCGATCGAGCGCGAGGACCAAATTGTGCTCTTTGATGAGCTCCAAAAAGCTCTTCTCACGCCGATCGACCGCAGCCCGCATAGGGTCGAGCGCTTTGGCCACGTCCTGCCCAACTAAGGACGCGCCAGCGCCGCGTGTGCCAGCCTCGCGCGCCAGGATAATCCCGGCCTCTTCATAAGCTTCGCGGATCGCGGAAATTCGCGCCGCCTGTTCAGCGCCGGAATAGTCGCCATCAGTGTGATCTGCCCAGGCCGGGTCGCTATCTTCCTCATTCGCTTTCCCGCCAGGGAATACGAGCGCACCTGACGCGAAGTCGATTTCATAGTGGCGTTTGACCATCAAGACCTGGAGGTCTGGCTCATCACGCAGAAGAAGGATGGTCGCGGACAATCGCGGTGTCGAGGCTTCAGACATTTTCCCTCCCAAGAAAAGTTCAATCAAATTTGTCAGAAATCATCACGTCAGCATGCGCGTGATTTCAACTATGTTTCTGTAGGTACGGTGCTTGTCGCAACGTCACGGAAGCAGAATGCGCCCTACACACTATCAGCAATTCGACGCCGCTCAGTCGGCATCAACCCGTAACCGGCTCTTGCCCGTGATGCACCTGGAAACAGGTGAAGCCGTGCTTTTGTTTGCCGAGACCGAGAAACGCTTCGAAGAGCGTGCGGTCTTCGGACCGGCGGCCTTGACTGCAGAAAGCAGTGAGGCTGCTACCCCGGCTCAGTGGATGGCCGAACAGGTCGAAGCGATTGCCAATGATGCGCATAACCGCACGACCGAGCGCCCAGTCATCGTTGAACTTCCTTTGGTGGCGCTTATCGATCCAGATACGGCCGTCGCTTGTGATGCCGCGATTGCGCGCACCCGCCTCTGCCCTCAAGAAATCTGCCTGGAAGTTCAGGACGCTGCCTTGGCGCTTCCTGCTGCACGCAACGCGAAAGATAGAATCGAAGCCCTGCGACGTTGCGGCTTTCGCGTGTCTGTTAATGCGACGCGGTCTTGGCAGGCGCCAATGGACCACAGTTTGCGCCTCTTGCTGGACAGTCTTCGCGTCGATGCACGCAAGATCGAAGATAATGCCGAGTTACAGGACCGTATCGAAGCGGCGGCTTGCGCCGGCATGCTGGTGATCGCTGAGAACGCGAATTGGCGCGACAGCTATTACCTCAACGAGCTTGGCGTGGAATACGGCTTTCGGATGCGCGCAGACGCTTAAGCAGCACTTTCTTCACGGCGTTTGGCCTGCTCGGCATATGCGTCCAATTTTTCGAGAAGATAGTCGAGGTCATCTTTCGGGATCGCCTGGAACTGCGTCAACACGCGCTCAATCATGCGCATGCGGAAGCGCGCTTTATCATTCGGTCCGCCATCAAGCTCAAGCTCATGAAAGACTGTCACGGCAGCGCGGAAAGCTGGCAACAGCTTCCGGTGCAAACCGGCGCGGTCGAAAATAGCCTGTAGCCCAAGCGGACCAGCATCATGGATCATCAACCAAGCGCGCGAGTGCGGCACGCCTGAAAGCTCTGCAAGAGCATGCTCAACAAAGGGCATATGACCAACGCAAAGCGCGCGCATGATCAGAGAATGTGTCAGACGCCCATTTAGGTTCAGCTGCGACACGAAACGCGCCATGTCGTTTGTGCGATCGGCTTGCTCCACCAGGTCGATGGTTGCCCGCTCCCGTGCACCTGCAGCGAGATCAATCGCCATCTGAGCTGGAAGTTCGTGACGGTTAATTAGCATATCGAAGACTTGGCCTGACACGAGAGAGACCATCTTCTCAGCGATATGGACCGGGATATGGTCCCGCATGACCAGATTTTCGTGCATATTCTCGTTCGCTGGGAAGCGTTCAATACTGTGCTCAAAGGCGCGGTCGGTCAGCTCCGCTCCGGTATTTCCGGATAGCGTCTCTACGGCGGTTTCATCAGCATGCTCGCAAATAACCTCGGCGAGCGTACTGGAAACTGTCGAACGCCCGGCAATCGCGGCCTGCTTGGCCGCCGTGACGGACAGTACAAGCTCGATCAGTTCTTCATCATTGAAAACGGGCGAGTTTTCCAAAAGCGGAATCGCAACAGATTCAACATCTTGGGCCAGCTGGAGCGCGACTTTGTGCGGAAGACGCGGCGAGTTACGCAGTGTGACAGACAGCGTTCGGCGCACGAGCTCGGCTGTATCTTGCGCTAGTACCTGAATGATCTCTTCAGCGAAGAGGCGTTCATCTTCGGTCAGCACATCGGTCGCTATCCGACGGCACAGACGATGCGCCACCGTTGCACGCTCTTCTGACGTTTCGCCTTTCATCAGGCGAATAATATCGCCTTCACTCAGCTCCGGACGCATGCTTTGTACAGTCATATCGCGGCGGTATCCCTGTCACCGATTCTTATTTTTAATTAAATGAACGCTGCGGGTTAACACCTGGTTTACCAAACCGCGAATGGTCGCGCCGAAAAGAGAGATAGAGACAGCCATGTTGGACGGAATTAAGGTCATCGAGCACGCCACTTATATGGCAGCTCCCGGCGCGGGCGGCATTTTGAGCGATTGGGGCGCTGAGGTCATCAAAATTGAACCTCCAGGCGGCGACCCGATCCGCAACTTTTTCAGCACGATCGGCACCGACATTCAGGATAATCCGGTCTTTGATTTCGATAATCGCGGCAAGAAATCGATCGTGCTCGATACGCGCACTGAGGATGGGCAGAAGATCCTACGCGAGCTTGCCTCTGATGCGGATGTGTTCCTGACCAATGTTCGCCCGGGCGGCCTCAGCCGGTCTGGCTTGGACTATGCGAGCCTGCACGCGATCAATCCCAAGCTCGTTTACTGCACGCTGACTGGATATGGCCTCGAAGGTCCCGATGCCGACAAGCCGGGTTTTGATGTTGCCTCTTTCTGGTCGCGCGCGGGCGTTGGGCAACTCACCGTCCCGAAAGGCCAAGATCCGTTTGCGCTGCGCACGGCATTCGGCGATCATACCACCAGTATGGCGGCCGCCGCTGGCATCTGCGCGGCTCTGGTCACGGCGCAGCGTACCGGTGAAGGGCAGCTCGTCGAAGCGTCCCTGCTCCGCGCCGCTCTGTTCGCGCTTGGTTCGGATTTCGCGATCCAGCTCTTCTTTGGCCGGATCGGATCGACAAAGTCACGGCATGAGCAAATTCAGCCTCTGATGAATTTCTTCAAGACCAAAGATGATAGCTGGATCTGCATTGTGTCACGCCAGGGAAATGTCGACTGGGAGCCGCTATGTCGGGTCATGGAGCGTGCCGACCTGATCGAAGATGAGCGCTACACGACAGGCAAGTCGCGGCGCGCCAACTCGGCTGAGCTCGTTACGCTTATGGACGAAGAATTCGGCAAATACACCAAAGCGGAAATTGCTGAACGACTCGATGCCGAAGCGATCGCTTGGGCGCCTGTCCATACCCTCGCTGAAGTGGCGAAAGACCCGCAGGTGAAGGCTGCAGGCGGAATTACGCAAGTACCGAGCGCGAGCGGCGACGGCTCCAGCTTCGCCTCCCCAGCGTCTCCTATTCGCTTTCCCGGCACGGATGACGGGCCGACAGGCGCCTCACCGCGCATGGGCGAGCATACAGGCGATGTGTTGGCGTCGATTGGCTATGACGAAGAAAAGATCAAAGCGCTCTATGAGGCGGGCGTGGTCGTCTGATCGTCTTCGGGCGCTAGAAGGTCGAAAACTGTTGCTGCGAACCCGTGCCCGAGCCAGGCGCTCGGGAGCAGCACGACCATCATAATCGCGGTTGAAACACCCGCTTCAATTGGCGTGGATGGCGCCCCAATGATGGCGACGCTCACAAGACCCCCGATATAGGTCAACACCGTGAGTGGGATGACCACGAGGAGCAACATCGCTGGGGCCAAGGTTCGGAAATAGCCCTTGGTCCAGTACCACGTGCGCAAGACATGGACGCGCCCACGCGTTGCGGTCGCGGCTGCGAAGGTCATGATCCGAACAGCAAACCAAAATATCCCGAAAAGGGTTGCGAGAAACAACAGAAAGAGCGGCCAAAAAGTGCCGCTTTCTCGCATTTGAGCGGTCATATCGGAGATATTGGCTACATCATCGCTTGTTCCAACGCCTAAGCTAGCACCTATCAAAGCGAAGAAGAGCGTGATCATGCTCCCCGCAATCGCTGCAATCACGATGATCAGAATCCAGGCTAGCGAGAGTTTCCAAGCCGCATGGATGAGTCCGGCCTCAGCAGGCAGGACAGCGTGGTACATCGATACCGAGTAGAGATTGTGAACATACAGGGTTGCAAAAGTCAGTGCGCTAAACATTGCAAAACCGGATCCGCCATCGGGCAACACGTTTGCGGCCCAAATCAGTACGCCAAGCGCGAGGACAAAGCCGCCTGCATAAAGCAGCGACGGGATCGTCAGCCGCTTCGTGCGGTCCAAACTCTGTTTTACGATCTGTGAGAGTGAAATCGGCTCAGCCATGGGGGCTTAGCTAAATACCAAGAAGAGTAAGGCAAGCGACAGAATGACCATAGCCGTCCAGTTCAGCACCATACCGAGCTGACGCAGAATGATCGGACCGCCGGCCATGCCGATCGCATGCATCGCACGGCCAAGTGTGAACCCAATCCCGAGGGCATGAATGCTCCAAATCGGGCCCTGCAAAAAGGCCAGCGCTAGCAGCCCAATGAGCATTGCAGGCGTGTATTCCGATGCATTGCCATGCACGCGGATGGCTTTGGCGAGGTCTTCCGATCCGCCATCACCCATTGAAATTTTACCGCGAAAGCGCCGGGAAACGACGCGGATGGCGAGCCATACAAGCATCAAAATATTGATCGCAATATAGACGCTAGCGACTTGTAGTGCGCTCATATGGCCCTCCCCAATTTAGGCTTTAGTCGTCGCGCCTTGCGTCTGGCAGGCGGTCATTAATGTCGTCACGAATATCAAGAATGGTGACGATCAAGCCAGCGACAACGCTCGCGACGATCCAGCTTCCAACCGACAGCGCGACAAAGGCCAAGACCTGAGCCATTGTGCCTTCGACCCCGATCAAATCGGTGATCATAACCCCTTTCTGGGGCACTGCGTTATAGTAAGCCAGCAATAGGCCAATCACGATTGTCGCAAGATATGCGACATACACCATGAGGCGGAAGCTGTTGATAATGAAGAATTTCATGGCATCCTCTTTTCACTCAAAGATAAACCCGGACAGCTGAGTTCTATCAGGTCCGGGTTGCTCTAAACCAATTCGGCTCCAGGGGTTACATTTCCATGCCGCACTCGGTGGCGGCACCCATCATTACAGTCATGAATGAGGTCATTTCCTCAGGCGATAGCTCGCTCATTTTTGACATCATGAACGAGTCTTCGTCCTCAGCTTTTGTCGCCTCGACGATGATATCGACCAGTTTTGGATCAAGATTATCGATCGCTTGGTCAGCCATGCAATTGCAAGTCGCTTCGTCCGTGCCGCCATCTTCTAGACAAGACGAGACCATAGCGGCTTTTGCGCCACTTACGCCGCCGCCACCACATGCAGCCAGACCAATCGCGAAGAGCGATGCAAAGATAACTTTTTTCATGGGCGAACCCCTTTCCTCAATGTTTCGCACCTGGTTAACGTTCCACGAATCCCGATCCAAGGCCAGAGGAAAAGAGCTTATTCTCGTCGTAAGATCCAATCCAAGCGGAGTTTGGCTTGACCGGACTTCAAGAAGTCAGCCTTCACCTGCTCGCGATCATATTCGTCGGTCAGCCAAGCCTCAAATCCATTACCTGTTGCAGCTTCAGCCGCTAGATAGGCCTCAAAAAACGCATCGAGCAGACCGGTTTTCCCCTCACGCATGTGCAAGTATGTCTTCGAGAGTTGCTGGATTGCAATTCGAACCGGGAGCTGTTGGCGAAAAATCATATACAAGACGCTCATCAGGCCCGCACGGTCCGCGCCAGACTTACAATGCATGAGCGCTGGATAGGTTATCTTCTCAAACAGCTCTTTCGCTTCAAACACCCGCTCAACTGTAGGCGTGTCTCGGGAATAGACCTGAAAATCGATCAGCTCGATCCCATTGGCTTCACACGCCTCCTGCTCGAGCAGATAATAGCCACTGGTGCTCGGAACTCGCAGGTTGAGGATCGTTGTAATACCGCGTTGCCGGGCATGTTCGGCGACTTGCCGGGGGTTTGGCTGATTCGAGCGCCACATCTCGTCGCTGATTTGGTGGAGGTTTTGAAAGCTCTCTCGCAGAAATCCATGATCGGCGAATGTCAACTCTCGCTCAGCCCGCAATCGACCGGAACGAGACCCGATATCCGCCGCAACGTGTTTCCGCTTTTTGTGACCAGGAAGTTTCATGAGATCGCGATACCTGAGCGCTGAGGGGCCGACAAGGCAAGGTTGCGGCTAGAAACCATACAGTAACCCTGTTGTCCTAAACTATGGTCAATAAGAGCTATAAAAACAGGGGCAATTAATGCGCTTATCCACGGCGCTACGGGCGAGTCTTGTAGCAATTTCTATGGCAGCAATCGCTGCTCCAGCAGCTCCATTCGGAATTGGGTTGCAGCCGACAACTGTCGAAATGACGGTCCAACGCCAGGTCAGCAATCTCGGGAATGTGCATCAAGAGCAGACCATTTCGCTGACGCTTGGCCTGGCGGACTGGAGCTTGGACGAGAGCGGTCAGATCTCTTTGACGCCGCCCGGTGAAACCAACTCCTCCGCAGCAGACTGGGTGCGCTTCAGTCCTGCTTTTGTAACGCTCGAGCCCGGCGAAACAGAGCAAGTCATCGTCGACATGGCAGCGCCAATCCGGATTGACCGCGAGGGTGATTATCGTTTTGCCTTGATCGCGTCCACGCTTTTGCCCGAAGAACGGTCTGGACAGTCCGGCGTTTGGAAGAAGTATCAAATCGCAAGCCTGTTCTATCTCACCATGGGCAATGCCGAGAGCGCACCGGAAGTTAAAGCCGCCTCTGTGAGCCAATCGATCGATGGTGTTTCTGAAATCGTCCTCGACTTCGAAAACTCGGGAAATGCTCATGCCCGTTTGCGCGGCGACGTCCAAATTACGGGAGATGCTGGCGAACCTATCGTTGAATCGATCAGCAATCTTGTTGTTTTGCACGAAGGCATTCGCAAATATCGCGTCCCTTTGACGGAGACTCTGCCCGCCAATCCGCAGGTGAAAGTCACCCTCGAGAACACATTTGCACCGCAGACCGCCACAGGGGCGATTATGCTGGAGCCTTTCACCTCTGATTTGTCGTTTGAGGAAACGGCATTGCCCGCAGGCGGAATTGAAGATGCAGAAACGGCGTTGGATTAAGCTGCGGCTTACCGCACTTATTGCTGCAACCGTATCAATGCAGCCGCCTGCCACGGCATCGTGGATCGATTCCGACTTCTATTGCCGGGTCTATGGCTGCGTTGTCGTGCATGATGGTTTCACCTTCGATGTCTATGACAATTATGAGTTTGCATCGGGTCAAACAGTCCCGCCTGGTGGGCGCATGATCCCATGGACCGGCAACCCATTTCAGGGTGCTGGCGCGGTCAATCCGGTCATTACCGGGACCCGCACAGAAGGCTTCCACGCCGTTCCGCTGGAAGACCAAAGTGTCATCCTGGGCATCGATACAAATGGCGACGGGACGCCGGACCGACTGCCCATAGATGCCAATAGTAGCGGCTTTCTGGATGCCAGTGATCGTTTCGACGCATTCGAACTGTCGGCAACAACAGAGCTAGTGGCCGCAGATACATCAGCTCAGCGCAGCGTCTAGCTATCCTCACGTACCGATTTTTACGTCACAGCTGAAGCCCGCTTGATCGGCGCCACTGACCCGTTCAACTCAGCCAACCTGCTGAATAGAGTTGAGTTTCAATACGGCGTGACCCGCCGAGGAACAGATGATGGCATGGCCTTTGGGGCAAACACGCGCAATGGCAACTATATACGATCTATCAACACCGCGACCTCAGTCGCCGATCTGCTCGGGGCGCCGACGCGGATCCTGGAGTTTCGGAATGCGATCCGGCGGCAAGCAGCTGATGATCTTCCATCCCAATCTGTTCGGTTCGACTATGTCTACGGCTTCGGAAACTATGATCTCTCAATGGGCGAAGGGGATCTGCAATACGAAATCGAGTTTGATTTCTACAATCGGTAGCCGAGAACCGTCAGCAGCTGTGCCGTTTCGAAGACGGGCAGACCCATAACGCCTGTATAGCTGCCGCTAATCTGACGGATGTGCGCTCCGAAAAGACCCTGGATCGCATATCCTCCAGCCTTACCGATGCCCTCGCCACTTTCGATATAGGCCCCTATTTCAGCGTCACTGAGGCGCTTTACGGTGACCCGCGTGTCACTCAGGCGTTTCGCCATCTGGCCGCCAGGTGCCATCACACAAACCGATGTCAT
>ERZ1740060.949-NODE-949-length-11588-cov-3.618139_pt1 | contig 11588 bp, 8 predicted proteins | sample MGYA00581743_ERZ1740060 | MGnify/ENA primary metagenome ERZ1740060 (study PRJEB43018, sample SAMN04849235) | marine metagenome | isolation source: floating plastic debris | place: Pacific Ocean | collected 2008-08-27 | study: EMG produced TPA metagenomics assembly...
TTTAAAGGCATTACAAAACAAAGGATGGAGTATATCGGGCGTAGAACCTGATGCTACAGCCAGAAATTATGCACGAACTATTTTATCAGAAAAACATATCTCCTCTACACTTGATGAAATTCAAGGCGCCAGGTTCGATATTATAACTATGTGGCATGTTTTAGAGCATGTATCTGAGCTGCATAAGTATATGCAAAAGCTAAAAGCACTTTTAAATAAGAAAGGCAAGCTATTTGTAGCAGTACCGAACCATAGAAGTCTTGACGCCAAGATATATGATACCTATTGGGCAGGTTACGATACACCCCGACATCTTTATCATTTTGATCAAAATACCATGAAGCTATTGGCTAAAAGATTTGATTTCAAAATAATAGATACTATTCCCATGAAACTCGATGCCTATTACGTTTCGTTACTGAGCGAAAAGTATAAGGGATCAGGACTTATGGCATATCCCAAATCTTTCATAAACGCTTATAAATCAAATAGTTATGGGAAAAAAAGTGGAAATTATTCAAGTCTTATATTTGTTTTAGCAATCAAGTAATGAGAGATCTAATTATCTCCCTTTTCCTGTTACTTTTCTGTCTATCCTGTGCAAATCAAACGCAGCCTACTGGTGGGCCGAAGGATGAGGAGCCACCTACTTTACTAACCTCTTCACCGGAGCAAGGATCTATAAACGTAAGTACAGACAAGATAGAACTTACGTTCAACGAATATGTGAAAGTAGAAAACGCTAAAGAGCAGCTTATCATTACACCACGCGTTGATATCGAATATGAAATAAAGTATCGTAAAAACAAAGCTATCATAACCTTTGAAAAGCTACTACCAGATAGTACTACCTTTACATTCAATTTTCGTGAAGCTATTGTGGATATTACAGAAGGCAACTCACCAGAAAATTTAAAGCTGGCTTTTTCCACCGGACATTTCCTTGACTCGCTTAGTCTTTCTGGTAACGTACGCTTTAACCTAGATGATGCCTTAGGAGAAAACGTTACAGTTTCACTTTATGAAGAGTCTGATACCCTTGATCTCTTTACCGGGCCTCCACTCTATTTTACTAAGACAAACGAAAACGGCGACTACTTATTTGAAAATCTAAAAGTAGGAACGTATAAGTTATATACGTATACAGACAATAACAAAAATCTTATAGCGGAATCTAAATCCGAGAGCTATGGTTTTGTATCAGGATACATATCCTTAGATACCTCCATTTTTGATCTCAATCTTTATCTTTTCAATCTGGATGCTCGCACTTTAGAATATCAAACTGCGCGACAATCCGGCACTACGTTCATAATTAAGTACAACAAAGCTCTAGCAGACTACCAACTCGTTCCTAACTCAGAAGATGACGTAATCCATACGTTTTCAAACCTCGAACAAGCAGAAATACGCGTTTACAATACTTTTGACATTTCTGACAGTCTTGAGGTCTTTGTAAATGCTGTGGATAGTATCGGTCAACAAACATCCGATACCGTGTATATCCAATTCGAGCCCACGCAACGCAAACCATTAGCATTTGAACATAAGTTAGATCTAGATAAAATCATTATCGAAAAAAGACTACTTGAAGGGAAGATCACATTTAATAAACCTGTTACTTTTTATAACCTGGATAGTACCTACATTTATATTGACTCTACACATATTTATCCATTTGACACAACTCATCTTAAATGGGAATCCAATAACACCATTCTAGGCTATTCCTATTTACTTGACAAAGAACTTTTTGAGGTCAAGGAAGATTCCCAAGAACAAAAAGAATCTATTGAAGTAACACAAGATACAACTGCTACCGATTCGGTTCAGACAAAACCTCCGAAACCCGATCTTAAACCTCATCTTAGATTTGGTTCAAGCTCATTTATATCAGCCGAATATGACAGCTCGCTGAATATTTCTCAAGATCTTAGCTTCATTAAAAGTGATAAACTAGGTTTAATATCTCTTACAATCAATACCGATGAAACTAGCTTTTTTGTACAACTAATTAACTCAGAAAACGAAGTTGTTCAACAAATTAGAAACCAAAAAGAGTTTGATTTTGAATATATAACACCTGGTACCTATCGAATAAGAATACTTATTGATGCAGATCAAAACGGACAATGGGATAATGGCAATATACTCACCGATACCGAACCGGAACCTGTAATATTTTACACCCAATCTACAGGCGAACAAGAATTAGTTTTACGGGCCAATTTTGAACTAACACCTGACCCTATAGAATTTTGAAGTGGATAACCTGAGATTTAGCCGTGGATAACTAATAACGTTATCTGTTTGAGTATAATCCTGTCGTGTAGAATGAACTCATTTATGTTTTCTCACATTTCAACTTAGGTTTTGAACGTTGTCATCCACACTCTCCATTAATATTTATCTATCCACAAAACTACGAATATGTGTTTATATCTCTTTAAGTATCTTATAAACAGTTACTTATAGACTAACTTCTTGTTCACAAGACTTAATTATTCCACAGTTAATTAACAAATGACATTATCAAACAAAAAAGACTATTGTTATCCACCTATCCACACCTTAATAATTAATAATAATTTATTTATTAAAGTATTATATATAACTAGTGGGTTAATAACTTCGTTATTATTTACATCTATGCTAAGGATTTCAATTCTTCTATTCATTTGCATCACTTCTGCTTACGCACAAAAAAATCCTGATATACAATTAGCAAATGAATATTACACTCAGGGCGATTACGATAAAGCCATGGTACTATTTGATAATCTAGCCAAGGATTTTGATAATATTCCACTTATCCATAACAACTATTTCTTTCTGCTTATAGAACAGGGTGATTATAAAAAATCAGAGAAGTACATTAAAAGATTGATAAAGCGATTCCCGAGCAATCTTTACTACCAATTAGACCTAGGTTTGGTAAAACGTGCCGCTGAAGGTGAACCTGCGTCGGATAAATACTTTTTGGACCTTATTAAAAGAGTAAGTCAAGATATTTATAAAACACGCATCACAGCTGATTATTTTGTGAGTAAACAGTTACCTGCTTATGCTGTGAAAACCTTCGAAGCGGGCAGAAAGGTCATGAACAGTCCTAACTCTTTTTCTTTGGAGATGGCGAACATCTATCGTATTCTGAATAACAAAGATGAGATGGTAAACGAATATCTCAAGTACGTTAGCCAAAATCCATCTAATCTCAACTATGTAAAAAATACGCTTCAAAATCTTCTCGCTAAACCAGAAGAGCTCGAGAGTCTGGAAAACCTGCTATATACTAAAATCCAAGAGGAGCCTAACAGTGAGATCTACGGTGAGCTTTTGATTTGGGTTAATCTTCAGCAGAAAAATTTCTATGGTGCATTTATGCAGGCCAGGGCGATAGACCGAAGGTTAGGCTCTGAAGGAACACGAAGTATTAACATCGGTTTAATTGCACTTGAAAATAATGAATACAATACTTCAATTAAAATATTTAGTTACGTAATCAAGCAGTACCCTGATTCTTACAACTATTTATTGGCCAAAATGTATCTCATCCGCTCTTACGAGAAAAGAGTTCGAAATACGTATCCTATCGATGAAAGAGAGATTAGAAATCTCATCAATGATTACAACATTTTTATCAATGAACTAGGTATTACGCGTAATACGTTGGAAGCTCTCAGAAATAAAGCTTTACTTCATGCTTTTTATCTGGACGAAAAGGATTCTGCAAAACTGATTTTACAAAAGATAATTAAAACACCTAGAGCTAATGCAAACATCAAAGCCAGAAGCAAAATGGACTTAGGTGATATTTTCCTGCTGACAGAAGAACCTTGGGAATCTACTTTGCTTTATTCACAAGTAGAGAAGTCGCACAAAGATGAAGAGTTGGGTTACGAAGCAAAACTACGTAATGCTAAACTCTCGTATTACAAAGGCGATTTTCAACTCGCCCAGGAACATCTGGACATTCTCAAGGAGGCCACCACTCGTGAAATAGCAAATGATGCCATGGCGCTAAGTATTTTAATAAAAGATAACGTGGCCTTAGATAGTACGGAGGCAGCTATGAAGGAATATGCTGCTATAGAATTACTACTTTATCAAAATAAATATGCGTTGGCCATGGAGAAAATTAAGCTGATGAAATCTACTTTTCCTCGGCATAGTTTAACAGATGAATTGCTCTGGTTGGAAAGCGATGTTTTAAAAAAGCAGGGTTACTTCACCGAGGCACTCAATTTATTGCAGCAAATCGTAGATGAGTATGATTACGACATTTTGAGTGATGATGCTTACTTCATGATAGCTGAGATTTACGAGATCCATTTAGACAAACCTGAAAAAGCTATGGATACGTATCGTGATCTACTTACTCGTTACCCTGGTAGCGTTTATGTGGCTGAATCACGAAAGCGCTTCAGACAGTTGAGAGGCGACTTTAAGAAAAGCGCCGAAATGGTTAACTGAGGTTAACTACTGATTAGTAAAAATGAGCCATCTTTAAACTGATCTCAAATAAATAGGTTATATTCCGTGTTCTTTAACACCTGGCCTATGTCTTTAAATCTTCTATTTGATAGTCTACTTATCCAGCAGGAAAATTTTCCTCAAGAAACGAGTTTAGCTGCTAAAGATGGGGCTATCTGGAAATCATATTCTACGGCACAAGTCTTGGAAATTGTAAATGATCTGTCTAATGGTCTTCTGGCAAAAGGGATAACAGCGGGTGACAGAATCGGCTTAGTTTCTTATAACCGACCAGAAAGGGTTTTTGCTGATTTGGCCATCTCCCAAATAGGTGCTATCAATGTTCCTATGTATCCTAACTCCACTTCTGATGATTATTCATTTATTATCAAACATGCAGGTATAAAAATTATTTTTTGTGGGGATCGTGATATTTACGATAAGTTAGCTGAAGCTGGCTTTTCACTTGATTCCATCTACACTTTTGATAACTGGAAAGGCGCGGAACATTGGCAAGCTATTTCCAAAAGCTGTAAAAAAGAACATCTAGCCGAGATAAAAGAATTTCGTAATAAGATAAAGAAAGACGATCTAGCCACCATAATTTATACTTCAGGGACTACGGGTGAGCCTAAAGGGGTGATGCTCTCTCACGAGAATATTACTAGTAATGCACAAGGTGTATCACAAATAATTTCTTCTATGAAACCCGGAATGAAAACCCTTAGCTTTTTGCCTTTAAGTCATATATTCGAGAGAACAGGCCTATACACCTACATGCACATGGGTATCAGCATCTACTACGCAGAAAGTATGGAAACCATTGCTGATAACTTAAGAGATATCCAACCGCATTTCTTTGCTACAGTACCCAGACTCCTGGAAAAGGTGTATGATAAAATAGTCAAAAAGGGTTATGAGTTAACAGGCATTAAGAAGCAATTATTTTTCTGGGCGCTGCGCTTAGGGCAGCGCTTCGATTTGGAGAGAGATCAGGGCTGGTGGTATAACACTCAGATGAAGCTGGCCAGTAAATTGATTTTTAGTAAATGGCGTGAAGCTTTAGGTGGCAATATAGAACTTGTGGTGTCCGGAGGGGCAGCTTTGCAGCCCAGATTAGCTACTATTTTCTGGGCGGCAGGCATTCGGGTACTGGAGGCTTACGGTTTAACGGAAACGTCACCCGGCGTTAGCTTTTCACGGGAAGACTGTATTAAGATTGGTACGGTAGGTCCCATGTTGGATAAGGTACAAGTGCAGATAGCGGAGGATGGAGAAATATTGGTGAAAGGCCCGAATGTAATGATGGGCTACTATAAAAATGAGGAAGCAACTAAGGCTGTATTAACTGGTGATGGATGGTTTCACACCGGAGATATTGGTGAGATTGTGGACAATACTTTCTTAAAGATTACGGATCGTAAGAAAGAAATGTTCAAAACTTCAGGAGGGAAATACATTGCACCACAGCTTCTGGAGAATTCATTAAAAGAATCTATGCTTATAGAACAAGTGATGGTTATTGGTGAGAATAAAAGATTTCCGGCGGCATTAATTGTACCCTCATTCGAGTCTTTACATGACTGGTGTAAACTTCACTCTATTAATTATACTTCTGATGCAGAAATGATCAGTCATGATGCTGTACTCAAAAAATATCAAGCTGAAATAGACTATTGTAATGAATCATATGCTCAATATGAAAAGGTAAAAAAGTTTAAACTCTTACCAAATGCATGGACAATAGAAGGCGGTGAGCTCACTGCTAAACTCAGCATGAAGAGACGCGTGATAATGGAGAGAAATATAACCGCTGTTGAAGATATTTACGCGAAGGAATGATCATAGGAATTGGTGGCTCTAGTAGATCGGGTAAATCTAGCCTCGCATCATCTTTAGCCGTAGCACTTACCGAATCCAAAGTGTTATCATTAGATCACTATGCCTTTTCAGAAATACACTTACCTAGGATCAGAGATCGTTTCAATTGGGAAATTCCTGAAGCCTATGATTTCGATGAGTTAATTGCTGATGTGGAAAAAAGCAGACAAACCTATGCTAATGTCATTGTAGAAGGAATTTTGATCTTTTGTGAAAGTAAACTTACAGATCTAATTGATAAGCGCATATTCTTAAATATCTCTATGTCTACTTTCGCTTCCCGTAGAAGAGATGAGGAAAGATGGGGAGCAGAGCCTGATTGGTTTATAGATTACGTATGGTCCAGCTATTTAAAGCATGGTCAAATGGAAAGTCCCCAAAACTATATTGTTCTGGATGGTGAAAAGCCAGTTAACATGTCGGATCTGATAGCGGCCTTGAATCTATAAAGACCAGAAAACGCGATTTCAAAGAATTATACAAAACCTATTCACTACGAAGCGATTTTACCGGATTTCTAGCCGCCGCTTTGATCGATTGATAACTCACAGTGAGCAACGCAATAACAAAAGCCATTATACCACCCAACAAGAACAATTCAACTCCTATTTCAACCCGGTAATTATAATTTTCCAGCCAATTGGCAATTCCCCACCATGCCACAGGCGCCGCAATCAAAAAAGCAATAATCACTAGTTTCGAAAATTCTTTTGATAGCATAAATACTATCCCGCTAACTGAAGCACCAAGTACCTTTCGGATACCAATTTCTTTGGTTCGCTGTTCAGCCATGAATGTAGCTAAAGCAAATAATCCTAGACAGCCTATTATTATTGACAATCCAGCAAAAATTCCGAAAACTCTTGCCAAACGAGACTCCTCTCTGTACATCCTTTCAAACTGATCATCCAGAAAAGAGTAATTAAATGGCAATCCAGTCCCAAATTTTTGCCACTTCTCTTCAATTTGATCAATACTTCCAGAAAAGTCATTCGTGGATAACCGCACAGACATTATACCTGTACTGCGCCCTATTCTTAAAGCCAGTGGTGCTATGTTTTCTTTCATAGACTCGAAATGGAAATCTTCAATAACACCAATTACTTTATATACGACATATTCCCCGGAAATTATACTTCCGTCATTTGCGTCAAAGGCATGGGTTTGAATATACTTTTCTTCAATATTTTCAAACCCGAATTGTTTCATAGCCTCCTCATTTAAAATGACTGCATTGGAGTCCGAAACCATTGCTCTGTCAAAGTCGCGTCCTTCAAGGATATTCATGCCCATGGTTTTCACATAATCATGGTCCACTGTCCACATTTGGCTGTTTACAGTATTTGTTTCATCAGGGTTAAGCCCTTTTTTCCAATAGGTATTGTCATTTCGGTAATAACCGTTTATAGGAAGAAATCCACTGTAGGTAGTTGATACTACTGAACTCAATTCGTTTACTTCTTTTTTAAAAGTATTTCTTGAATCGCCTAGCATGTAGGCATCATCAATGAGCAAGACTTGCTCTTTTTGAAAACCTATTTTTTTATTTTGTATGAAATCAAGCTGTCTGTTAACGGCTACAGTACCTATGATTAATAAAATACTTACGAAAAATTGAAAAATCACTAAGCCACTTCTTACGTTGGCGTTTCCTACGCTTTGAGTTGATGTTCCTTTGTACGTATTCGTAGGTTTGAATGAGCTGAGAAAGAAAGCAGGGTATATTCCTGCAATTATTCCGGTAATGACTGCCGCTATGAATAAAAGAAAGATAAAGTAGATGCTATCTAATGGTACCAAAAGTTCCCTGTCGGCCAGCTGGTTAAATAATGGCGAGGTCAAAACAACCAGAATGAGACCAATACCAAAGGCAAATAAGCTCAGAATAATGGATTCTAGTAAAAACTGACGAATGAGATGAGCCCTAACAGAACCTAGTGCCTTTCTCACACCTACTTCCTTGGCTCTATTGGCTGATCTGGCCGTGGATAGATTCATAAAGTTGATACAGGCCAGACTCAAAATGAAGATCGCAATTATCGCAAATAAGTAAACCGTCTCTTCACTTCCCGTAGGTCCAATGTCAAAAATAAAATCCGAAGTAAGGTAAATTTCTTCTAAAGGCTGCAGTTCCAATGAAATGCTATTTCCAGCAGCCAGGAATTCTTCACTGGTAATTCCCATATATTTTTGAAGCTCAGGATCTGCTTTTTGTCCGTAAAATTCGCTGATTTTCTCAGACAATTCTGTTTTATTAACATCAGGTGCTATACGGATGTAAGTAAAGAAATTGTTACTTAACCACATACTATTATTCGCTTCTTCAATGGTAGCGAGTGACATAAGAAAGTCAAATTGAAGGTGCGAGTTCTTCCGCATGTTCTCGAAAACCGCTGTTACTTCAAAATCTTCATCTCCATCTAACACCAGAGTTTTACCTAAGGCGCTGACATTAGGAAAATATTTTTCCGCAGCCTCCGCGCTAATCGCGATGGTCAGAGGCCGATTAAGGGCAGTTTTAGGATCGCCCTCTGTTACCTTAAAACTAAATAGATCAAAAAAAGTAGAGTCAGTGAAGGTGAGGCCGTCTTCCTTATAGCTCTCGGTGCCATTCGGTGTTTTAACCAGAAAAGTACCCCTATTACGAAACCTGACAGCTTGCTCCACTTCAGGTAGCTCACGACCCAATCCATTTGCCATTGGTGCAGGACACACAGGATAGTGGAATTCATTACCATTTATACTACCGTGTCTTATTATTCTATATATACGGTCAGAGTTACCATGAAATTTGTCATAGCTAGTCTCATGTTTTATGAATAAGTAAATTAACAAACTACAGGCTACTCCTACGGATAATCCCAAAACATTAATACCAGCGTAAAACTTGTGTTTAACTAAATTGCGAATAGCTATTTTAAAATAGTTTCTGATCATAATACGGGTGTTATTGTTTGTGTATGCTATAGTTTGATTTTGAATATCTGCCAAAGAGCCTTCTGCACCAAAGGTGGTTATCGTTTGATCGTAAGCCTCAATGAACTTGAGACCATTTTCCATTTTTTGCTCCACCAATACACAGATATGATCTATCAGTTCTTCGCCTAGCTCCTCATCTACAATGCCCCGGTAAGACACATCCCTAATAATATAATTGACATGTTCATCGCTAAGCATCATATTGATTGAGGCGAAATTTGTAATACGCGAAACATGGTTTTGATAAAAGCTTCAAAGTCTTCCACTTTTTTAATAGCAATATTTTGCCCTATAGATGTTAGGAAATAATATTTCCGAACGCGCTTTCCTAAGCTTATTTTTTTCGTTTTTAGCAGACCTTGAGCCTCTAGTTTGTGTAGCGTAGGGTAAAGGGAGCCCTCTGTAAGTTGTAGGGATTCATCAGAAAGATCTTTTACTTTTTGTGTGATCTCGTAACCATACATTTTCCCATGATCTGCCAAAAGCTTTAAGATAATGGTTTGCAGTGTTCCTTTTAAAAGCTCAGGGCTATGCATAATTCTTCAATACATTGGAGTCTTAGGTAATACGCAAGATCATTCCTGAGGTTACGTATATTCTTGAATTCTCCAAAAATGCGATAAGAAAGAACTAAAATTCAAGAACTTTACGTTACGAACGTGAGAGATTATATTTAGGAGAGATGTCAAGGACTGTTTTTACATTATTTCTATTTACGCTGATAAGTTCGGTTTATGCGCAAGAAGAAGGTGAAGAAGCTACTGATCTTTTTACCATCAACGCTCCCATTACTTTTGATTTAGGGGAGAATGAGGAGGCGGAAGAAGAACTATATGTTCCCAAGAAAAAAAAGCGGAAGAAGAAGGTGTTCTACGGAATAAAAACAAAAAAGCGTTTTACTAGAAAAGGCGTAGGTGATAAAACTACGTTCGAGTTGTTTTATATCCTTAAAGAATTTGAAAAACCGGAAACACAAGTAAGAGATGTGTACTGGTATGATCATCGGAGACATGAAATCCGGAAGGGTGGAAAGATAGACCCGAAATTCGCTGACATTCTGCATGGCCCCTATCAAAAGACCAGAAACGGGCAGGTGTTAGAAGAGGGCATTTTTTACAAAGGCACCAAGCACGGTCGCTGGATGCAGTATGATAAAAATGATCTCCTGGTAGACAAATCAAAATATTTCAAAGGATGGCCCAAAGAATCAATGGTGCGGTATTACGATAAAGGCCGTCAGAAAATGAAAGAGATCATCCCGATTGAATATGGTGAAAAGGAAGGTAACTATTTTTACTTTTTTGAAAATGGTCGAAAAGCGGTACAAGGTGAATATCATTGGGATGAACCCGTAGGGGATTGGGTAGAATTCTATGCTTCAGGCAGAAGGAAAAAAATAGTGCGTTATTCTAAAGACCCACATGACGATGAGTTCAAGCCCTATATTTACAAGGAGTGGAACCCAAAAGGCAAGTTGATCTATCAGAAGCGATAATTAATAGAATGCATCTTCCAGGTGCAGTACCTTTTGTTGATCGCCGTTAATAACGATGGATATTATATCAAACCTAATATCTCGGTTCCAATTGTTCTGAAAGGCATATTCCTCCGCACCTTCTACCACTTTCGCTGCTTTCTTTTCATCTACAGCATCTTCAGGTTGTCCAAAGGCTACATATGATCTCGTTTTTACCTCTACAAAAATAAGTAGGTCGTCCTTTTTACAGATCAAGTCTATCTCTGATCGCCTATATCGCCAGTTGCGCTCCAGCACCTTGTACCCGTTCTTACTAAGATAATCTGCTGCCCGCTGCTCTCCTTCTTTTCCTAATTCAGCCTTATTCATAATGAGGTAGCATCAATAGTATTGATTGGAATAGTGATATTTGTAATTTACGATTTCCATGAATAAGCATCCGAATAAATCAGTCCAATTCATCGACTTGGGAATAGTCGATTATCAAAAAGCCTGGGATTACCAGACGGAATTGTTCGAGACAATTGTTCACACCAAAATCAATAACAGGAAATCCGAAAAAGAAAATCTAACAAGTAACTATCTTCTTTTTTGTGAGCATCCTCATGTATACACCCTTGGGAAAAGTGGCTCGGAGAAAAATTTGTTAGTAGATGATCAAAAATTAAAAGAACTAGAAGCCACTTATTACAAAATTAACCGAGGTGGTGACATTACTTACCATGGCCCCGGTCAGATAGTGGGCTATCCAATCCTGGATCTCGACAATTTTTTTACG
>ERZ1740060.950-NODE-950-length-11580-cov-9.871497_pt1 | contig 11580 bp, 9 predicted proteins | sample MGYA00581743_ERZ1740060 | MGnify/ENA primary metagenome ERZ1740060 (study PRJEB43018, sample SAMN04849235) | marine metagenome | isolation source: floating plastic debris | place: Pacific Ocean | collected 2008-08-27 | study: EMG produced TPA metagenomics assembly...
TTCTCATGGTGAGACTGACTAAGATGCTGAAAAGTTTTCTGCACCACTAAGGAGTTATAAGTACAAGCTTGGCTCTTATGGATTTGAAGAAGTTCAACAAGAGTTTTCGATCTTACATCCCTTGCCACCTTTGTTAATGGGGAATTTTAATCCAGACGATCTTGCATCTCGTGAGTGTATTGGTACTACGGATTGTCCTGAAGATCAAAAATGGAAATTGATGTTTATGTGCAGTATTTTTGGTTCTAGATCTCTCTGCCTGAAAGATTGAAAGATCTAATTTTCTGACTTCGACTTTAACATCTAAGTAGTTCTTATCGAATTTGGTATGGTTGTTCGCCCGCGCCTAATTCCAGTGCTGTTGCTTAAGCACGGCATGATTGTGCGCAGCCAAATCTTCAAGGTGCATCAGGTAATTGGTAACCCAATGAGTACGGTGCAGCGCTTTTCTGACTGGAATGTAGATGAGCTAGTCGTGCTGGATATCAGTCGCGGTGAGGCAAGACACGATTTGCGTCGGGATGACCTCCAGCAACAATACATGGGGGATACTGCCCTAGATGTGCTGAGAGAGATTGCCAAGGTGTGTTTTATGCCTCTCACCTTTGGTGGTCGGATTCGGACCATTGCGGATATAGAGCAGCGGTTGGCCGCAGGGGCCGACAAGGTCACCCTCAACACTGCCGCCTTAAAAGAGCCTGGTTTTTTACAGCAGGCTGCCCGTCGATTTGGTAGCCAGTGCATCGTTGCGTCTATTGATGCCCGCCGCACCGATGCCGGGTGGCACGTTTTTGGTGACGGGGGTCGGCAAGCAACCGATTGGGATGTTGTGTCGTGGGCTCAGCAGGTCGAAGCCCTTGGGGCTGGAGAGATTTTCCTGAATTCCATTGATCAGGATGGTTCTGGGCAGGGGTATGACTTAGAGCTGATACAGGCTGTCACTGGGGCGGTGTCAATTCCGGTGGTTGCCTGCGGCGGCGTAGGCCGCTACGACCATTTTCCTGCTGCCATTCTGCTTGGTAATGCGGCGGCGGCGGCGGCGGCTAATATCTTTCACTTTTTTGAGCTGAGCTATTCCCACGCTAAGCAAACCTGCCTGACCGCAGGAATTCCCATGCGCCCTATAGGATTAGGCTCCCAATTTCTACGCCGAGAGCCAGAGTACGATCGCCCCTACGAAGATGCCCGTATCGCCAAACGACTGCACCAGGCAGAGACAGAAAGCTACGTCGCTGCCCAACCCAGGGCAACGGCCCAGAACGCTATTCGCTGGTGTACCGCTTGTGTGTACCCCTCGATCTCTGCCGCCCCCATGGAGTTTGATGACCAGGGGGTTTGCACGGGATGCCAGATGGCCAAGGTTAAGGCTCAGATTCCGACCCAAGAATGGGAACGGCGACGAGAGCTATTGCGGGATTTATTAGAACAGTATCGCTGCCGCGACGGCAGTCGCCATGATGTGGTGGTGCCAGTATCTGGAGGTAAGGATTCCTACTTTCAGGTTCATGTTCTAAAGGAAGAGTTTGGCCTCAACCCCCTACTGGTCACCTATGACGGCAACAATTGGACCGATGTCGGTTGGCGCAACATGGTGCGGATGCGAGAGGTCTTTGGAGTTGACCACATTCTGGTGCGGCCTTCAGTTACCACCCTAAAGAAGCTAAATCGGCTGGGATTTACCGTGATGGGGGATATGAACTGGCACGCCCATGTGGGGATCATGACTGCCCCCATGAAGGTGGCGACCCAGCATCAGATTCCCCTGGTGTTTTATGGTGAGCATGGCTATTTAGATCTCTGTGGCCAGTTTTCCATGGATGACTTTCCTGAGGTCACCTACCGCGATCGCTTAGAACATTTTGCCCGAGGCTATGAGTGGACTTATTTCGTTGACCGTGAAGGCTTGACGGCCCAAGACCTCAGCCTGTGGAAATATCCCACCGATGAAGCGATGCTTGCTCTGGATTTGCGAGGAATTTTCCTGGGAAACTATCTCTATTGGGAAGCTAACGAGCACATCAAACTGGTGACCGAGCGCTATGGATTTGAGGTGTCCCACGAGCCCTTCGATCGCACCTATCGCACCATGTCCAACCTAGATGACATGCATGAGAACGGGGTGCATGACTACCTCAAGTACATCAAGTTTGGCTATGGTCGCGCCACGGACCATACCTGTAAGGATATTCGAGCTGGACTGATGAGTCGTGAGAAAGCGATTAACTTGGTAAACCATTACGATCCCATCAAGCCAAAAGATCTTCAGCGTTGGCTCTCCTATGTCGATATGACTGAGTCCGAGTTTGATCGGATAGCTGATACTTTTCGAGATCCCCGTGTCTGGCGTATGGAGGCTGGAGAGTGGGTTAAAGATGGCTTGACCGTGACTGACCCTGAACACCCTTGAACAAAATCCTGACTTAAAAGCCTGATGACTGCTGAAAACACGATTTCCTTAGGGGAGCAACTCAGTGAAAAGGAGCTGTGTCCTGATGAGCTGCTAGCAGCTCAAGAAGCTGCCTTTGCCCGTGACATTGAGCGGATGCAGCGGCGGGTTAATGAGTTTATAGAAGTAGCTTGTCCAGCCTGTGGCAGTCAGACCTATCAACCCGCTTTTGAGAAATTTGGGTTTACCTTTCGCACCTGTGAAGATTGCGAAACCCTTTATATGAGTCCCCGCCCTTCCCCAGCGGTGATGGCTGACTATTACACCCATTCTGAGAACTATGCCTATTGGGCAAAATATATTTTTCCAGCTTCAGAGGCCTCTCGGCGGGAGAAAATTCACAAGCCCTGGTTAGAGCGGGTGCTGGGATTTTGCGATCGCTATGCCATTCCCCGTGGCATCCTCTTGGAAATTGGTCCTGGTTTTGGCACCTTTGCTGCCGTTGCTACAGAGTCCCAAGCTTTTACCCGTGTCGTTGCCGTAGAGGCAAATCCTGACATGGCTGCGGCCTGTCGAGATCGGGGTGTCGAGGTGATTGAGCAGCGGGTTGAGGATGTTAAGGGAGAGGGTCTGGGGGGTGTCAACGTCATTGTCTCTTTTGAGGTGATTGAGCATTTATTTGAGCCCCGAGCGTTTGTGGCTCAATGCGCCCATTTACTACCTTCAGGAGGGTTATTGATTTTGTCTTGCCCTAATGGTTTGGGTTTTGACATTGCCATGTTGGGAGCTAAAGCTCTGGCCGTTGATGCAGAGCATGTCAATTTGTTTAATCCCCAATCTCTGTCTCAGTTACTTGAGGATTGCGGATTTGAGGTGTTAGAAGCCACGACACCAGGACGACTGGATGCAGAATTTGTACGGGAAGCCGCTTTGAAAGGAGAGATTGATCTATCTGGGGATCCCTTTCTAAAACGGGTGTTAATGGATGACTGGGGATCTTTGGGGTGGCCGTTTCAGCAATTTCTAGCTCATCACAACCTGTCGTCCCACCTATGGATTGCCGCCCGCCGTCGCTAAATTAATTGAATTATTTCTAGTAGGGCAGCAAACATTGAATATGCCACGAGTAGATTGTACTTCTACGTCAACTTGGATATAGCGCAGACTCTAAAATCCTTTTTGTTCGGCAATCTTAAATTTTAATCTACATCTCATCATCCAGTCGAAAAACGTAGCACTCCACACAAGCATTATTTTTGATTCGTGAATACAAGGAAGAATTGATGAAGTTAAATCCAAAGAATTTGAATTGGATTGGAGTTAGATTTCTTGATCCAATTGGCAGAGTTTTCTATCGAAATGGGCACTATTATCGCGCTATCTATCCTGAAAAAGCAGCTTATGTAAAAAGCTTGTTTGACACTGGAATTGTTCAGAAGCTCACGGATGCCAACTTGCTGTTTCCTATTGAGTTCACTGATATTGAGGTTGACGGATTTGAATTTGTTTTGAGGACGGATGAAGCAGAATGGGATGTACCCGTTTATAAATACCCATTTTCATCCCTTTTTGATGCTGCTATCTGCTGGCTAACTATTGACTCGATTCTAGCTAGGCAAAACCTATCTTTGATTGACAGCCACTATGGAAATATTGTGTTGAGTGGAAATAGACCTAAATGGATAGATTTAGGTTCAATACAGCCCTGTAATCAATGTAGTCTTGGGCTTCTGGAATTCTTGGACTACTTCCTACATCCACTTCTTATTCTCAGTGCTAAAAGAGATTTAAATGACTTGATGCGGTTGATTATGAAAGGCCGCGGCATTCATTATAAGGAGTGCAGTCAAATTATAGGTCTTCATATTTTCAGAATTCCACTAATTTCTATTCGACTACTAGTTCGAGCATCCAGCAAAGTATGCAGGTTGAGCAGGCTTGATCCTGCTAGGCTGAGAAGCTTGCTTACGAGAATGTTAATGTTTTTTCTGAACTTTCTAAAGCCAAGTCCCCCTAAAGATGTCTGGGCAGATTATGGAACAAACAGTATTGATCTAGCTAAAGGAAAAGAAGGCAAATCTACTTCTGAAGATCCAAGAGACCAACAAATCACTCAACTGATTCGGAAGATACAGCCTTTTTCAGTAATCGATGCTGGGGCCAGTAGTGGACATTTTTCGCGGATGATAGCTCCACTTACTCAAAAGGTGCTGGCATTTGACACCAGCGAATATGCCATTGATCAGCTAGTTGCTTATTCCAAAGATTTAAATGAGCGCAAGATTACCGCTTGTATTGATGATTTTCATAATAATAATCAAGTTGCCGACTTGGTTTTGGCCCTTGCAATTACTCATCACATTGCCCTTGGGCAACAGTTTAAGTTCGATTATATTTCCCAAAGATTGTCTGAGATGACCCGCAATGGATTGATTACTGAATTCATGCCAAATGGCCTTGGGACGCTCGGCAAAATTTATCCTGAACCTTTGCCAAGTTACTACAAGTTAGAGACGTTCTTGGCGGAACTAAGACATTTTTTTACAGATGTTGAGGTCATAGACTATCAAAGATCAGGGTCTTTTTCTCCTCGTATATTAATCCACTGCTCCGGGAAGTTTTCGAGTTGATTTTTCGCTGGTGATGATGTCGCAAGCGAAGCTTATGTTAGAGAAGCTGTTATCTTAATGAACCATGACAACTTAGAACGCTCAATACGTCATTGCTATAGCACTTGGGGCGATCGCTATTACGCTGATTACTATCAGAGCGATACTGCCTATCCGCCGGTTCATACCGACATCATTCGCGATCTACTCCAACAGTCTGGGGCCAGCAGTTTATTGGATGCAGGCTGTGGCCCCGCTTCTATGTTGCGGGATCTAAATCTGCCAAACTTACAGCGCTTTGGGTTTGACTTAACCCCGGAGATGATTAATGAGGCGCGACGGGTGCTGGCCCTACAGCAGGTTCCTGCCAGTCATATCTGGGAAGGGAGTGTTCTAGATGCCCATGCCTTTCGTTGCCCTGAGCAGTCTAATCATTCCCCCTTTGATGCCGCCATTTGTTTTGGGGTACTACCCCATATTCCTGCCAGCGCCGACCGCACCGTACTAACCCATCTGGCCAATGCTGTACGCCCTGGGGGGTGGATAGCCTGTGAAGCCCGTAACCAACTATTTGCGTTGTTCACCCTAAATCGCTACAGTCGCGATCTGTTTCGGCAAGAACTGATTCAAGCTGATAAATTGAGCGATCGCCTCCAAGACCCAGCCGAAAAAGCTGCCCTTACCCAAGCCTTGGATGAGCTTGATCAGCGCTTCCGCATGGATCTTCCCCCCATGCGGAAAGGGTATACCGATGAGCCCGGTTACGACGAAGTCCTATCTCGCACCCACAATCCTTTTGAGTTGGTGGCAGAAGCACGGGCAGCAGGCTTGGTCGATGTGCAAACCTTGTTCTACCACTACCATTGCCTGCCCCCTATGGTTGAGGGACTTCTACCCAATGCCTTCCGACGTGAGAGCCTTAGTTTAGAGGACCCTAGCGATTGGCGGGGCCACTTTATGGCGTCCGCTTTCATCGTGGTTGGCCAGCGGCCATGATCAATAGCAACGGTTGGCGTCAGTACAACATTTGGGAACACAGTGCCACGGTACGAGAGCTCTATGCGCGCCGCTGTCGCATGCAGGCAGAAGAAATGACCTGCCATCAACAGGCGGTCACGCTATTAGAGCCCCGCGTCTCCCCTGGGGATACGCTGCTAGATGTGGGCTGTGGCAGTGGGTATTTTTTCCATTCCCTGCGCAAGCGCACAGTCCCGGTTGATTACTGGGGCATTGATGCCACTGCGGCGCTGATTGAAATCGGCCAGCAACACCTACCCACCTTTGGCCTACCGGCTCATCACTTACACCCCATGCGCATTGAAGACCTGGGGGGGAAATTCGACCATGTGGTCTGTATTAACGTCCTCAGCAATTTGGATAATTACCATCGCCCCCTAGAAAGATTATTGAACACAGCCCGAAAAACGGTCATTTTGCGAGAATCTTTGGCAACCATGGGGGACTATGCCTACGTACGAGATCGCTTTCTAGACGATGGGGTTGAACTCAAGGTCCATGTCAATACCTATCCTGTTCAAGAGGTGTGTGACTTTATTCGCGCCTATGGTTTTCAGGTCGAGTCAATCCCAGATCAACGCACAGGAGATGTCCCCGAAATGGTGATTGGTTATCCCCACCACTGGCGATTTTTGGTGGCTGTGCGGCAGCAAGAGGGGGATAACTAAATGTCACGGATTGCGGGCGTATTCACCACCCCAGCTCACCCAGCCCTTACAGAAGCCCTGGCCGCTAAGATTTCCGGTCAGGAGTGGACACAAATAACAGACACCCTCATGGGAGCCACGATGGCTTGGACAGGGGTGCGATCGCCCAATCTAGCAGTGATGGATCAAGTCATCGCTGTGGTTGATGGTAATTTCTATAACGCCGATGAGTGGAATCTATCCCCATCGCTTCAGGCCACTAATGCTGCCGCCCAGTTGATCGCCTTATATGAGCGCCATGGCTTTACAGGTGCGCTCCAGCGCATCAATGGTGATTTTGCTATTGCGCTCTTTGATGCCAAGTGCGATCGACTTTGGCTGGGACGAGATCGGGTCGGGCATCGTCCCCTTTACTATATTCAGACGCCCCATCATTTTGGCTTCTGCTCTCGCCCGCGAGCCTTGCTAACTATCCCCGGCGTTTCTCCTGAAATTAACCGTCGCTTTGTTGCCGTGTTCGCGGGTTCCCACTATCGCTACATTGATAACCGCCCTGAAGAGACTCCCTACGCAGCGGTCAAACAGCTCCCCGCCGCCACGGCCCTTTGCCTGCATCGCGGCAATAGCCAACTTGAGCCCTACTGGCAGTTGACTGATTTGCCAGATTGGCAGGCGAGTGAGGCGGAATTAGCCGAGCAGTATCGAGATCTCCTTCTAGATGCCGTTGCTAGGCGAGTGTCTGCCTTCCCAAAGATCGCATTTACCCTGTCAGGGGGGCTAGATAGCTCTTCGGTCATGTCTTGTGCGGTCGAAGCATTGGGAGCAAAGCAACACGCTTTTTCTAGCGTATACAGTGACAAAACCTATGATGAAAGCGACGACATTCAGAACTTTTTACCCCAAAAGGTTTCTGAATGGCATCCAATTCGAGTCGATGACTTTGACCTCTTTGACACGGTTTCTCGACTCGTGGCCGCTCACGATGAGCCCGTTGCAACCGCCACCTGGCTCTCTCACTACTTGCTCTGTGAAGCCGTCGCTGAGCAGGGCTTTTCCACCCTATTTGGGGGCTTAGGAGGAGATGAGTTAAACGCAGGAGAATACGAGTACTTTATCTTTCACTTTGCTGACCTCCGTGCCCAGGGACGAGAAGCAGAATTAGAGGACGAAATTGCTGCCTGGGCAACCCATCACAATCACCCCATCTATCAAAAAAATCGACAGGTCGCTGAGCAAGCCTTAGCCCGCACCACTCATCCCAACCAGCAGGGTGTTATTTTGCCTAATCGCGATCGGATGACCCGATACTACAAGGCCATTTCCCCCGATTTTTACGACCTCAACGCCTTTGTCCCCCAGCACGATCATCCCTTTCGATCTTGGCTACGCAACCGCACTTACCAAGATATTTTCCGGGAAACAGCCCCCTGCTGTCTAAGGGCCGAAGATCGTAACTGCATGGCTTTTGGCCTTAACCATGCGGATCCCTTCTTTGACCACCGCCTGATTGAATTTATGTTCCGAGTTCCGGGTAGCCTAAAAATTCGAGACGGCGTGACCAAACAACTGCTTCGCCAAGCCATGCAGGGCATCCTTCCAGAAGAGACCCGCACCCGCATCAAAAAAACAGGTTGGAATGCCCCCGCTCACCTCTGGTTTTCAAACCAGGCACTTGAGCAATTACTCGACATGGTGCATTCACAGGAGTTTCGTGATCGAGGGGTTTATAACGTTGATGAAGTTTTACATCTCGTTCATGAACATCAACACATCATTGCTTCAGCTAAACCTCGCGAAAATCATATGATGCCCCTTTGGCAACTCATTAACGTAGAACTCTGGTTCCAATCCCTTTAGAGGCAAACTACTGAAAATATCCGTTTAATATGGCCAAGATTTTTCCTCTTGAACTACCTAAAACGCATCAGTACACTCCAGCCTCAATAAGCAACATGTATGGTGCTGCTTGGGTTGCCGCAAAGTATTGCAGATTAAAAAGAGCGCCCCTAATCTTAAATAGGCACTGGCAGCATGGATGGGTTCAGCAAAATCGGCAACTAAATCCAGAATTGGTGACTGCCGATTATCTCACCAACAAAAAATATTTGATTTTAGTGGCAAGGAAAGATGAGGAAGAATATTTATTAGGACAAGGGTATCTGGCAAAAGCAATCGGCTTACCATTTGTCTACACGCTAGACCAGAGATATGAAAGAATCCAGAGTAGCCTTTTGGTCATGCCTTGCCATACATCTAGATTTGTCCCAATTAACTTCAATGAAGATTACAAGATATTCACAAACTATGTCCTAGAACAAAAAAAGAATTTTCAGTTTATCTGCGTCTGTATGCACCAAGAGGATATTGATCTGGGGTATGGCAGAATATGGGAAGATATTGGTTGCAAGGTGATTAGAGGTGCCGCTGTAGATGATGCAAATTCCTTGATTCGGATGCATGCTTTAATGTCCCAATTCGAAACAATTTTAAGTGATGTAGTAGGATCTCACCTTGTATATGGTGCCGCTTCAGGTGCAAAAATATCTCTTGTCCAGCCTATTGGCAGAGAATATGACAATTCTAAAGATCCGTTCTTTGAGGATGAAAAATCTGCTTTGCGTAAACAACTTGATGATATTGCAGCTATGGAAATGGATCCTACTCGCTCTCCCTATCCATTCTTATTTGATAAACCTGAAAAAGCAAAGCAGCACATAAATTGGGGATTAGATGAAATTGGGTTCTCAAATCGTGTAGGCCCAGAGGAGCTTCGTCATCTTTTGGGTTGGAATTTTCCCGAGATTTTGCTGAATAAACTTGAATATCAATCGAATGCTTTAAAAGTTAAGACGAAAGCTTTCCTGAAAAGAAAATTGCCACCCTCATTTTAGCCAAATGTCTGTTCTAGGGCTTAGACAATTCCATCAGAAAGTTGGAAGTCAGACATGAGTGTGTAAAATGCAGGTCGCTAGCGCGTAATATTTATATATTTGAGCGTAAATCTTACGCGTCCTTTCAATACACTGGAATTTTAATTTTTAGTTAAATCGAAATAGTTGGCAGTAAAAAAAGAAAATATTTGTGAAGAGAATTAACCTAAATATTGCTTGCGGCAGCACATTCGTCGTTCATGAAAGCTGGATCAATCTAGATTATAAGTCATCGAATAAATCTGTTACTTCAGCAAATTTGTTAGAGCCTCTAAACTTCGATAAAGAACAAGTCAATGTTGTCTATTCATCACATTTTTTAGAGCATATCCCACGCAGGAGAGTAAATATATTTGTTGGAGAATGCTATAGAGTTCTAGCTGTAGGTGGAAAAATAAGATTGGTATTGCCTGATCTTGAAAATCTATGTTCAGAATATTTGAAATGTCGTCAAAATAAAGAACATGAAAAGGCAGATTATGCAATTATTGAAATAATTGATCAATGTGTTCGCAGTTATCCTGGAGGGTTTCTTGGAGAATATTTTAAATATCTTAGCGATAATCCTGACACTCAAGGCGACATGATTGAGTATGTAAAGAAGCGGTGTGGAGAGGACTTGAGTCCGCATGTATTGCCTTCTAAAAGAAATACTCATGCCGACAAGTCTCCTCAAGAGATATTTATTCAAAAGATGGCTAATACCTTATCTAAGCCGGAAGATTTGGTTGGAAAACTTCAATGCAAATTGTCTGATTTCCGAACTCGACTAGCTATAGCTTTATTGCCGAAAGCATTTCGTGAACAAAATGTAAGCTATGCTTCCATTGGTGAAAAGCACGCTTGGATGTGGGATTTTTATACGTTGAGTCGAGAACTTGAACAGGCTGGATTTCATGATATTAAGCGGCTCGCCTTTGACGAAACTGAAATTCCTGGTTTTCCCCTGATTCCTCTGGATATGACAGCGGACGGTTCTCCTCGGAAGGGAGAAAGCTCTATGTATATAGAAGCTAGAAAATGAGAATTCATGAAAGCAGTTATTCTTGCGGGTGGTTTAGGAACTCGCTTATCTGAAGAAACTCATCTACGTCCTAAACCTATGATAGAGATTGGCGGCAAGCCAATTCTCTGGCACATCATGAAAATTTATTCGACTTATGGTATCAACGAATTTATTATTTGCTGCGGCTACAAAGGTTATTTGATTAAGGAATACTTTGCTAATTATTTCCTACATACCTCCGATGTTACTTTTGATATAGCAATGAATTCCGTCGAAGTTCATCGACAGAAAGCCGAACCTTGGAAAGTAACCTTAGTAGACACTGGCGAGCATACTCTCACAGGGGGACGTTTAAAGCGCGTAGCCCCCTACATTCAGCCCGAGGAAACCTTTTGCTTTACTTACGGTGATGGTGTTGCGGATATTAATATTGGTGAGTTGCTAGCCTTTCATCAAAAGCATGATCATTTGGCAACGGTGACAGCCGTTCAACCTCCAGGGCGATACGGAGCATTACAAATTAGCGAATGCAGAGTAACGGGTTTTACAGAGAAGCCACCAGGAGACGGGGGTTTAATTAATGGTGGCTTTTTTGTTTTGTCATCAAACTGCATTGATCTAATTAAGGGTGATGCGTGCAGTTGGGAACAAGAACCTCTGACGCAACTTGCTGATCAAGGAGAGTTGATGGCCTTTAAGCATTACGGCTTTTGGCAACCCATGGACACATTACGCGATAAAAATCAGCTAGAGGCTCTATGGAAAGATAATTGCGCCCCCTGGAAAACATGGTGAATCACAACTCGCTGTGGCGAGATATGCCTGTATTCATAACTGGTCATACCGGCTTCAAAGGCTCGTGGCTCTCTCTCTGGTTATCCAAATTAGGCGCTAAAGTGCACGGCTATGCCTTAGCCCCTCCAACGACTCCTAACTTGTTCGAAGCAGCTAATGTTGCTGGTAGCTTAGCCTCAGACGCCAGAGC
>ERZ1740060.951-NODE-951-length-11573-cov-4.786595_pt1 | contig 11573 bp, 11 predicted proteins | sample MGYA00581743_ERZ1740060 | MGnify/ENA primary metagenome ERZ1740060 (study PRJEB43018, sample SAMN04849235) | marine metagenome | isolation source: floating plastic debris | place: Pacific Ocean | collected 2008-08-27 | study: EMG produced TPA metagenomics assembly...
AGGACGGCCCAGAGCGCTGCAGCTGGAAATATCACGCGAAACCCCGCGCTCAAATACGCAGGGCCGGTGTAGATCTGGGTCGCCTCACTCGCGGACATCTGGTCCTTCACGGCAGTCATTGAAGAGACAGGCTCGCCCGGTTTGACCCTGGCACGGATGCGCTCTGTAAAACTGAGCGAAATCAAATACGAGCGGTCCGACCAAGGTCATCCTGAACCCATAGTGAGGTGTGGCAATACTTGCCAGCTGGTCAGAACCTCTTCTGACTGGACGTGACAGGGCAGGCATACAAGGACCTTGGCCCCCTGCCAGGCCCATTGCAGTTGCCAGGCTTGACCAAAGCGCTCTATGCCTGCTCGTCTTGATAAGCGGGTCGTGCGCGCGATTTTGTTCTTGTGGACCACTTACCCGATGCTTGAATAGAGTAGGAATGAATAGTTTTTCATATAATCATGAGGTTACGTCTTAAAGTGCTGCCAATGACCACAATCAGTGGATGGGGCGATTTCCCGGCTTTGATCGAGGAAATCGCCGGTGCGCGTGCGCTTCAAGACATTATAAGACGGCATGATCTTCCGCTGAGTGTTCTGGACGCCCCTGGTCACCGGGTACCGCTTGCGAAAATGATGCGGATCTTTGAGGCTGCGGCCCGCCTCACAGGAGACGAGGAATTCGGCGTCAGGTTGGGCAAAAACACGGGACCCGCCGATTTTGGAGCCTGGGCCGCACACGCGTATTGCGCGCCGACGCTCGGTGAGGCACTTAAACGGGTTTGTTCCACACTTTGGGCGCATGAGAGCGGTACGCTCATGTATCTGGAGGAACATCCGCAGCATGTTGTTTGGTGTTACAAGACAAATCTGGCGAAACAAGAAACCGTGCGTCATTCTACGGATCATTTGTTTGAGACCGTGATCGCGTTCTTTCAAGGTTTTCTGGGGCCTTATTGGCGGCCCGACTGGGTGGAGGTCGACTATCGCAAGCCGGCAATCAGGCAACGGTTGGAGGAAACGCTCGGAACCAAGATCCACTTTAATCGCCCAAATTTTGGCGTCGCGGTCCGAAAAACGGATCTCGCAGCACAGCTATCAGGTCCTCTGCCCTTTGCGCGCCCGGTCACCTCTCTCGATTTGTCGGCGAGGCCGCATAATGCGCCAACCGCAGTGATCCCTGACTTCGTAAAAATAATCGATTTGCGTATGATGGACGGAGCGGTTGATTTGGACGGGTTCGCAAAAACGCTCGACCTGGGTCCGAGAACCCTTCAGCGGCAGCTGGCGAAACTCGGATGCACCTATAAAGAACTGCTGGAAACAGAGATGTCTGTGAAAGCCATCGCAACCGACCTCGGGTATGTGGAGCCGGAGAACTTCACACGCGCGTTCCGAAAATGGCATGACGTCTCGCCAACAGAGTTTCGATTGAAGGCGGGCGACGCTCGCAAGGGGAGTAAGGACGACGCGACGATTGTCGCGAAATGACAGGATTTGGATGTGGTTTGCTGCCCCTAGAGAATTAGGCTGCTTTCAACAATTCAGGGGAGTTGAGAGGGTACCGGCGCGACTGGTGCCGTCTGTTCGAATTCACAAAGGAAGAGAATAAAATGACGACGCGACGCACCTTTATGACAGCAATTCCGGCGGCAGGAGCGGCATTTGCCGTTGCCCCCAACATGCTGCTCGACGAAACCAGTGGCGCGGCGCATGCGCAAGCGGCTCCTTTGGACGGACACTTTCACCCCAAGGGCAAGGCGCCTTCAGAGCATACGTTGAAAATTCTGGCCGAGGCGAAAGAAGCGCTGCCGTTCGGCGACACGCAGGATTTCGATGAGGTTGCCAAGGGCTTTATCGCCGAGATGCCAAATCCCCAAATCATGGCGGATGCTGGTAATGTCGCATGGGACCGGAGCGCGTTTGACTTCATCGATGCCGAGGATGAATACGACAGCATTCATCCCTCGCTGATGCGCATCAGCAAGCTCAACCAGAATTACGGTCTATACGAGGTCGTTCCAGGCATTTATTAGGTTCGGGGCTTTGATCTTTCTGATATTTCTTTCGTGCTTGGCGAGACTGGCTGGATCGCTATTGACCCCCTCGTGTCGGCTGAAACGGCCCGCGCCGCTTGGGAGCTTTTCTCTGAACATCGCGGTGAAGGCCTGCCGATCACTGCCGTGATCTATTCGCACTCGCACGGCGACCATTGGGGCGGTGTTCGGGGGATTGTCAGTCAGGAGTACGTGGATTCCGGGAAAGTCGAGATCATCGCGTCGCGCGACTTCATGCAGCACACGATTTCCGAGAACGTCTTCGCCGGAAACGCAATGAACCGACGGCTATTTTATCAATATGGGATTTTGCTGCCGGTCGCCCCGCACGGGTTTGTCAACCAGGGCCTCGGTAAAGGCGTGTCGGCGGGCAGTATTGGTCTCATTGCGCCGACCCGCATCGTTGAAGATGACATCGAGGAATTCGAGGTCGATGGCGTGCGGATGATCTTTCAAAACACGCCAGGAACCGAAGCGCCGTCAGAGATGAACACGTATATCCCTGATATGAAGGCGCTTTGGATGGCCGAAAACGTGACGGCAACGTTGCACAACATCTATACACTTCGCGGCGCTCCCGTCCGGGATGCGTTGCGGTGGTCGAAGTATATCTCCCGGGCGCTGTTCCTCTTTGGACAAGAAGCCGAGGTCATGTTTGCCTCGCACCACTGGCCACGTTGGGGCAATGAGCGCGTTCGGCAAGTCCTGAAGGATCAGCGCGACCTTTACGCCCATATGAACAACCAGTGCCTGCACTAGCCCAACCAAGGCGTGACGATCAACCAGATCCACAATGTCTATGCGCCGACCAAGGGCCTGCAGGAAACGTGGCATACCCGCGGCTACCATGGCTCGCCGCAACACAATTCACGCGGGGTCGTACAGCGGTTCCTTGGATTTTGGGACTGCAACCCGGCCACGCTGATCCCTCTTTCGCCGGGTGACTCCGCCCCGCTCTACGTGGAGATGATGGGTGGTCGGGAGGCGATCATGTCCAAGGGCCTCGAGCTTCACAATAATGGGCAATACCTCGAAGCCTCTGAAATCCTGAACAAGCTTTTCCTGTCCGATCCTTCGGACCAAGAAGTCAAGGATCTGCTGGCCGACGTCTATGAGCAGTTGGGCTATCAGCAGGAAAACCCGGGGCTTCGGAACAGTTTCCTGTCGGGCGCTTATGAATTGAGATCGGGGGGTTCCGATCGGCGACAATCCGGATACGACGGGACCCGATGTCATCCGCGCCATGTCGACCGAGCTTTTCCTCGATTTCCTCGCCATCAAAATGGATAGCCGCAAGGCGGAAGGCTTGGAGTTCACGATGAACCTCATCACGCCGGACAATGAAGAGCAATTCGCGATTGAATTGGCCAAGGCCACACTCACGAACGTCGAAGGCTTCCAGTTTGACGGCCCTGACCTCTCCTTGACAGTCAATCGGTCCGATCTGGAATTGGTCATGACGGGCGAGGCGGAATTTGAAGATTTGCTCTCGGACGGGCGCGCGGTTGCGGAGGGTGATATCAGTGTCCTCGTTAAGCTCGCCGGAACGATGGTCGAGTTTGATCCTCTGTTCGAAGTTCTTCCCGGAACGCGTGAAGCAGCGGATGGTGAGAAAGAGGGTGAAGCCCTGCAGGCCTCAATGGGTCAGGTCGTCATTGAATGAGCCGTTCAAGGAAATTCGAGGCTAAGCGGATGAAAACAAGACGCCTGTTTGTGCTCAGCGCGGCTTCCTTGGGTCTTGCATCATCCGCCCTGGCGCAGTTCACGGGGCCAAGCGTGCAGGGCCAAGCGGCCACCGTTGCGGAGGCACTGAACCTTCGCGTCGGGCGGTATGTGACGCTGGAAGGCAACGTCGTGGCGCATCAGCGCGAAGACTATTATTCCTTCCAGGATGCCACCGGAACGATACGTGTGGAGATCCCGCCGGAACGCTTCGGTGGTCAGGAAGTCGGCCCCAATGATCGCGTTCGTATCATGGGTGAAATCGATACAGGCAGCGCTGGTCGCTATATCTGGGTGAAGTCGTTGCAGAAGATCTGACGATTCCTGTGTCGCATACCGTAGTTTCTTTTGGGAATGGACCATGCCGGGCACGAGCCTTGACCCAAAAGCTTAACACTCGGCTTTATCTTGCGACACCTGAGAATTTAGCGGCGTTCTATTTGGAAAAACTTGCTGGTTTTGAAAGGGTTGAACCATGAAGTTTGTATTTATCATATCAGCGTTGTCTGGGGTGTTGGTCTTGGCAGCCTGTTCGACATCGTCTTCGTCGGCGCAGCGGCACGAGGCCGCCTGTCTGAATGATGCGGTCACCGGCGCATTGCTTGGCGGTGTCGTCGCCAATCAGTTTTGGCAAAACAGCCGAAGCCGGCGGTCGGTAGGTGTAGCGGGTGGCGCGATGGTCGGTGCCGCTGTGAATAGCCGTTATTCTTGCTAGGGTGGAGTTGAACACATGAAACTGATCAAAGTATCACTCGCGCTGCTCATCGCTTCCGCAAGTCCGCTTTGGGCGGATCGGGTCCAACTGGACGCAGAGGATGTTTTCTTTCTGGATGCGAACGGAGACGGTGCAATCTCCGGACCGGAATTTGCAGAGTTTGCCTATTTCGCATTTCGTACAATAGATACGAATGGTAGCGGGACGCTTTCACTCCGAGAGGTTGAAAAGCACCTGACATCGGACGACTTTTCGGTGATGGATGCCAATGCTGATGGCCACATTTCCAAGCAAGAATGGGCAAGGCAATTGAACAAAGACTTTGCTGCAGCCGACCAGGACCAGGATGGTCTCTTGGACTAGGCAACGGGTTCTGCAGGAGTACCAAACCATCCAAATACTCTGTTGTGGTTCGCCATCTGACGTCAAATCTCTCTAAGACGTCGGTTGATAGACGTTGTTTTGCACCCCGTGACGGTTGGCCTTGAAAAGCTGCGCGCGTCTGGAAAGCTCAGGTGAAGTGTCGGTGTAGCCCTCGAACCGTTGAAGCGTGTTTGTACGGAGCAGTCAGACATGTCATGCGGCTCGCGTTCAGGTTACGGTGATGGCCCAACTCCTTGTTGAAAGTGCGTAGTTGCCCCGAGGCGTTTAATGCAGAGTCAAGGAGTTCAGCGCAGTCACTACTCTAAAAGCGTGCTCCACCGAGAAACCCCAGACTCAGGATCACGATCAAACGGTGGGGCTACCGCGGCACGGCACTATCACCTGGCTTAACGCTTACGTCGGATCGAACATGGCTGATCTGATCGGCCCGTCGCTCCCTGCTCCATCGCAATCAAGTTCAATACCTGGGTTTCAGTCAGAGAAAATACACCAAAAGCTGCGTATTTAGAGCCTCGGCGCAGCGCTCATCAAGTTGCCTCGTCCTAGGCTGAATTCTTCATCCTTGTCCAATCCGCATAAATCTGCGGCGCGCGTTGCACCGCCGCTTCAGCAGACATCCCTGTCAGCGAATCAAGACCGCCGCGTGCATGAAATCAAGTTGTGTTTTCATCACTTTTTCAATGGGCACCGTTTCTATTCCGTGTCTGAATGCAGTGCCTTCCATAATCTCCAGCAGGATATATGCCGTCTCGGCTGTGCAATGAGACTTTCGCATGCAGCCTTCTTTTTCGCCGCGTTCAAGAAGGTTCCCAATCGCCTTGATAAGGGATTGGCGGCTTTCCGTGAAAAGACCTGCAATCTCAGGCTGCCGTATGGCTTCACCCGTGATTTCCAGGGCCAGAATAATCGTTTCCGGCGCTGAAAGATGCCGCGTGTATGCGGGCACGAACTCGTTCAACACATCAATGGCGGGGGCGTCCTTGCCAAGCATTTCAAGAAACGGCGCAAGCTCATCGCGCTCGATCACGGCTATTTCTGCCAAGATATCCGTCTTACCAGCGAAATAGTTGTATAGATTGCCGAGGCTCACACCCGCCTTTCTGGCAATGTCGCGCATGCCAGTCTGATGATAGCCCCGCTCGATAATGCAGGTCACAGCGGCCTCCAGAATAACGCGCTTTCGCTTCGAGTTCGACTTTTCGCGCTTGGTCTGTTGTTCAGTTTGCATCGGTTTTAAAAATATTGAACGATCGTTCGTTCACCATTATATCAACTTACGTCCGAACGCAACAGAAACAACGATTCGAACATGATTGAGGAGGTCGTTTATGCCCCAGACCGACAGGCCTTCAGTTGGCCATGCTCCAAAACGGCGATGGCTTTGGATCTTGCTTTCCTTTGGTGCGCTGATGATCGTCTTGACCCTGCTCTGGGAGGTCGAAGACACCGTCGTTGTAACCGAACGCACGACGCGCCCCGCAGCGCCTATCGTCTCCGTTGTCAGAGTTCATGGAGCGCAGGCGCAGGCGCGTGTTTCGGCCTTTGCGGAACTGCGGCCGCGTTGGGATGCCGAGATCCGCGCGGCTGTGCCCGGGCGAATTGTTGAGGTTCAGGATGCCGCTCTTGCCGGAACTCATGTATCCAAGGGCACAGCGCTTTTCACCATTCAAAGAACGCCGTTTGAAACAGCTGTGGCCACTGCGGAAATGACGCTGGAACAATCGCGACTGGCCCTGCTTCAAGCACAGAACCAGGTGGCCGTCGCAAAGCGCCAGTTCGAGCGCGACGATACCGAACCGCCCAACGACCTGGCCTTAAACCTTCCGCAATTGCGCATAGCAAAGCGAGGACTGGCCGCTGCCGAAGCACAATTGACAGAGGCACGGCGTCAACTCGCAGATACCGTCGTCGAAGCGCCCTTTTCAGGGATCGTCACCCAACGTCTGGCAAGCTTGGGCCAGACTGTATCAGCCGGTGAAGCTCTCCTGCATCTCTCAGATGATCAACAATTTGAACTTGTCGCAGAACTCAGTCAGGCAGAATGGTCCTTGCTGGAGCACCCCATTGCGGGGCGCCGCGCAGCCCTGTTTCACAGGAACGGCCAGAAACTGGGTGATGCGCGCATTAGGCAGGGGGGCGGATATCTGGACCCCGACACAAGACAGATGCGCATTTTTCTCGAAGTGTCAGATGCGGAGGCCGCGATACTGTCCGGTGATTTCCTGCGGGTCGTCTTCACCGGTCGAACGCTCGAAAACACGCTTACACTCCCGGATGCAACACTGACACGCGCAGGATTTGTCTGGTTCGTTGATGCCGACAGCATACTGCAACGCGTGGAGCCCACCATACTTTTTCGGTCGGACACGACCATCACCATTGCCGCACCGGACGGCGTTGGTCCCTGGAATGTGGCCACCGCTCCGCTCGCCTCGTTCCTGCCGGGGCAACGCGTCACACCTCAATTAATCGGGAACTGATCGATGCACGCGCTGACCAGATGGTTCATTCGCAACCCCGTCGCTGCCAACCTGTTGATGGTGCTGATCCTTTTTCTCGGCGCTCAGACCCTCTTTGGCATGCGTATCGAGGGCTTTCCCAGAGTGCCGCCCGAAAGTGTCGAGGTCACGGTGGAGTACCCCGACGCGACAGCGGAACAGGTCGACGAACTGGTCACTCAGAAAATCGAAAAAGCGCTGGAAGGTGTCGAGGGGGTGCGCAGTGTCACGTCACAATCGGTCAATTCCTTCGCCACGGTTTCTATCCGTCGCGCGGGGGGCGAGGACCTGCAGGATGTGCTCGACCGGGTACGCATTCGTATCGACGGCCTGACCGATTTACCCATTCGCGCCCGGCCGCCCGTGATCCAGGCGTCGGGTTACGATTTCCCGGCGCTCTATGTGAACCTCTACGGACCGACAGACCCCGCAACCTTGCGTACGTTGGGCGAGCGGTTGAGAGAAGATCTCTTGTCCCAACCAGAGTTGTCGCGACTGAACATCTGGGGCCTGATCCCCCGGGAGTTGCGCATCGAGGCAGACCCGGATCGCTTACGCCACTTTGGCTTGACCGTGGCCGATGTCACAGCCGCCATCCGAGCCAATTCAATCACATCCCAGGCCGGAGAATTGAGGACAGAGGGAGGCACGATTCAATTGCGTGCGGATGACCGGGCACAGTTCGCCCCGGAATACGCGGCGCTGCCGATTATCGAACGTCTTGACGGGTCAAATGTGGTGCTCGGCGATATCGCGACAATTGACGACGGGTTTCAGGAAGGAGATTTCCTTTTCCGGTTCAATGGACAACCGACCGTTGGCATCGAAATACTCGTAGGACAAAAGGAAAACCTGCTTGAAATCAGCGACGTGGTTCGCAGAACCGTGGCGGAATTCGAACCACAACTTCCCGCCAATCTCCGCGTCAGTGTCTGGGGAGACAGCGCATCCTATATCGCGGACCGCCTTGCCTTGCTTCAGACGAACGGCTTTCAAGGTCTGCTTCTCGTCACACTCATGCTATCCATCTTTCTCAATGTCCGGCTCGCCTTTTGGGTGGCCATGGGCATTCCGATCTCCATCATGGGGGCGATCGCAGTTTCAGGGAGCCGTTGGATCGACTACTCCTTGAATGATGTCACCACATTTGGGCTTATCATAGCGCTTGGCATCCTTGTGGATGACGCCGTTGTCGTCGGAGAAAGTGTGTTCGAGGAGCGGCGCAAGGGCGGCGATCCGACAAAGGCGACAGAGCGTGTTGTAAAGCGCGTGGCTGTCGCCACGGTCTTTGGCGTACTGACCACGATCGCGGCCTTTTATCCAATGCTTCTGATCGACAGCCCCTTGGGCAAAGTCCTTGCCGGTTTCTCAGGCATCGTGATTTTTGCTCTGATCTTCTCCCTGATTGAAAGCAAGTTCATCCTGCCCGCCCATCTGGCGCATATCCGCCTTAGGGAAAACCGGCGTAACCTGCTGGCACGGGTCTGGTCAGGTGTACAAAGCGGCGCACAAGATGGTCTGGTCTGGGTCCGGGATCGGATTTATCAACCTATGCTGGCGGCATCGGTCCGGCATCGCTACGCCGTTCTTATCCTGTTTGTTGCAACCGCCAGCTTGGGCCTTGGCCTTATTGGAAAAGGCAAAGTGCAGACCGTGTTTTTTCCTGATGTGCCGGGCCAGATTATCACTGTCAGTCTGGAGATGGACGCCCGTGCCCCCTTCTCTCTGACCCGAGACAATCTGGATCGGATCGAAGCAGCAGGCCGTGCGCTGAACGAGGAATGGCGTGCCTATGCCGGGATAGACGCCGCCCCGATCCAGAGCTTCTTCACCACCATGGATAGCAGCGGCGGGCAGATCTTCGCAGAGATGCTTCCAGTGTCAGAGCGTCCTGATGTGCCGATTATCGACATGGCCTGGGTCTGGCGCGAACGGGTGGGCAACGTTGAAGGCGCGACGGAAATTGAGTTCACCGGTTCAGAGCCGCTGGCGGGCGGTTTTCAGATCCGGCTGATTTCAAGGGACATCGATCAGCTGGCGCAAGCCAGCGACGACCTGCGCCTTTTTCTGGCTCGGTTCGATGGCGTAAACAACATCCGTGACTACCTCACAGGTGGACAACCCGAATTGAAGCTGCGACTTCGCCCCGAAGCGCGGAATCTGGGGTTCACCGCGGAAACGCTCGCCAGCCAGATCGGGTTCGGTTACGGAGGTGCCGAAGTCACGCGCATCCAGCGGGACGGATCGGAACTGCGTGTGCTTGTGCTCAACGGAGATGCAGCAAGAGATAGCATCAATGACCTGATGTCCTTGAAACTGCGAAGCGATACCGGCGCGTGGATACCGCTACCAACAGTAGCAGAAGTTGACGGAACCTATGCCCCTGCCGCCATCGACCGGCAGGACGGGCGTCGTATGAACATCGTGGCCGCCACCATTAACCGAAGCGTGGTCGCGCCCGAAGAAGTCAATCAAGCCGTCTTTGACCAATTGGTGCCCGAGCTGGTCCAGCGATACCCCGGATTGAAGGTTGTACCGGCCGGAGAGTTGGAGGAGATGGGCGAGATTCAGGGCGGGTTGAAAAACGCACTCATCCTTGCGGCTGTCTTGATCTACGTGTTGATGGCGGTCCCGCTCAAGAGTTACTGGCAGCCCTTGATCATTCTGGCCATCGTTCCCTTCGGCTTTGTCGCCGCTGCTGTCGGTCATCTTATCATGGGCCTGCCACTCTCGATTCTGTCGTTTTTTGGAATGTTGGCCCTGACCGGTGTGATCGTGAACGACAGCCTTGTCATGATCACGCGATACAATCAGGCCCGTGATGAGGGCAACTCCGTAGATGTGGCCATTCAGGATGCGGGCACAGCCCGTTTCAAGGCGATTTTTCTGACCACGGCCACGACGGTCATCGGCCTCCTGCCGCTGCTGATGGAGACCTCCGAGCAGGCACAGTATCTGATACCCGCGGCTGTTTCCCTTGCTTATGGAGAACTCTTTGGTACCGCCCTGATGCTGCTTCTTGTGCCGGTACTGATTGCAATTTGCGAGGACATCGCGGGGCTCCTTCGGTCGCAATCACTGGAAAACGCTCAGACCTCACACGGGACTCCGGTGTAATGCTCGACAATCGGGAACTCACAATTTCAACGCTGTTGAAAGCCTTTCCATGGCGGGTCTCTTTCACCTGGGTAATGACCTTGGGCGAAAACGATCTCATGGCGCTAATCCCCCTATTCAATGGATTTGCCAAAGACGGGCTTATGTCGAACTACTTTAAGGCGCTGATTCATCTCGGCTTGCTGTTTGCGGTCCTCGTCGGGCTAGCGGTTCTCCGGCGTATCTATGATACCCGCGTCTACAGCATGATACGCGTGGAATTCGGCAAAGCTCAGACACAACGCGGCTCCGCTCTGCCCGTATCAAGGTTGAATGCTCAAATCGGTATGGGACGAGAACTTGTTGAGTTTCTTGAAGAAACCCTGCCGATGGTCATGACCGGACTGACGCAGCTAATCATATCCGTGATCATTCTATTCGCCTTTTCGCCTCTCCTTGCGGTCGCAGCGGGGCTCGCCGCTATAGGATCACTGGCGATCTACAGTCTGTTTCACCACCGCTTCTATCGGCTGAATGGAGACCTCAACCAGCAAATGGAAAAGCAGGTCAATGTTCTGAACCAGCGCTCCCTGCGTCCCGCGATTTCTCACTTTCTGAGACTCCGCCGGGCAGAGATCCGGATTTCTGATAGCGAGGCTATTCTTTATGGATTGATATTCGTCCTGTTGCTTGCCTTGATTCTTTTCAACATCTGGTACGCCACAACAGCCCTCGTGGCCACGACAGGAGCGATTTTTTCAATCATCAGTTATTCATGGGATTTCGTCGATGGTACCATCGCCCTGCCCGCCACATTGCAACACTGGACACGACTCTCAGAAATCATGAAAAGGATCAACACACTGGAAACAAACGCAGATCAGACAAACAGCATGCCGACCTAAATTCCCCTGCGATATGTGTCGCACAAAGTCGTGTCCTACACTTAAGACTGTTTGATCCTCTTTCGCAGCCTTCACCGATTGGGAGGAACAAAGCCTTTCAAGTGTTCTTCTCACGTCACATCCATGGAGAGCCCGTCAACGCCTCTCGCACAGGTCTCCTGCCAAATACTTCATCTCGCAAAAGGCCAGTTTGGCCATCTTCGCAG
>ERZ1740060.952-NODE-952-length-11572-cov-4.732917_pt1 | contig 11572 bp, 10 predicted proteins | sample MGYA00581743_ERZ1740060 | MGnify/ENA primary metagenome ERZ1740060 (study PRJEB43018, sample SAMN04849235) | marine metagenome | isolation source: floating plastic debris | place: Pacific Ocean | collected 2008-08-27 | study: EMG produced TPA metagenomics assembly...
TGGTAGAGCGCTTCGTTTACACCGAAGATGTCGGGGGTTCGAATCCCTCACCGCCCACCATTGCCCCCAAGTTTGTTGATCCAACAGGTGATCCGCCGCTATTGGCGCGCCGGACTTCTTTGACACCGAAGTGGACGGGCTCCTGACATTTGGAGAAAATGTTAAAATCAAGCATCTGCGGACGAAACCGACCTAGACTCAACGGAATTGTCCGAGTTGCCCGAGACTCTTTTGCCAATCGTTCTAAGCTAGTCACGGGCGGTTATGACCGTTGTCGAAAGGACAAAGGAAATGAACTGGACCTGCGTAGTAGTTGCAGCGGCGACACTTCTGGCGGCAGTTGGATCGACTTCAGTGCAAGCGCAGACCGAAGTGCTTTCAGCTCAAGACTCCGACCCTAACGTGATGGGTTGGATGCAGGGTTTTCCGCCACCGCCTGACAGGTTGATAACCCAGCCGGACAGCAATTACTTCAGTTTCCCAAAACTGCGTTGGTCCGTCTGTCATCTGCGAGAGTTCTTGCCAACAGAGGAAATCGGCCGCGGCCTCGATGCGCCCGTAGCACTGACTTATCCGTCTCCAGCTGAGTTCGCGAAACTGGCACGAGAGATCGACGCCCTCACATTTATCCCGATCGAAGGCTCTCAGGAGATGACTTGGGAGGACTCTCTGTACGCCAACTACACTGACGGCATGCTCATCCTACACAAGGGAGAGGTGGTCTACGAACGCTACTTTGGCTGCCTTGAAGAGGATGGCAAACACGCGATCATGTCGATGACGAAATCAATCACCGGACTTCTGGGCGAAATCCTGGTTCAGGAGGGCGTTCTGGACGACACACTTCTGGTGCGCGACATCATACCATAGATTGGCGACAGCGCCTTTTCGACTGCGACCGTTCGCGAGGTCATGGATATGACTACGGGCGTTCAGTACTCCGAGGACTATTCCGACCCCAACGCTGACATCTGGCTGTACTCGGCAGCGGCCAGCCCACTGCCGAAACCAGCGGATTACGAGGGCCCCAACGGGTACTGGGAATATCTTCAGCAGGTGGCGCCTGACGGAAATCATGGTGACGCGTTTCACTACAAGACCATCAATTCCGATATGCTTGGTTGGGTGATTTCCCGCGTCACAGGGAAAGCCGTAACCGACCTGGCCACAGAGCGTCTCTGGTCCCGAATGGGAGCGGAGCAGGACGCCTATCAGACTGTTGACGGGAAGGGTGTTCCTTTTGCCGGAGGCGGCGTAACAGCAGGCCTGCGCGATCTGGGTCGTCTGGGTCAACTGATGCTGAATCAGGGTGAGATCAACGGCGAGCGGCTCTTTCCAGAGGACGTAGTCGAAGCTATCGCAAAGGGCGGAGACGCGGCGAAGTTCAGCGGATACCCGACGATCCCAAACGGCAGCTACACGAGCCAGTGGTGGGTTTTCCACAACGAACACGGTGCGTTTGCAGCGCGCGGGGTCCACGGCCAAACGATTTATGTCGATCCAACAGCAGATATGGTCCTTGTGCGTTTGGCCTCATTCCCGAGGGCTCAGAACGGGTTCATTGATCCAACATCGCTGCCCGCCTATCAGTCAGTTGCCGAATACCTGATGAAACGGGACTGACATGCAATTTCTGAAAGTAGTGTTTTTTTGCATTGATCGGGAGCGTGGTGGCCCTTGGCACATTTGCGCAAGAAGAAACCCCAGACATACCAGCAGAGCTTGTTAACCCGGATATCCCGAGCGAAGAGCTGGCCTATGAACTCATACCGCTCACCAAAGAGCAGCTCGACCCTCTGGCGCGTGCCTGGCGAACCGCATCCATCGGACCGACAATCCACCGACAACGAACGCAACGTCCCGGCACGACCACATCCAGCAAGAAGCTGCGTCAGCCCAAGGTCTGCGCCTGAAACAAATGCGATGAACGCAGTCGGTGCACTGAAAGCCAAGACAGGAGATGGGTTTCTGGCGTGGTCAAAGACGCGAATTCCGGGATGCACCGGTTTTTTCGGAAGGACTCATTGTTCCCCTTGCTCACGCATTTCTTCTACCGTTTGGATGACGTCAGCCTCGAACATGCGCGCGGCTGGTGACAATGCCGAATGCGCGCGTCGCAGAAGGTGTATTTCCCGAGTGGCGGTCTCATCAGCCAGCGGTTGGAAGATCAGATCCGATGGGTCTGCAGCTTTCGCGGCCATCTCAGGTAGGATCGTGACACCTATATTGGCGCGTACCATGCCCATGATTGAGGCTTGATGCAACTGCCTGGCAGCCTCGATTTCGATGCGTTCGGACAAACTGTTGGCGAACAGGCGAACACCCTCGAGGTCTTTCCAGCGTATCGGCGATGAACGTGCCGCAAGCGGATGGGAACGTGCGCAGACAACACCAAATCTGTCGGCCATCAACACCTGACTATAGAGGCCCGACCCACTCTGGTCCAAGGTCGCTATGCCTATATCTACCCGGCCTCTTGACAGCTCATGGACAACGGAGCGCGAGTCCATGTCTCGCAGTTCCACATGTACGTTGTTGTATTTGTCTATCTTGGCCGAGAATAGCCTCGGTATGATCGTTTCGGCCACGGAGGGGACTGTTGCCACCCTGATACGACCGAAGTTGGCACGTGCATAGCCTTCGATGGCTTTTACAGTCCCGTCAAAATGCTCCAGCTCTCGCTCGGCTTGTTCGAGCACAAAAGTACCAAGAGCGGTCAGCTTGTTTTTTCGATCAGTCTCGAAGAGCTGGTCACCGAGATGCGCTTCGAACTGTTTCAGCATCATGGAGACGGCAGACGGCGTACGTCCCAGTTTTGCGGCCGCGTCATGGAGGTTGCCATGACGCGCGACAGCGACGAAGCCCCGCAAAACCTCGATCTTGAGGATCATAAACTTAAGTTCCGCTGAATATTAATTCAATAATTTTAGTTTGCCTGAAACTGCCGGCGAGGTCCATACATTAATAGACGAGCATTCATCGGGGGCCGCTTCGTTATGGCTGAAATCCAAAAAAACCTAATCGCCGGAGAATGGGCTGCGGGCGCGGATGCCATCGAGAACCGCAACCCGTCTGACCTGAGCGACCTTGTCGGTCTGTTTGCCCAGGCCGGAGCAGAGCAACTTGATGCAACACTCGCACAAGCCCATGTCGCCCAACGGGAGTGGGCCGGTTATGGGCTTGAGCGCAAACAAGCCGTCCTGAACGCCATCGGCAATGAACTGATGGCGCGCGCCGAAGAGCTTGGGACGCTCCTGAGCCGGGAAGAGGGGAAACCTCTCGCCGAGGGCAAGGGCGAGGTGTATCGCGCGGGACAGTTCTTCACTTATTATGCCGCTGAGTGCCTCCGTCAGATTGGCGAGAATGCGGACTCGGTTCGGCCGAATATTGAGATCGACGTGCGCCGCGAGCCCGTCGGCGTTGTGGCTGTCATCAGCCCATGGAATTTCCCGACGGCAACAGCCTCCTGGAAGATCGCGCCAGCGCTTTGTTACGGCAATGCGGTTGTTTGGAAGCCAGCGAATGTCACACCGGCTTCGGCCGTTGCGCTGGCTGAGATCATCAACCGTCAGGACATCCCCAAAGGTCTTTTCAGCCTGATCATGGGGTCGGGCCGCGCGATTGGGCAAGCCCTTGTCGAGAGCCCGCAGGTCAATGCGATCTCCTTCACCGGTTCCGTCCCCGTCGGAAAGGGCATCGCCGCGGCCGCCATCCAAAATCTTACCAAAGTGCAGATGGAGATGGGCTCGAAAAACGCATTGGCTGTCATGGACGACGCCGATCTTGATCTCGCGGTCTCTCTGGCGCTCGGAGGAGCCTTCGGCGGGTCAGGTCAAAAATGCACGGCCTCCTCCCGGCTCGTGGTTCATGCGGGCATCCATGATGCCTTTGTCGAGAAACTGGTCGCCGGTGCCCAGTCGATGAAAGTGGGACACGCGCTGGAAGAGGGGGTGCAAATGGGCCCTATCGTGAGTGACGTGCAGCTTCGGGAGAACCTGGCTTATGTCGATCTGGGCAAATCAGAAGGCGCGGAGCTTGCCTGCGGGGGCGCTCGCCTGGATATGCCCCATGAAGGGTATTACATGTCCCCGGGCGTGTTCCTGAACACCACAAATGACATGGCGATAAATCGCGAGGAGATGTTCGCGCCGCTCACCAGTGTCATCAAAGTCGACAGCTATGAGGAAGCTCTGAGCGTCGTCAACGACACCAATTTCGGTCTGACCTCTGGTATCGCAACCAAGTCGCTGGCCCGCGCCACCCATTTCCGGCGCACTGCGCGCACCGGTGTGGTCACCGTCAACCTGCCAACCGCCGGGACGGATTACCACGTGCCGTTCGGCGGACGCGGCGACAGCTCCTACGGCCCGCGTGAGCAGGGCAAGGCGGCGGCTGAATTCTACACCACTGTCAAGACAGCCTACATCAGCGCAGGGACACCAGAGTGATGGATCACCGTGAGATCACGACAGAGAACGCGACACCTGTGCCGGTCGTTGGCAAGACCCCGAGAACGCCAGCAACGGCAGACTTGCCAGCTTATCTCCAGACGGCACACCACTACGCACCAGCCTTGGGATATGTCGCCAAAAAAACGTCCGGCCCGTCCGACAGCAGCGCGAAGGCTTCGGTTGCAAAAGGAGCCAAATCATGACGCGGATGGTGATTGATGGCCTGCAATATGCCAACTGGTCTGAGAAGATCTTTCGCGAGCTTCGCGGAGGCGGTGTAGACGCCATCCATGTCACCATAGCCTATCATGAGACCTTTCGCGAAACGGTTCTGAACTTCGAGAAATGGAACCGTTGGTTCGAGCAATACCCCGACTTGATCATGAAAGGCCGATGGGCCGGCGACATCGACGTGGCTCGCGAGACTGGGCGCACCGCAATATTCTTCGGGTTCCAGAATCCGAGCCCTATGGAAGATGACATCGGGCTGATTGAGATCCTGCATACTCTTGGTGCGCGCTTCATGCAGTTGACATACAACAACCAGTCGTTGCTCGCGACGGGTTGCTACGAAGATGAAGACCCCGGCATCACCCGCATGGGCAAGCAGGTCATCAAGGAAATGAACCGTGTGGGCCTTGTGGTCGATATGAGCCATTCGGCGGATCGCTCGACCATTGAAGCCGCTGAAATTTCGGAACGGCCAATCGCCATCACGCACGCCAACCCGTATGAGTGGTCGCCTGCCTTGCGAAACAAGCGTGAGGATGTGATCCGCGCGGTCGTTGAAAACGGCGGGATGATGGGATTCTCGGTCTATCCGCACCACCTGAAAGAAAAGTCGGATTGCACGCTCGAAAGCTTCTGCGGGATGATTGCACGGGCGGCAGAGAAGTATGGAGCGCACAACCTCGGACTTGGCACCGACCTCTGCCAAGATCAGCCAGACAGCATTGTCGAGTGGATGCGTGTCGGACGTTGGACAAAAGAAATCGACTATGGCGAAGGATCAACCTCTGCGCCCGGTTTTCCGGCGATGCCAAGCTGGTTCAAAGACAATCGGGACTTCGGAAACGTTGAATCCGGTCTTCGAAATGTAGGTTTCGACGAGTCTGAAATTGCTGGGATCATGGGGGGCAACTGGTACCGGTTCTTCGCTGAAAACTTTCAGCCGATGAACAGCCTCTCTAAGAGTTCGGCCTCTCTGAAGCCCGTTGCGCGACTCGCGGTTTCGCAAGGGAGGAGATCGTGACAATCCGCCGAGAGCCAAGTTTGGTGATGCGCCTCCGGCGTCTTGGATCGCTGCACCAATCCCGATTGTCTTTCATGCGCATCCTGACACGCCGCATGGCGCGCGAAGGTTGGACATTTGAACGCCGTGCCTTTGAGATCGACAACGGCGGCGTTGGCCATGCTGTCTACACCGCGCATGGTCCGGAACGGTCTTACTCCCTTGTCGCATTCGCCCATGATCTTCCTCCCGACCAACGCTCTGACCGCGTCATAGCAGAGGCGTGGGACTGTACCTTCACCCTGCATGACGGTGTGCCAGGCGACGACGATGTCGATCGTCTGTCGAAGAACATCCCATATCAGGAGGCGGGCCGTGTCACCGGAAAGGAACTGTCGGTCTCGCGCGCGAACCGTTCTGTTCGGCTCTGGGAACATGTTGTGAGCTCTTTGGCGTCTGGCAAGCAACCGGACGCAGAACAAATCGACGCGGTTGGCTACCTGATGCGCACGACTGCGGTTTATGGTTCGGGCAAGCTGGGCGCCGCGGATCGTGAAATGATCGCCGACCGCCCGGAATTTGCATCCCCGTTTCAGGCTGAGATGCTCTCTGTCTTCCTGACGCGCTGGTTCGTCACTGAGCTGGTGCAGCACATGGCGGATGTGCGTGCCCGGCAAGCGGGCGGCGAAGCGGCAAGGCTCTCCCTCGACCTGGCACGCTCCATGGGGATCGGCAATTCTACGGGCCTCGGTATGGCCCCCTTTCTGCTGAACCACCCCGTGCTTTTCAACAATTGGATCATGGCACGGGAGAAGGCGCTTGAGGTCGTCCGTTCAGTGGATAGGGCGAGCGCTTCCGAAGTGGCCTTGTTTTTGGATCTGGTCGGACGCGGCTCAAGCACCATTGAGACCTGGCAGTCAGAGCATCCGATCCAGATTGAGAAGCTGGCAAGCCTGCGCGAGGATGTCGAAACTGTCACGCGTCACCTGGAAGATGTTGATCTTTCGAAGCCGGGGGCCTGGAACGCACTGCACCAGTGGAGCGAAGCCAACCTGGGAGAAGAGGGACAGGAGTGGATTGCCTCGTTGATGATCGAGCCATACGGACATTTGGTTGATGACTTCGCCGATGAAATGGCGGCGGACAATACGGCCACCTTCCGTATCTCGGGTGCAATGACAATCGCGGAGCTGCGCAGCATTCTCGAAGACGTCTATTCCTGGGCATTGAACACCGATTGGGCCCGTCCCGAAAACCGGGCCCGGGCGTGGTATGTTTCCGAGGAAAAGCTGGAGCCCCGTCTGGGCGAGCGGTTCGAAGAGCCAATCGAAGACTATGAACAGCCCCTGGCACCCGGCCGTGATGCCGCCCAACTCCACAAGGCTATTTCGCATTGGCCGGACGAGGCGCAGGTTGCAGACTTTCTGCTGCGTCATCCCGAACACCGTCACACCGTGCGACGCACTCAGATCGCCAAACGGGCGCCGTATGCCGAAATCCGTGACAATACGATCTCTGACCAGGTTCTTCCGATCGACATGCTGCGCTGCAAGCTGTCCTTCTTTGGGGCAACCAAGTTCGACCCGCGCTCGGATCGTTGGGTGCGGATCTGCATGTATGGCAATGCACCGCTGCCATTTGAGCTCACCACCGAAAACGCTGATTTCTGGGTGTTCCCAAGCACAAAGGAGGCCGTCGCATGACTCATTCCCTGAATGAGATCGAGGCGCTGTGCAAACGGGCGGGGCGCGGCTCGGGCTTGCCTTGGGGGTTGGCGGAAGAAGCCGCGAAAGGTGCACGATGGCTCTCGGCATTCGGACTTCCCGGCGCCGAAAAACTGGCCGATCTTCTTGAGCTGAACGACCGAATTCCCGCGATCGATGTCTCTCCGGTGTCGCTGAGCGCTGAGATCTGGCACGCCCCCGTTCGCCGTATGAGTCCTTTGATTGCGGGCGCCGCGCTGAGCGATTGTGCCAAGCGACTGAGAGAGCGCGGGAGTATCACGATGGAGAACGTTCTGTTCCCGCTCCTGACGGTGCCGTTCATGGGCGGTGCAGCGCTGAGGCTCGGGACGCCCGTCGCGGTTCAGTGGCAGGATGCGCGTTTGGCCACCGACGGGCATCAGCTCTGCCTGACGGCCAGCGAAGGGGCTCTGAACGCCAAGCAGTCAGATCGCCTTGTCTTCACCACACCTGCTGAAATGACAGGCCGAAAGGAGCCGGTCTTGAGGGCCTCGGTCAGCGAAAGCGACTGGTCCAGACTGAGCACTTTTGCGCATCGGACCTTCGCACCCGCAACTGAAGAAAGTCGCTTGAAAGGCGCGGGCGCGGGCACAACAGACAATGACTGACACAACGGGGCGCAAATGACCGACACCAAGACACTCTCGCTGAGCGACATTGAGGACCTTGCCTTCCGCGCCCTGGTCAAGGCAGGCACCTCCGAAGAGAATGCGCGTCCTTTAGCTGTTGCGACCGCTGCCACGGAGGCGGATGGCGTCGCCAGCCACGGGCTGGCCTACATCCCGATCTATTGCGAGCACGTGCAGTGCGGGAAGGTCGATGGCCTCGCCAAACCAAGTTGGGAGACGCCAGCCGCCTCCACCATCCGTGTTGACGCGGCGACCGGTTTTGCACATTCGGCGATCGAACTCGGCTTTGAGAAACTCATTCCGCTCGCAAGGGAGAGCGGGGTGGCGGGGCTTGCGATCCGCAACAGCTACAACTGCGGTGTCCTGGGCTATCATACGTTGCGCCTCGCGCAGGCCGGCCTTGTTGGACTGGGCTTTACCAACGCACCGGCCTCTATAGCACCCTCTGGTGGATCGAAACCCGTTGTCGGCACGAATCCGATTTCCATCGCTGTGCCAGGTGAGGGCAGGGAGCCCGCACTGCTCATAGATCAGAGCGCGAGCACAATTGCCAAAAGCGAAGTGATGAAGCACGCGCGAGAGGGCAAACCAATCCCAGTGGGTTGGGCCCTTGACCCTGAGGGCAATCCGACCACTGACCCCGCAGTCGGCCTGAAGGGCTCCATGGCACCGTCCGGCGGCTACAAGGGCGTCGGCGCGGCCTTGATGACAGAAGTCATGGCAGCTGCCTTAACCGGAGCCACACTCGGGATCGACGCATCGCCATTCTCCGGAACGACGGGTGGGCCGCCTCGAACCGGACAGTTTTTCCTCGCGATCAATCCGGAACTCACCGCAGGCGAAGGGTTCGCTGCATCGATCTCCCACCTTCTCGACGCCATACACGCGCAAGACAATGCACGCCTGCCCGGAGAAGGTCGTCAGAAATCCCGGACACGCGCTCGAATCCACGGCGTTCCGGTCAGTTCAGCAACGATAGAGAAAATTGAGGCGATCCTAGAATGAAACGCGACACCCAAATCGTCGCATGGCAACGGATCTTCCGCCGCTAGCGGGAGGTCAGACTACATAGCGTCAGAGGAGGAAACGCATGTCAATAAAACCACCGTTTACAGCTGTCGAGGTCAAACGATCCGCCGCCGGTTTCTATGAGGGCCATAGCGTGGAAATCGCGCTGCTGTCCAAGGCAATTATGGTCGGGCTCGTGATCTGGGCTCTCATATGGCCCGGGAACGCCAACGGAGTTCTTGGAAGCCTGAACTGGCAATTGCTTGAATCCTTCAACGTTTTCTACATCTTGATCGTCGGGGTTTTTGTCTTCTTCCTGGCGGCGCTGGCCATTATTCCGCAAACCGGAAAGCGCATCATGGGACGGCCGGGCGAAGGCACAGAATTCTCCAATTTCTCCTGGTTTTCCATGATGTTCGGTGCGGGCCTCGGCGTGGGCCTCATGGTGTTTGCGACGGCCGAACCTCTGGGTCTTTGGGGCTCGAACCCCGTGGTGGTCTCCGGCGCTGTGGCTGGCAACACGGAAGATGCGCTGCAATCTGCCTATCGCTACACGTTCGCGCATTACGGTTTCCATGCCTGGGCGATCTATGTGGTGACCGGTCTGTCGCTGGCCTACTACGCCTATACGCGCGACATGCCACTGACGATCCGGTCAGCTTTGACGCCGCTCTTTGGAAAACTGATGAACGGCTTTCTGGGCCACGTCGTTGACGTGCTCGGCGTTGTGGCCACCATCCTCGGCGTCTCGGTTACCATCGGGTTTGGTGTGTCGCAGTTCATTGACGGCCTCTACGCCATCACTGGTATGGACTGGATGATGGACTTGGGCGGAGATGCTCCTGCACCGGGCACGGTTGGACTGATCGTCGGGCTGGTTGTGATTATGGGCCTGTCGATTATCTCCGCTGTTTCCGGCGTCGGTCGGGGGGTGAAATACCTGTCCAACCTCAATCTGGTTCTGTCGCTGATCCTGCTCTTCACCTTCGTGGTGTTCGGCTCGTTCCTGTTCGCGATGACGACCTACGCCACGGCGCTGGTTGACTATGTCTTGCACTTCCTGTCGATCAGCTTTGGCGCCTACGGACCGCAATCAGCGGCGGCCTTCGATGCAGCTTTGCCAACCGAAGCGACGCCTTTCGCCGATGCACTCCGGGGCGGCGCGACGAATGCCTGGGGCTCCTTTGATGGGTTCGTCTCCGGCCTTGAGGGCGATGCAGCGGCACTGTCTCCGGAGGTCTTGCAGGCCGCATATGCGGCAGGTGAACCGGGACGCCAGTTCGGTTGGCAGGCCGGGTGGACGACCTTCTACTGGGCGTGGTGGATCGCGTTCTCGCCATTTGTCGGGTTGTTCCTGGCGCGCATCTCGCGCGGTCGGACCGTGCGCGAGTTCATCATCGGCTGCATGATCGCACCGGCTCTGGTGTGCTTTGCTTGGATGACGATTCTCGGCGGTACCGCGATTGATCTGGAACTGAGCGGCGGCGCAGACGGGGCCATCATTGGCGCGTCCAACACCGCCAAGCTGTTCGTCACGCTTGGTGAGATGCTCTCTGGTCCGTTTCTGTCGGCGATCACCATCATGTGCGTTGTGCTGATCATGACGTTTCTGGTGACCTCGGCAGATTCGGGCATCCTCGTGATGAACACCATCATGTCGGGCGGCGATCAGAACGTTGGCAACAAGCACAAGATCGTCTGGGGTCTGATCCTGACGGCTGTGATTGGCGCGCTGTTGATCGCGGGTAAGAGCAATAGCGAAGCCGACCCCATGGAAGCTTTGCGAAACGCCATGATCATCGGCGCCCTGCCGTTCACCATGGTCATGGGGCTGATGTGTGTCGCCCTCGCCAAGGCGCTTTACCGAGATGGGTTGCGCGACAAAATCGGCGAAGGTCAAGCCGAACCGGCCGAGTAAGCGAAGCACATTGAAGGTGAGGCGGGGCTTTATGTCCCGCCTTTCTTTTGTTCAATCTCTCTGACATCTGAAAAAGCCTTCTGGTACTTCTAAAGCCACCAGAGCAGCCAAAGCATGCTCAGAAACCGCTTTTTCCAAGGCACTGCGCTTTTAAGAGGGCATCGGGTGACAGGGCGAGACAAGAGATCCCGCCGCTGAAGGCTGGCATTCCCGCATGAACGGCCAGCTTTCGCGCTGTGCGCGCGCAGCGAGACTTAGACACGTCCGCTAACGGCTCGAAGTCGTCAATCGCTGCAGAGTGGAGGACGTTTCGCTTATGATTAAGAAGCTGTCATTCGCTCCACTTTGCCGGAATGGCGACGGGGCCCGGCAGCCGCGCTCTGATCACCGGATTTCACGGATCCTTTTGTAAGACCGACGCGATGAAAGCAGCCGCCTGGCGCACTGGAATTTCACGGGCCAAACCATGCAACATTGCTTGACGCGGTTAAAGGCTCAGCCTAAACACCCGCTCACGCCTGTCGCTTCGACAGGTCGCGCGCGGTTGTAGCTCAGTTGGTTAGAGTACCGGCCTGTCACGCCGGGGGTCGCGG
>ERZ1740060.953-NODE-953-length-11568-cov-5.594111_pt1 | contig 11568 bp, 15 predicted proteins | sample MGYA00581743_ERZ1740060 | MGnify/ENA primary metagenome ERZ1740060 (study PRJEB43018, sample SAMN04849235) | marine metagenome | isolation source: floating plastic debris | place: Pacific Ocean | collected 2008-08-27 | study: EMG produced TPA metagenomics assembly...
CGCAAACCCCCCCGGCGGCTGGTGAAGCGGTCTTTCAGGCCTTTGATGCAATTGCCTTTTCCATTGCCTATATCGTCGGTGCGGCCGTGCTGTTGTCCGATGCGGATATTCGCCTGATCCTGCCTTTGCTGATCTGGCTGAGCCTTTATCTGTTGCTGGTGCGCTGGACGATCACGCGCGTGGGCCCGGCGTCGCAGGCGGCCTCTGATGCGCGCAGTGAAGTCACCGGTCGCGTGGTGGACAGCTATACCAACATTCACTCCGTGAAGCTCTTTGCACATAACGACCGTGAACTCGACTACGCCAAGGACGCAATTGAAAACACCCGCCGCACTTTTCAGAAGGAAATGCGGATTTTCACCATCATGGACGTGTCGCTGGTCTCACTGAACGGCTTTCTGATCGTTGGTATTGTCGGGTGGGCGATCTGGCTTTGGATCCAGGGCGAGGCCACTGTGGGTCTTGTCGCCGCCGCGACCGCGCTGACCCTGCGCCTGAATGCGATGACCGGCTGGATCATGTGGGCTCTGTCCTCGTTTTTCCGCCAGCTTGGTGTTGTGGCCGAGGGGATGGAGACGATTGCGCAACCGATCGAGTTGGTGGACGCACCGAATGCGCGCAAAATGGACCTGAACGACGGCGGGATCGAGCTTCGTGACGTTTCGCATCACTTCGGGCGTGAGAGTGGTGGTCTGGACCGGATATCGCTCGCGATCGCGCCGGGCGAGAAGATCGGCCTCGTGGGCCGGTCCGGAGCGGGTAAATCAACGATGGTGAAGCTTCTGCTGCGTTTCTACGATGCGGAGGCTGGTCAAATCCTGATTGACGGACAGGATGTACGGGACGTGACACAGGACAGTCTGCGCTCTGAGATTGGTATGGTGCAGCAGGATAGTGCGCTGCTGCACCGCTCGGTGCGGGAAAACATTCTCTATGCGCGCCCGGACGCCACCGAGGAAGAAATGCTGGCCGCAGCGCGCAAAGCCGAGGCGCATGAGTTCATCCTCGATCTTGTCGATCCGCAGGGTCGCACGGGATACGATGCACATGTGGGGGAACGGGGCGTGAAACTCTCCGGTGGGCAGCGGCAACGGATCACTCTGGCCCGTGTCATCCTGAAGGATGCGCCGATCCTAGTTCTGGATGAGGCAACCAGTGCACTCGACAGCGAGGTCGAAGCGGAGATTCAAAAGACGCTTTATGGCATGATGACAGGCAAGACTGTCATCGCCATTGCGCACAGGCTGTCGACCATTGCTCAGATGGATCGGATCATTGTGTTGGACGGCGGCAAGATCGTGGAAAACGGACCGCATGAGGCATTGCTCGCCAAGGGTGGGCTCTATGCCCGCTTCTGGGCGCGCCAGTCGGGCGGTTTTCTGAACGCGGATGAAGCGGCGGAGTAACAGGGCTCGTCCGCTGTTAACGCTTTCACCTCACGAATTTGAGAGTATCCACAGGCCGCGTGGAACGGTATAAGTCGAAAAAAATCTCTGTAATGAGGTGAGCAGACATGAAACGCCGGACGTTTTTATACACCGGGATCGCCGCACTTGGTGCGAGTGGTTGCAGCCGTAGCAAGTTCAAACGCTATCGCGGTCCTGAAGTGCCGCAGATCGTTGTTAACAAGGGCACCCGGGACATGTATCTCTATCACTACAACAGGGTGCTTCAGGAATACGAGGTTGAGCTGGGCTTTACAGCCGAAGGTCACAAGCAGTTTGAAGGTGACGGCAAGACACCGGAGGGCGATTACATCATTGACCGCCGCAATCCCAACAGCAGCTTTCATCTGTCACTTGGCGTTTCTTACCCGAATGAAGAGGACCGTGCCTTTGCCGCCGCCATGGGCAAGGAACCCGGCGGCGACATTTTCATTCACGGTCAGCCGAACTGGGCCTCGCGCCGCGCGGATATGGGCCCGGATTGGACGGCCGGCTGTATCGCCGTGGAAAATCGGGAAATGGAACGTGTCTATGCAATGGTCCGAAACGGAACACCGATCCGGATCAACGCCTGAACGGACCTGGCCTGTCTTCGATGTCAATGTTGTCGAGGGCCATTAGCGCCTTCAACCCCGCTTGGGTTTCTGCGGTCAGCACGATCGCATTGTGCATGCAGATATCCGCGCACAGGCCGCAGGATGAACACGCGGTCGCGGCCGCCAGATAGGGATAACCGGCACTGTCTTGCCGGATCGCCTGTTGGGGGCAGACGCTGGCGCAATCATCACACTGAATGCACTCTGCCTGAAACACGGCTTCAGCGACCGCTCCCGGCGGCCTTTGACCAGACCCATCTCTCGCTGTCCGGTCCTGTCTTCCCTGTTTTTCAATAAACCCCATCGTCCCGTTTCCTCCTTTTGCCGGACGGGCAGCGCCAGAGGTGACATCTCGTGACGACACGACCAGCGCGCGCGTCATGGTCGAAGTATAGCGCAGGCGGGACGTCTCGACCTTGACGGGTGTCAAGATCTCCTGAAACTCCCTTTGTGACGCATGAAAAACGCCCGGTTATCGCCGCGCGACTGTGACTTGGCCTGGTTCCTCAGGGCACGTCCTTGAGGCGGGTCCGGATGTATTTCGAGGCAGATCTGAAATGGCTGGCACCTGCCGCTTCGGCCCAGCGGCCCGCCGTCCAGTTGTTTTTCGCGCCTTTCATCGGTGCGGCATAAAGCTCCGCGTCGCTTGACGCTTGAATGAACCGGGAGAGGCGCGTGTATTGCTCGGTCAGCAGGACATTCGCCTCTTGCCAGGACAGACCGGACTGCTGGGCCCGAAGCGCGGCATTGTATCGCTTCAGATCGTTCCACTTGTATCCGCGGGCAGGAAAGTGGACGTCCTTGCCGGCCCTGCCATCGGTGTACCAGCCAAAAAACAGATCGATCCAGTGAGCGCGATGCGCGATCACATCTTTGATCGATGTGTCCTCTGCGTCCTTGATGTATGCAAGATCGTCCGGAACACGGTCGATCAGGTTTGCGAGCTTTGCGAATTCTGCCTCTGTCGCGGCCAGGAGATCAGATTTCGAGGTGGCGGCTGGCATGTCGACCCCCGGTTGTCTCTGCGGTCCCTCAGCGTCCCATCACCAAGGTACACCAGAGCTAGCCATTGAGGACCTGTTCCCACGCAAAACCCATGTTTCTCGCCGTCTCGTCGAGAATGCCGTTGCGCGTGGCGGGATCATCCATCCATGCCGCAAGCGTTTCTGTTTCGGTCTCATAGGTTTCTGAAATCGTCTCGCCCACCAATTCCCCGCGATAACCCACGCGTTGAACCCGGTCGATCGGTGATGAGCCGTCAGAGCCGAAATGCCAGGGACGGTTCTGGCGCGACATGTCCTTTGAATGCGTCGCGGCCGCCGCGTTCAGTTGTGAATTGAGCTGTACGGGCTGCGCTCCGGCCGCTTGCCGGAGCGAATTGACAGAATCATGCATCCGAAACTGAATCTGGGCCGTATCACCCGGTCGGATACGATAGACATTGGGCAGGGGTTGTCCGTCTGGTCCGAGCGCGGGCGGCGGTGGCGCGCAGGCGGCGAGCGTGACAAATGCTAGCAGTAAAAGGCTGATCGACCGAAACATGTTTTCCCACCTACGTCATTCACCCGTTTTACTAACTGGGCTGGTTCACAGTTTCAAACGCCGTGCAAGAGACCAGGGGCGATTGCCCGCCGTTTCAATTGCGAGTGCGGCCCTCTCGCCATAATATTTGGTGGATACGATACGTTCTTTGGAGTTTCAGATGCGTTTTGGTCCAAATGCCATCTTCGATCGTTGGCCCTTCCTGACCAAAAGTGGTGCAAAAGGTGGTGGGCCCGGATTGGCGCCCCACACCCTCCATGCTGCGCCGCAATCCCGATTGGCCCGATTACGTGCCGCCGGGGCCCGATAACCCGCTTGGCACGCATGCTCTCTATCTTGGATGGACATACTATCGCATCCACGGCACGCACGATACCCGCAAGATCGGGCGCAAATCGTCAAACGGCTGCATCGGGCTTTACAATGAGCATATCGAGGACCTGTTCAACAAAACGACGGTCGGCATGCAGGTTCTTCTGATTTAGGGCGCGATTGTGTTTCCGTAGCAAAAGCGTATATCGGGGGCTGTTCGGCAAGGTTTTCCGAACGGGTCATTCCACCTTCTTCTCAGGCGTGCTTCGCCGATTAGATGCGGGACGAGGTGTTCATGCGAGGGGCATGATCCCTGATCAAATCCAGAACAGTTTCCGCATCTGAGATATAATCAAGCGTGATGGGCGATGCTGTCCTGTTTCTCAGCGGCGAATGGCCGGCATGCGCCAGTCCGGAGCCGAAGGGCTGCACCTGATCAACGGAAAATAGCGTCCCGACCAGCAAGGAGGGAAATGGGCGCGTCAGGTGGACGGCGTAAGGGTAGGTTTCAGCATGTGGAACGGACACCACGTATGTTCCATCGCTGAAATGCCAGTTTCTGCCCCTGCGACAGATGATGACCCGCTTATCCGTAACAAAGTAAGCCAAATTGCGAAGCAAAAACTGCCGATGCTCCGCCAACGAGAACGAAAGCACCAGGAAAACGATTGTTACGCCTCCAAACGTCCAGAAAGCGGTAGCCCGCGTCCTCGACCCGGTGTCGTCGATAAACGGGATGGTGAGCCAGATAAACAGGACACCGACAAAAACACAGATGTGGAACGTGCGTTCGTATCCGACGGCTTGCAGCAGTTTGCGCCCGTACTCGGGTGTACCTGTCCACAGCAGACGCTCACCCGGGTTCAGGATATCAGAGAGCTCAGGCTGTTTAAGGCGTTGGATTGTGATGTTCTGCATGACTTTTTTTGGTGGCTGAGTGAACCCTCAGGTGGAAGTGAACTGCACCAAAGCGGCCATTGTGAGGCACGAAGGGTTCTGGAAACCGAGGGTGATCGTTCGAACATGTCGTTCGCCGGGAACGATATGACCGCCGGGAGCCTTTGTGATATCGACCGGTATGCTCGTTCTTGATCACCTGACACTCATTGCACCTACGCTGGCTGAGGGCGTCGAACATGTTAACGAATGCTTAGGAATTGAGGTGCCGTTCGGAACGCGGCATACCTATATGGGGACCCATAATCACCGACTTCAGTTGGGTGAAAATGTTTATCTTGAGGTCGTCGCACTTGATCCCGATGGTGTTGATCCGCCGCGGGCGCGTTGGTTTGGAGTGGACGATCCAAATCAGGTTCGCAAAGACTGGGACCAGAAGCGTCGGTTGAAGGGTTGGGTTGCTGCAACAGACTCCATCGATGCCTCTGTGCGTCAATGCCCGGAGTTCGGGGAAGTTGTTCCGCTACCTTTTAACGACCCGAGCTTTGCCTTCGCCATTCCTCTTGATGGCTCCTTGCCAATGGGGGGTCTTCTCCCCTCGCTGATCGACCACCGTCGTGACCCGACGCAGATGTCGGATATCCCTGATTTAGGCGCTCGTCTTGTGTCATTCACGCTTCTGCACCCACATCCGGAGCCCGTCCGCTCCCTGTACGAAGAGCTGAAAGTAAACGGGCCACCGCGCGTCTGCGCGAGTCCGACGTTTCGCTATGAAGCAGAGATCAGGACGGCCAAGGGTTTGTGCACACTCTGGTAGACATCGCCGAACCACGGGCCGTTGTTCTACGACCCTTCAAAACGAGTCCCCGCTTGTTCCAAAAGACGCTCTGGCAACCAGCTACCGCAACCAGCCTTTCAGGTTGTCCTGGATGATCGAGGAAAGCGCCTCGATATGGGCGTCGTCGTCATTCAGGCAGGGGATGTAGAGGAAATGCTCTCCCCCCGCCTCTTCGAAGCTTTCGTGGATTTCCTCGTTGATCTCTTCCAGCGTCTCGATGCAATCGGCGGAAAAGGCGGGGGCGATGACCGCGATGCTTTTCTTGCCCTCTTCCGCCAGTTTGGCCACATGTTCCACTGTGTAGGGACGCAGCCATTCCTCGGGGCCGAATACGGACTGGAACGTTGTGACGATCCGCGTGTCGTCCCAGCCCAGACGCTCCTTGAGCAGCCGCGTCGTTTTCTGGCACTGGCAGTGATAGGGGTCCCCCTGCTTGAGATAGCGCTGGGGCATTCCATGATAGGATACAACAAGGATTTCTGGCTTGACCTCTGCCGCGCCATAGGCGCGTTCCACTGATTGTGCCAGCGCTTCGATGTAAAGCGGGTTCTCGTAATAGGGCGGTACCACGCGCGCGATGGGTTGCCATGTTTCTTCCATCAATGTGCGGAAGAACTGGTCCACGGCGGTGGCAGACGTCGCCCCTGCATAATGCGGATACAGCGGGAAAAACAGGATCCGGGTGCAACCTGCTTCTGCGAGCTTGCGCACCTTGGATTTGGTCGACGGGTTGCCGTACCGCATGCAGAAATCGACGATGACATGTTCGCCGTAGCGATCCTGCATGACCTGGGCCAGCTTGTCCGTCTGGTCCCGCGTGATCGTCATCAGCGGGCTTTCATCCTTGTCCTCGTTCCAGATCGATTTGTACGCCGCGCCGGATGTGAAAGGTCGCTTGCTCAGGATTACCAGCTGCAAAAGCGGCTGCCAGAGCCAGGGCGAATAGTCGATCACGCGACGGTCGGACAGAAACTCGTTGAGATACCGGCGCATTGGCCAATAGCTGTAATGATCCGGTGTGCCGAGATTGGCCAACAGGATGCCTGTTTTCTGAGCTGGCACCGCCGGGTGATCGTCAGGGAGATGATCGGCGGCGTGTATCGGGCAGGCTTCAGTTTTTTCTTGCGCGTCAAACATGTTGTCCATGTGTCGTAGCTTCCGGGACCTTTGACAGATAAGCGTAGGCACCACTGCGTCAATCCCTGTAAACATTTACACAGAGAAACGACGCAGGACGCGTCGCCGCAGGGCAAAGGCACCGGGTAAGCATCTGTTAACGATATTTGACCTAAGAATTGCATGACAAAAGCAATTGCCGCACCTGTGCGAGTTTGTGCCGCGATGATACAGAAAAGCCTGCAATCCGCCCTTCATCTGGTTTATCCGCCGCGTTGTTCGCTCTGCGGTGGATTGGTGGACAGCGATTTTGCGTTATGCGGGTCGTGCTGGCGTGACACTCCGATCATTTCCGGTACGACCTGCGACAAATGCGGGGTGCCGCTACCCGGGGACTCCGTGGGCGGCCTCGAACGATGCGATGATTGCCTGCGCGTGGCACGACCCTGGTCGCGGGGGCATGCCGCCTTGCTCTATCGTGACAATGCGCGTCGGATCGCGCTGTCGCTCAAACATGGGGATCGACATGATATCGTGCCGGTTGCCGCAACATTTATGGCGCGTGTTCTGGGTTCCGATCTGCCGAGGGATACTCTGTTCGTCCCGGTGCCGCTCCACTGGACCCGCATGCTCAAGCGGCGGTTCAATCAATCCGCCCTTCTGGCGCACGCCGTGGCGCAGCGTTTAGGGTATGACGACTGTCCCGACGCCCTGATCCGGCGGCGTCAGACACCTTCTCTAGAAGGCTTGGGATCGGATGCACGCTTCGCGGCGCTGAATGGTGCTCTCGCGCCACATCCAAAACGCGGTGGTATTCTTGCCGGTCGGTCGGTGATGATTGTGGACGATGTGATGACATCGGGCGCCACACTGGCTGCAGCGACAGAGGCATGTCTCAAGGCAAAAGCACGTGATGTTCAGGTTTTGGTACTGGCGCGGGCCGCTCACGCACCCTAAATGCACCGTAAACCGGTCAGAGGATACCGTGATGAAACCTGTCGAGATTTACACATCGCCGCTTTGCGGTTTTTGTCATGCCGCAAAGCGGTTGCTGTCCGGTAAGGGCATTAGCTTTGCAGAGATAAACGTGGCCCTGAGCCCGGACCGCAAAGCCGAGATGATTGACCGTGCGGGCGGCAGTCGGACGGTCCCGCAGATCTTTATCGGCGGTGAACATGTGGGCGGCTGCGATGATCTCTACGCATTGGAAAGAGCCGGTAAACTGGATGCGCTGCTGGCGGCATGAAGGCCGCCCTGCTCCAACTGAACGCGTCAGATGATCCGGAGGCAAATCTCCAGATCACTGGGGCGCTTATCGATCAGGCGTCAGAGGCGGGGGCGGGATTTGTTCTGACGCCCGAGGTGACGAATTGCGTATCGCTGGATCGGGCGCATCAGCACAGCGTCCTGCATTGCGAAGCAGAAGATCCGACGCTGTTGCGATTGCGCGAAAGGGCCGCGGCGCGGGACGTATGGCTTCTGATCGGATCTCTGGCACTCAAGACCGACGATCCGGATGGCCGTCTTGCCAACCGCAGTTTTCTGGTTGATCCCACGGGCACAATCGTGGCCCGGTATGACAAGATCCATATGTTCGATGTCGACGTTTCTGCAACAGAAAGCTATCGCGAGTCGGCCGGGTATCGTCCCGGCCGGGAGGCTGTATTTTACAATGCGCCGTTCGGGTGCATCGGGTTGACGATTTGCTATGATCTCAGGTTTCCGACCCTCTACCGTGATCTCGCGCTAGCCGGGGCAGAGATCATAACCGTACCCTCGGCCTTTTCACCTGTGACAGGCGCGGCTCATTGGGAGACCCTCCTTCGGGCCCGCGCGATTGAAACGGGGTCCTATATTCTCGCACCTGCGCAGACTGGCACGCATGCTGCGGCGCGGGGCAGATCGCGCGTGACCTATGGACACTCGATGGCGGTGGATCCATGGGGACGGGTGCTGGCAGAGGCTGGCACGGATCCGGGCGTGCGCCTGATCGATATTGACCGCACGGCTGTTGCCAGTGCACGGTCGCGCATCCCGGCATGGGCTGAAAACAGAGCTTTTGAGTCGCCAGCATGATGGACAGGACAGAGACACACCTCGATCCGCTGGCTGTCACGCTGTTCAGCGAAATCCTGACAAACGACCAGCTTATCCGCAGTCGCCTGGGTCGCATTCTGCCCAAAGGCATGGAGATTTCGCATTTTTCCGTGCTCAATCATCTGGCGCATTCCGGGGAAGAGCGCAGCCCGGCGCAGCTCGCGCGGAGTTTCCATGTCACCCGAGGGGCGATGACCAATACGCTGGGTCGGCTGGAATGGGCCGGATACGTGCACATCCGCCCCGATTGGGACGACGCACGCCGCAAGATGGTCGCGATCAGTCCGGCAGGTCAGAAGGCCCGCGACGCCGCTCTCGCCGCTCTCTTGCCGCTGATCACTGACGTGGTGGAGGAAATCGGAGACGATAAGGTGCGTGCGACCCTGCCTGTCCTGCGCCAGTTGCGCAGCAGACTTTCCGAAGAAAGCTAGGATTTTGAACTGACTGAAAACAGTCTCTAATCAGGGGATGCGGGCGGTTTCACACTTGCGGTCACGTAGTTCACACCCAGGTCGCTATCAGAAATCGACCAACGCCAGCTTAGGGGGGCAAAAACCATGCCCTTTTTGTCGACCGGCTCCATACCGGCTTGCCGCAGACGCTCAAACAATTCGTCCGGCGTGATGAATTTCGACCAGTCATGCGTGCCCACCGGCAACCAGCCCATCACCCGTTCGGCGCCAAAGACGGCCAAAGCATAGCTCTGGGCTGTCCGATTGAGCGTCGAACAGATCATCAACCCACCCGGTCGTAATAGGGCGGCGCAGGCGGTCAAGAAGGCGAGCGGGTCGGCCACATGCTCCACGACCTCCATGGCCAGCACGACATCGAACTGCTCGCCCGCGCGTGCAAGATCCTCGGCACTCGTATGGCGGTAATCAATCTCTAGCCCGGACTGTGCCGCATGCAGCCGCGCCACGGGCAGCGTGTCCCCGGACGCATCCGCGCCGGTCACCTGGGTGCCCAATCGCGCCATGGGTTCGCTCAGCAATCCGCCACCGCAGCCGATATCAAGCAAACGTAGCCCGTCATAGGGGCGCATACTCGTCAGATCGCGATCAAACTCAGCCGCAATCTGCGCATTGATGTAATCGAGCCTGCAGGGATTGAGCAGATGCAATGGCTTGAATTTACCATCAGGATCCCACCATTCGTCCGCCATCGCGCTGAATTTCGCGACTTCATCCGGATCAATCGTGGTCTGCATCGACGTTTCATTCGCTTGCATTCCGCGTTCCCTATGCTCATTTGCTAGTGCTGATCTATATAGGACAGACATGGACAAGTTCGCAGGTCAAAAAACCGCTTCCCAGTTTCTGTATCCGTCGATCGAACCACACGATCGGCGCATGATGGACGTGGGCGATGGTCACACGGTCTATGTCGAGCAATCCGGCAATCCTGAAGGGCTGCCCGTCATCGTGCTGCATGGTGGCCCGGGGGGCGGATGCAGCCCGGCGATGCGGCGGTACTTCAATCCCGATAAATACCGAATCATCCTGTTTGATCAGCGTGGCTGCGGACGCTCAAAGCCGCATGCAAGCGTTGAGCATAACACCACCTGGCACCTGGTGGAGGATATCGAACGCATCCGACTTTTGCTGCGAATTGACGACTGGATCGTCTTCGGCGGCTCCTGGGGTGCCACACTGGCGCTGATCTATGCACAATCCCACCCGGAGAGGGTCCGCCATCTCGTCCTGCGCGGTGTCTTTACAATGACGCAGGCGGAGCTCGATTGGTTTTATGGTGGGGGTGCAGGAAAGTTCTGGCCCGAAACCTGGGCGCATTTCTGCAACCTCATTCCGGAAGAGGAACGCGGCAATCTCATCGCGGCGTATAACAAGCGGCTCTTTTCCGGCGATCGCGCGCAAGAGCTGCGCTACGCCAAGGCGTGGAGCGCCTGGGAGAACGCATTGGCCTCGGTTCAGTCGAACGGTCAGGGTGGCGACAGTCCCGCCGATTACGCCCGTGCCTTTGCCCGGCTGGAAAACCACTACTTCCTGAACGGCGGGTTTCTGGGACAGGACGGATACATTTATGACAATATCGGCAAGATCGCGGATATCCCCGGCATCATCGTGCAGGGCCGCTACGATATGATCTGCCCGCCCGATGCGGCCTACCGGCTGTCCAAGCTCTGGCCCAAAGTGGACCTGCGGCTCATTCCCATGGCAGGCCACGCCCTGTCCGAGCCCGGGATCAGCGCCGAGCTTGTCCGCGCGATGGACCGGCTGGCGCGGGGAAGGTGACTTTTAATGGGTGCGTTTTGGCTTCAGTTTTGATGATGCTTTCACCACGTCGTATTTTGGAAGTTTATCAGTGTCTTCTTTTCTGAGGACGGCTATTAGTTCCGCGAGTTTTCTTTTTAGGTTTGTATTTTCTTTCTCGCTCTGGCTGAGCTCTTCGGCCATGAGCCTAATTATGTCGTGAAGCCTTTGTTCCTGTTCCTCAGCCTCTTGTGATGAAATGCCGGGTTCGGGAATCTCGCAGTCACGCGCTTCTTGCGCGACGATCCATTCTTCGAGGGCCAGTTCGGTATTCTGCACGGCCTCAATTCTGGTATCACCATCCGACATGCATCCTGGAAGATCAGGAGCGAAGCCCAAGAAGCCGCCTCCGTCTTCTTCTGCTAAACGCACCACGATTATCGCGTAGTCATTCATTGTCGCCTTCATTTTCTGCAGCCTCCATATGCGCTTGGGCATAGCTAACCAGATTTCGT
>ERZ1740060.954-NODE-954-length-11563-cov-4.312304_pt1 | contig 11563 bp, 8 predicted proteins | sample MGYA00581743_ERZ1740060 | MGnify/ENA primary metagenome ERZ1740060 (study PRJEB43018, sample SAMN04849235) | marine metagenome | isolation source: floating plastic debris | place: Pacific Ocean | collected 2008-08-27 | study: EMG produced TPA metagenomics assembly...
GTGCTTTTGGTAAAGGCTCGGTGATGCGCCTTGGCGAACAAAAGGCAATGGATATCGAATCGATTCCAAATGGCTCCCTGGGCCTGGACATCGCGCTCGGTATTGGCGGCCTGCCAAAAGGCCGTGTGATTGAAATTTATGGCCCGGAAAGTTCCGGTAAGACGACTTTGTCTTTGCACATCGCTGCTGAGGCTCAGAAAAATGGCGGCGTTTGTGCCTTTATTGACGCTGAGCACGCGCGTGATCCTGTTTATGCAGGCAAGCTTGGTGTGGACTTGGATGATCTCTTAGTCTCGCAGCCAGACACCGGTGAGCAGGCTCTAGAGATTGCCGATACATTGGTCCGCTCTGGTGCGATTGATGTGCTGATCATCGACTCTGTTGCGGCCCTGACCCCACGCGCTGAAAGTGAAGGCGAGATGGGCGATAGTCTCCCAGGTCTGCAAGCGCGCCTTATGAGCCAAGCTTTGCGCAAACTGACGGGCTCGATTTCGAAGTCGAATTGTATGGTTATCTTCATCAACCAGATCCGGATGAAGATCGGCGTGATGTTTGGCAGCCCTGAAACGACAACGGGCGGTAACGCGCTCAAGTTCTACTCGTCCGTGCGTCTCGACATTCGCCGTATCGGTGCTCTGAAAGATCGCGATGAAATCATCGGCAACCAAACCCGTGTGAAAGTCGTGAAAAATAAAGTGGCCCCGCCATTCCGGCAGGTTGAGTTTGATATCATCTATGGCGAGGGGATCTCTAAAACCGGAGAGATCATCGATCTTGGCGTGAAATGTGAAGTGATTGAAAAGTCAGGCTCCTGGTATTCTTATGGGCCTGAACGGAATGGCCAGGGGCGCGAGAAGACCCGCCAATTCCTGAAAGACAATCCAGACATTCGGGATGAGATTGAGCTCGAAATTCGCAAGCGTTCTGGTCTTTTATCAGACGTTATGTTGAACGAAGGTGGTGGTCCTGGCGAAGAAGCTGAAGCCAGCTAAAGCTGCCGTTAAAACCAACCATATGTAACGCGCCATCGGAAACGCTTGGCGCGTTGCTTTTATGGTCATATATCCACCGGCAAGAGCGTTCATGATGGGGCGCATGGGCAAAAGGAAATTCAATGACGAGTGTCAACGATCTGCGCGAAGCATTTCTCTCCTATTTCGAGAGTAAAGGTCACGTTCGCAAACCGTCTGCGCCCTTGGTGCCAGAGAATGATCCTACTTTGCTTTTCGTCAATGCGGGCATGGTGCCGTTCAAGAACATTTTTACTGGCGCAGAAACGCCCTTCGCGCCGCGTGCGGTGACCTCGCAGAAATGCGTGCGGGCTGGCGGCAAGCATAATGATCTCGACAATGTCGGTTACACCGCTCGTCACCACACCTTCTTCGAAATGCTCGGGAATTTCTCTTTCGGGGACTATTTCAAAGATGATGCGATTGCGTTTGGCTGGGAGCTGGCAACGAAAGAGCTAGGCCTGCCAGAAGACAAGCTTCTGGTCACCGTCTATGCAGATGATGACGAAGCCGCTGCGATCTGGAAGAAAGTTGCGGGCCTGTCCGATGACCGAATTATCCGCATCGCGACGTCCGACAATTTCTGGTCCATGGGCGATACGGGTCCTTGCGGTCCTTGTTCTGAAATCTTTTTCGACCACGGCCCAGACATTTGGGGCGGCCCGCCCGGAACGCCTGAAGAAGACGGGGATCGCTTCATCGAGATCTGGAACCTGGTTTTCATGCAGTTCGATCAGCAAGCTGGCGGCGACAGGGTCAATCTTCCGAAGCCTTCTATCGATACCGGCATGGGGCTGGAGCGGATCGCAGCTGTTCTTCAGGGCGTTCACAACAATTATGAGATCGATCTGTTCCAGAACCTGATTGCGGCAGAAGAAGACGTCTACAAACAAAAAGCAAAGGGCGATCAGCTTGGCTCATTCCGCGTGATTGCCGATCATTTGCGAACCTCTGCTTTCCTCGTCGCAGATGGTGTGACGCCGTCCAATGAAGGACGCGGTTATGTGCTGCGCCGGATTATGCGCCGTGCTATGCGCCACGCACATATTCTTGGGGCGCGAGAGCCTGGTATGCACAAACTCGTCCCGGCTTTGATCACAGAGATGGGCAAAGCTTATCCCGAGCTTGGTCGCGCGCAGGCTGCGATTGAGAGCGCGCTTGAGCAAGAGGAAAGCCGGTTCCAGCGCACGCTGGGCCGCGGCCTCGCGCTTTTGGATGAGGCCAGCACCAACCTCTCCGAAGGCGATACTTTGCCCGGCGAAACAGCGTTTAAGCTCTATGACACTTACGGTTTTCCACTCGATCTGACGCAAGATATTTTGCGCGGTCGCGGCATGAGTGTCGATGAAGCGGGCTTTGACGCCGCAATGACGCGCCAAAAGGAAGGCTCAAAAGCGGCAGGCTTTGCATCGGGCGATGCAGCATCCGGCGAAGTCTGGTTCCGGGTTCGAGATGCGGTCGGCGCGACGGAGTTTCTTGGCTATTCGGATCTGAAAGCCGATGGCACTTTGAAAGCGATCATCGCGGATGGCGCACAAATCGACGTGCTTAAGACAGGCGACCAAGCCGAGCTTATTCTCGATCGAACTCCATTCTATGCCGAAAGCGGCGGTCAGGCTGGCGATCACGGGATGATCGAAACGCAGTCGGCGCGCTTTATCGTTCGCGACGTACAGAAACGGGCGGGCGATCTGCACGCTCATATCGGTGAGCTCATCGAAGGCGAACTGAGCCTGAATGATGCCGTAGCTTCTAGCGTGAACGGCGAGCGGCGCACACGGATCATGGCCAATCACTCTGCGACTCATCTGATGCACGCGGCCCTGCGCGACATTCTGGGTGAGCATGTGACCCAAAAGGGCTCGCTCGTTGAAGAGGAGCGAATGCGGTTCGACTTCTCCCATGGCGCGCCCGTGACGCCTGCTGAAATCGAAGCGATCGAAGACCAGGTAAATAAGGTCATCCGCCAGAACAACCCGGTCGGCGTTGCTGTTACGACCCCGGAAAAAGCCATTGAGGCTGGTGCTTTGGCGCTGTTCGGAGAGAAGTATGGCGATGAAGTGCGCGTGCTCAGTATGGGCACTGATTTGAAAGAAGCCGACAAGAGCTATTCAGTTGAACTGTGCGGCGGCACGCACGTTGAGCGCACCGGCGATATCGGTACATTCGTGATCCTGTCTGAAAGCGGCGTGTCGGCGGGTGTCCGCCGGATCGAAGTGGCAACGGGCGCTGAGGCGATCGCTTTCTTGCGCAGCCGTGCTCAAGTGGCGGTGGACCTGTCTGAGCAGCTGAAAGTGCCGCTGAAAGACGTTGCCAAGAAGGTCTCTGGCCTCACCGAAGAACGCAAAAACCTGGAACGCCAATTGGCGGATACCAAGCGCGCCCTCGCCATGGCGGGGGAAAGCGGCGCGCCCTCGGGGCCAGAAGAGATCAATGGAGTGAACCTGATCGCGCGTGTGGCGGACGGCGTTGGCGGCAAAGACCTGCGGGCGCTGATCGATGAAGCTAAGGCGCAAATGAAATCCGGCATCGCGGTCTTTATCGGCGTCAACGAAGGCAAAGCGGCTGTGGCCGTCGGTGTGACCGAAGATTTGGTGGGAACCCATTCAGCGGTTGACCTCGTCCGCGTCGCCTCGGCGGAAGTCGGCGGCAAAGGCGGCGGCGGACGCCCAGACATGGCACAAGCTGGCGGCCCGGATGGCTCGAATGCCGAAGCTGCGCTTGAGGCTGTGCGGACGGCGTTGAAGGGGTAGCGTTTGCAGAGCGGTTGATTGAATTTGTCTGCAAGCATTTTCTCCCACCATCTCCGCTAGGCCGTCCCGACAGCCTCTCATCAGGAGGAGACATGGAAGAGCCCATACTGGCCGGAGGTGGGCCGGACTGGGACTTATAGCCTTCGCGCAAATGGGGAAAGGCTCACCCGTGCGTTTTGACGAGCGCGGATCGCTAATTCAATCTATCTTGATCAAGCGGCTTATCAAGCGTTGGGATAGAATTCTGCAGTTTTAATCGGTCAAGCGTTTGTCGCTCTACCGGTATCTTAATGTCGACTGCTATGTCCTCAGCCTCGAAGCCCTCGTAGATAAGCGACGCTTTGGCGCTCAGAATATCCGTTTCATTGCCCAGCAACCTCTTTACGCTCCATTTTTCGACCTCTCCCTGCTTTAGCCCCTTGCCGAACGTCTTGGATAAAGGCTGTGAGGCATTCGCACTCTCCAAACCGATTGTGACGGGGCCATCAAGCTTCGTGAGCGGCATAAACTCCCATACCTCTTCAAATGGCTTGCCGAGGGGAGCCGGAAATGGTGAGCGCTGAAGTAGAAAAAAGTCACTCGTTAGAATGGCGCACCTAAATTCGAATGCATCTGGATCTTCGAAACAGCGACAAATGCTCAACTCATTGGGAATGTTTACCGTATTGATACCCCCAGCGATTTGGCAGACCCCGGGTGTTGGAGCCGGCGGGGGAGCTGGCTCACTGACCAAAACACGATAGGCCATATCGATTTGCTGGGTGTCGAAATACTCATAGAATATTTCCCACTCTCGGTTTGCAGCGTCCCGAACGCGAAGTGTGGCTTGTGGATCTGGGTTATTTGTGGCGCCGCCTGCGATTGTACAGGTTTTGCGCGGGCTCGAATTCGCCATGCTGATCCGGATGGTATAGTCTCGCAGGAACTCATGCTCAAACGGCGTTTGAAGCGCATATCGTTTTAGGCTTGGGTTGGGATCCGCGACATCAGCCGCCCGAACCTCCACATAGCTTTTCCGTCGACCTGTCGTGATGTTGTATATTTCAATCAGCGGGGCGGTGCCTTCACAATAGATCGCGAGTTCAATTGCGGTCAGAATAGGGGGTAATGGTGGCGCTCCTATTCGCCCTATTTGAAAAGACTGTTCAATTTCTATTCGCTTTAATCCACCAATTTCAAAAGCGGTCCCGGCTTCTATCTGTGGATGATCGAGCGCTGCTGATTCTTGCGCGATTGCGTCGAAATGGAATGGTATGAGTGCGAGTATAAAGGCGACAAAAATACTTCTCAAAATGGGCATAGCTGTCCCTCCCAGACTCCACCTTAGCAGCCAACAATGCTTGAAAGAGGACAATAATCAACCCGTCCGCTATTGGCTGCCTCGTTTGTTTTTTTGGTTTTCTGCCTCGAACGCGTATCTTCAAGCTATTGATCCGGGAAACACCGGTTCTTCGTCGCCGGTTTTCCATTGCGCGAATTTTGGCATGATTTGCTTGAAGCGGGTGCTTTCTAAATGGCCTTCGAGCCAGGATTGGAGGTGTGGCAGGTCAAGCGCGTCGAACCAAGTTCGGTCCGTGTTCGCGAATTGGCGAATGAAGGGGAAGATCGCGATGTCGGCTTTGCTGACTCGGTTTCCGAAAAGCTGTCCGTGGCCTGCGAGCTGGATGTTGAGCTTTTCTAGAAATGTTAGCCCCAGCGCGCGTTGCTCTTCACGGTCCACGCCATAGGCGTCGTAGCGGATCGGGTATTTGTAACGGTCCAGCGCGCGATTGAATGGGCCGTCGAACTCAGCGACAAGGGCGTGCATATCAGCGCGGCCGCCATTTTCCGGCTCAAGCCAATCCTCGGGATCATTTTGCGCCAGGGCCCAGGCCAGCACATCCAAGCTTTCCTCGATCACGGTGCCGTCGGTTTCGACAATCACGGGTACAGTGGCTTTGGGCGAGGCCTCCAGCATCTCAGCCGGTTTGTCGCGCAGGACGACTTCGCGGAGACGGCACTCGACGCCTGCCGCTGCAATCGCCATGCGGGCACGCATCGCATAGGGGCAGCGGCGGAAGGAATAGAGAATAGGCCGGTTTGCGCTCACGCAGGGATGTTCTTTCTTGGCGTCATGACAACTTCATCACCAATATGGGTCTCGCCGCGCGCTTTGGCGAGCCGAACTTGTTTTTGCCGCTCACGCAGGGCGGCCATTTTCTCATCAGTGAACGTGCCGTGGCAACGCGGGCAGGAGACCCCGTCTTCGAAATGCGCGTGGGCGCGATCCTCGGCGCTGATCGGATAGCGGCAGGCATGGCAGAGCTGATAATCGCCCACTTCAAGCCCATGACCGACGCTGACGCGCTCATCAAAGACAAAGCACTCACCTTCCCACAGGCTTTCATCCCGCGGCACGGTCTCGAGATATTTCAAGATCCCGCCTTGCAGGTGGAAGACGTCTTCAATGCCGAGCGATTTCACATAAGAGGTTGATTTTTCGCACCGAATTCCGCCGGTACAGAACATTGCGATCTTCGGCGTGCGGCCTTGCTTAGCGAGCTCCGCGCGGAAGGTTTCGAACCATTCCGGAAACTGACGGAAGGTTTCTGTCTCTGGGTCCACGGCGCCCTGGAACGTGCCGAGGGCGACCTCATAATCATTGCGCGTATCGATGACGACTGTGTCCGGATCGCTGATTAGAGCGTTCCAGTCTTGCGGCTTTACATAAGAGCCCACCAGACAGGTTGGGTCAGTGCCCGGCACGCCCATGGTGACAATCTCATTCTTCAGGCGCACTTTCAGGCGGAGGAACGGCATCGCTTCGGCATGGCTGTCTTTCCATTCGAGCTCGGCGCAGCCGGGCAGCGCGCAAATAGCTTTCAGGGCCTCTTCCATCGCGTCTGGCGTCGCAGCGATTGTCCCGTTCACGCCCTCGGTCGCGAGCAGGATGGTGCCCTTGACGCCAAGCTCCGAAAGGCGCTCGAATAAAGGCTCACGCAGCGTTTCGGGATTATCGAAACGGACGAATTTATACAGGGCGGTGACGCGGATCTCTGACATGGCTGCGGCTTATGCCAGAAGCGGGCCGGACAGAAAAGTAAGGGTTTCACCTAGGCGTGCCTTGCCTTTGCCAAATTCGGCGCCTATAGCCGCCACCTCTGCCAACCTGATCAAAAAGAGGAGGGGTGAATGCAGACTATGATCGCGAACCGTAACCCCGTTTCTTTCACTTAGGATCAGGACCCTTTTCCAATGGGCAATTCTAATGCGGGCCGCCGAGGCGGCTCATTGCACGCGCGTCTTCGCGCTCCGTTCATTTCAATTCAGCCGGAAAGGCTGGCAGGAGGTCTTCATGCGTGAGGACATGTTTAAAGTTATTGTTGAGCGTCCGCGCTGGGGCAGCCGTCATGCGGCGCGGTCCAAGCTGCGCTATGACAAAGTTCCAGACCGTAAACACGCGACCGGGCGCCGAATGGTGCTCGAAAGCGAGGGCTGGACGAAATGTTTGAATGAGAATCTGGCGCCGCTAAAGCGCTATCTCAATAAACAAGTCGGTCGGCCTTGGAACAAAGTCTATAGCGAGATTAGCGAGCATCTCGACACCAGCAGCACGGTGAAACAGCACGTGCGCGATCACCTCACGGACTTCATTCTGGTCCAGGTGACCGTCGCGCGGGACGGTAGCTTTATGGCCAGCAATCACTGGGGGCGCCCCCAAGCGCCGGACCAGTGGTGGGCGAAGCTCTACGTTGATCCGAATGATGGCTTGATCAAACGGACAGACAAGCTCTGCCGAAAACTCGGCCTTCAGCACTATCGCGACAAACTCCGCGATGACCGCAAACGCCGGGTGCGAGGGGAGCGGGTGCACAATCTGCGCTGTCTCACTGACACGCGGGTTTTGGTGAAACTCAAAGGCTGCTGGTTTCAGGTCGATACCGATCATCCGCCTGTGGACCCGCATGGGTATCGGCTCAGTGGGCGAGGGCTGTTTGAAGCTCTATCTGTCCGCGAGACCGAGCCAAACCCGCACTGGCGGATCATCGCGAAGCATCAGCTGTCTAAGAAAGAGCTGAAAGCGCAAAAGCTGAGCAATGATTGAGGAAAAGGGCGCACGGTTTCCGCGCCCTTTTTGCTCGTGCTTGGTGTTGCGGGTAATGTCAGTTTTGGGTCAAGAGCGGACGTTAGGAAATAAAGTGGGTTACTTTCCTCAGTCACCTTTCTTAGTAAGACACATGCTGTTTGCAATTTCACTGGCAGGATTCTTTGTTTCGCTGACGCTCGAAAGCATCACGTCCTGGATAATCATCAAGGGCAGCAAGAAGAAACACCCATCTCTCAGGAAACATGCTGGACGACCTACACTACTCGGAAACGCAGATTTGAGGTCGGCTTATCCGTTGATGAAGTACCTATGGGGCCGCGGCTATGCCGAACTCAATGATCGAGCGGCCGTATCATACGCGGACCGCATGCGCCTTCCAACTGTCTTGACTTATGCCTCCGCAGTCGTTTTTGCGGTTGCACTATTCCTCTCTCTATTCACCATTGCTGAATAAGCACCACATCCCCTTTGACGCCAGTATCAGGCAGTACGGGGGCCTACAACCCAAGACTCGCCAGCACCGTCTCGGTATCCGCACCTAATCTCGGTGGATCGATGGCCACGTCAGCAGGCGTAGCGCTGAACTGAACCGGGTGTTTCATGCTGCGATAGGGGCCGGCATTTGGATGTTCGCGGGTTTCGAAAAAGCCGACCGCTTCTAAGTGCTCATCGGTTAATACGTCGCCCATTTCGTTGTAACGCATGGCCGGAATGTTCGCCTCATCAAGCAGGGTGAGCCATTCATCCGTCGTCTTGAGTAGGGCGACCTCGCCGATGATCGCGTAGAGGTCGGTGATGTTCTCGGTGCGGGCGGCGTAGGTTGAAAAGCGCGGGTCGTCGAAGACTCCAGGCTTGCCGCCCATGTCGAAAAACAATTCCCACTGTTTGTCGGAATAGGGGACGAGGCCGATATAGCCATCCTTGGTCTTGTACGGCTTGCGATTGGCATTGATGGAGCGCGTATAAGCCAGCTTGCCATTGCCCGGCAGGAAGGTCTCGCCATACAAGTTCTCGACCATGTTGAAGAAGGTAAAACTCTCCAGCATGGGCACAGAGACGAACTGACCTTCGCCAGTTCTTTCTTTGTGATAAAGCGCCGCTAGCGTTGCATAGGTCGCGAACAGCCCGACCGTCTTATCCGCGACGAGGCTCGGTGCATATTACTAGTCAGCGCCGGAGCGCCTGACGTTAAAAGAAGAGAAGCAAGACGCTCCTTGGATCAGATCGTCATAGGCTTGGCGTTTCTCATACGGACCGCCGGCGCCAAACCCGGCGCAATGCACGTAAACAATGCCAGGATTGATCGCTTTGACGCTCTCATAGTCGAGTCCGAGACGGCTCATCCCGGCGAGACGGACATTGTGGAAGAAGACATCGGCGTCTTTCAGCATGGCGAGGATCGCAGCTTTGCCGTCTGCCTCTTTGGCGTCGAGCTGAACCGACTTTTTGTTGCGGTTGAGACTCGTATAGATCGGGCCAAGATCGCCGGTTGGGGAGGCGCCAGCATAGCGCATCATATCGCCGGCTTTGCCTTTTTGGCCGGCCTCGATCTTGATCACATCGGCGCCGAGATCGCCAAAGATCAGGGTCGCGAAAGGGCCCAACACAACCGAGGACATATCGATGATTTTGACGCCCGCTAATGGGCCCGATCGTTTCGCCGTTTCGCTCATACTATCCTCCGAACATTTCCATTCGGATTTCAAGAGCTTCCCGCTGCGACAGGCAAGCGGTTTTTTGGCTTAGCCATACGCCCCATAGGCTTGGCAGATGGCGAGCGTCAGCTGGTGCATCATGCGATCGATCTCTTCGAGCGGTTTGATGACATCCATGTGCAGCTGGTCATAGCCGTTTGCCGGGTTGCCAGTCATGTGCCCAGGCTCGTTCAAGTCGGCGAGTGTGACCTCTTCTTCGCGCGAGGCGGGGAAGATCTCACACAGCAACGCAACGGCTTCACCGATCTGCATGGTCTGGATCAGGGTCATGATATCGACCACAGAAGACTCATGGCGGCGAGACACGGTCGGGAGCTGCCCAGCGAGCGCCAACGCCTTCATCATCAGCGCTTGGCGGATGGCGTGCAGCACATGCACTTCGAGACGTGCCTCGCGGCGATCCTCTGAGCTTGGCGCCTGTTCCATGTTTGAGAGCATGGGGTCGAACTTGCTGAAATCGATGCTGAACGTATTGGCGATCAATTCAATCGAATTGTTCGTTTGGCTCGACTGCAGAAGATAATAGATCCGGCGATAGGCGAGGGCCTGGTCGGGCGATTGCGCATATTTCGACAGGGCCACCCAATAGGTTGGGTCATAGACACTGGCATAGGCGCGAAGGACAGGAACGCTGGTCGCAGAGCGGGCCATTGAGGCGAGCTTCATTAGTCCGCGCATACGCGGAGACTCTTTGATCTGATCGTTGACCTGGTCCTGCTCACGGCGAAGCGCGGAGCCAATGCCCGCAGCCGTATTGACCGGCACACCGAGCTGCTGAAGCGTCGCATTGTGCGAAATCGCGCGCAGCGATCGCGGTCCGGCGGGGCCGGATGTGCGACGACGCTGCCGTGATCCGGCTTTGACTAGGAAGTTGGTCGCAAAGTCATTCAGCAAGTGCCCATAGTCTGGATTTGCGAAGAGACGCTCATGCCAGCGACGCAGGGCGCGGTAGAAATCCCAAACCAGATCCGTGCGCTGATAGAATGGATCTTCAGCCGTGTTGTTTGGCTCTGACAATAGATGGTCTGCAAATGCATCATAGGTCGCAGCCGCGAGCTCAGTATTGGCAAAGTGCAGATAGCCGTCACCGCCCTGGAAGCTCACTTCATGGCGCAGCGGGACACCGCGTTCATGTGACTGCTGGCGGGTCCAATGGCTGAGCAAATGATCAAAGCGCTGATCGAAACTGCCAGGCCAAGCGCCGCGGCCCATGGACTCCCCATGCGTGTTGAAGATCAGCAGAGACAGACCTGCATCCGCCTTGGCAACGGCGCGGCTGATCAGATTGTGGATCCGCTCAATCGCCATATCGGCGGAGACTTGGCCGATGAAACGTCCCGCGTCAGAAAACCCGAGTTGAACGCTAAGGTATCCGCGCCGGTTCAGATATTTCAGATATTCCGGCTCTTCGAGCAGCTGCTCGATGAAGCGGCCACCGGTTTCCAAGGCTTCCGGCGTTTCGAAGAGCGGTGAGATATCCAGCTGATGATCTACGCCGTATTGGCGCGCGAGATAGAGCGCGCCCATTACCGTGGCCGGGTTTTCACTTTCGGCAATCAGGAAGCGGATCGTAGACTCCGCATCGATATGCTTGAGCAATTGCGCGCACATCATGAATTGGCGCCGCGCCGTGGACTGTTCCAAGAACAAGTCCGCAAAATTCACATTGAGCGGCTCTTCGACGGAGGCGAACTCTGACAGCTTTTTCAGGGCGCTACGTCCCAGATCGCGGTTTTCAGTTTCGAGGCTGAGATCGCGGCTGATCACGGTGCGGATCTGTTCAGCATTGAGGCGCAAATGAATGCGCGCCGTACCGAGTTTAAGCGCTTCGACTTTGGCGGCGAGCGCTAACAGATCGCGAGCCAGCGCCTCATCGCTTTCGTCAGCGGCCAGTGTTGTGAGCGCATCAATGATCGGCTGCGCATGCACGATCCGGTCAGCTTGTTCCGCTGTAAGTTGGTTTGCGGCGCGGACGAGGTTATCGGGCTGGGTCAGGTC
>ERZ1740060.955-NODE-955-length-11562-cov-8.328843_pt1 | contig 11562 bp, 10 predicted proteins | sample MGYA00581743_ERZ1740060 | MGnify/ENA primary metagenome ERZ1740060 (study PRJEB43018, sample SAMN04849235) | marine metagenome | isolation source: floating plastic debris | place: Pacific Ocean | collected 2008-08-27 | study: EMG produced TPA metagenomics assembly...
CAGGTTAGCGTGACGATTTAGACGCTCTACGTGTTTCCAAATATCCTCTTAGGTTCAAATCGAAGCTATACGAGTGGCATTACATTGAAAGCCCAAAGCAGCACCCCTCCAACGGACTCAATCATGGCTACTGATAATGGCAACCAGATTCCTAGCTTGTAGTTCACAGGTCGTGAGCGAACCAATTTCAGGACTTCATTTTGATTTTTAGCTTCTCGAATTTTCAAGGCGATAGTATACGATGATTTTGGCTTGTTTATACTGGCAAGCATTATTGATATCAACAAAGCATCATTATCGTCAGAATATAAATTCTCAATTTGTATTCCCCTAGCCAGGATGATATCTATATTCGGTCTAAGCAATGAATCTATAAACATCAGCAGTACCATCAAGACAGCACCAAGAAAGATTAGAATAGCCTTCTGCTCTGATATAGAAATTCCTAGAATTGTAAGATTAGCAGTTCCTATGAATGTAAATATCTGTATCCTCAATGAAATTAGTAAGCGGATTCTGTTGAAGATTTCTGCTAATTCGATTTTATGATATTCATCAATATTATTTTTGTCGCTTAAGGTGGATTGAAGTTCAGGCTTCATATGCCGACTTTCTAGTTTTTACTGGATTTATAAGGAATCAAATTTTCACTCATGTACTCACGATTCCACCAAACGCCAAGAGTAACGATCAGCCTCAATACCTCCTCAAATCTTCAGCCACCTGAAGCGCTGTGTCGTTAGGGCAGTCGTGTCTATCGTGACGTGAGGCGACTCCCTGCAGAATCAGTTCACCGTTTCAAAAGCCTCTCAAAGAGCCATCGCTGATTCTTTAACCACCGCTTGCACATATACAAACCATTCTGCCAGATTACTCAACTGCTTCTCCGGCCTCAACACCCCCAGCCCCCGCACCGTCACCCGCCCCTGTCCATAGACAAAGCGCAGCTTGAGGTTGCTTGGCAATTAGCCTCAGCTCCAGCACCTGGATCAACTGCTCCGTGGCATGGGTGATAGAGCCATCGCGATCGCTGCCGATAAAATGTGGGGCAAAGGAAACATCCTGGGTAGTTTAACCATGTCTAAGACCCAAAGCCTCGAAAAACTTAGGACATCGGAGATCTGGGATCAATCACATCCCCCTCTGAAGCTGCTCATTCTCTTTGGCTCCAGGGCCAGAGGCGACCATGCCCCCAGTGACACCGTATGATCGATGGGGAGGGCTCGGGGGGCAAATCATCCCTAATTTATGCAACGCCTACTATCCGCAATATCGCAGTAAATACAGCGCGATTGAGCGAACGCTTGGTTGGCTCGAATAACACTGGATTGGAGCCCTACTTGAGAGTCTCGATACCGTGATGCAGTTTGCCAAACGCCTTAACTTCAAGGGCCGTAACCCGATTGTCAAATGGGTTAGACAACCCTATCAGTACGGCGTGAAGCTTTCTCAAAAAGCGATGGCAGAGTTGGGAACTTAATTCCAGCGTTTACCGGGCTTGGAAAAGTGGTTTGCCGAGATTTCGCCCCACCCCCATGAAAGTGGATGATTTTATTCTTGCAGTACTCAAATGCTTTAAAACCCCTGAATTCAGAAGTTTTTAGAAGTTTTAACGGAAAGCGGGTGAACGGACTCGAACCGTCGACATTCAGCTTGGGAAGCTGACGTTCTACCACTGAACTACACCCGCGTGTGAAGCCTTCGGCCTTTCAACTTCATTGCTCACGCCCTATCCCTCCTTATAGCACGTAATCGAGTAGCAGAACGCTCCGTTTAGGCTAACGCTCAATTACGCAGAAGCTTAACTTACGGCGCGTCATCAATAATTGATAAAGATAGCGCTGAAGACGATGTGTTCTTCTGGTTCAGGAGCATACCTATCATGAGTGCTTTAACGATTCCTCTGGGCATTGATACAGCAAAACTGACTTTCACGTGGCCCTGCTCAAAAGCACCCAACGTTCCAAGTACGAGCACTTCAGCAACAATGCAGACGGCTTTGGGCAATTGAGCCAATGGCTAGACCAGCAAGGTGTGGCAGAGGTTCATGGCTGTCTGGAAGCGACCCGTATCTATGGCCATGCCCTGGCGCTTTACCTGCATCAGCAGGGGCATCAAGTCAGCATCGTCAACCCGTTGCGGGTGAAAGGCTACAGCGAAAGTCAACTCTCGCGCACCAAAAGTGACCGCGCTGATGCGAAGTTGATTGCTCAGTTCTGCCGGGACCTGAAACCATCACCCTGGCAGCCCTCAGCAGTTGAGGTGAGCCAGTTGCAAGGCTATACCCGTCGTCTCGATGCCCTGGGGCACATGCTCACCGAAGAGAAGAATCGCCTCCAAGTGAGCCCAGCAGACTTCAAAGCCGACTAAGATGCAGGTCATTGGCGCTTTGATGCACAAGCTCATTCGCGTCATCTATGGCATCCTCAAGTCGAAGCAACCGTTTGACCCACACAAACTAATGCCTCGTAGCGCTTGACACGCCAAAATCAACACAGTGGCTAGTTCTAACTTATGACGGATTCATGGGCGAGTACGGCCTCGCTGTCGGGTCAGATTTTTCAGATTAACGTCTCGTCTGGTGGGGTTCCTAAAACTGCGATCGCCCAGGCCACTGTTACCCCGACGGGGCTGGCCGGAGACCGTCAGGGCACCCCTAAAATCCATGGGGGACTCGAGAAGGCAGTTTGTCTCTGGTCCTTAGAAGTTATTCAACAGTTGCAAGCCGAGGGACATACCGCTCTGGCACCGGGCTGCGCGGGAGAAAATGTCACTCTGACCGGGCTGGATTGGTCCCAAGTTGTCCCTGGTATGCAACTCAAGCTGGGACCGACTGTGCTACTGGCCGTGACCAGCTATGCCCAGCCTTGCCACAAAAACATGCGCTGGTTTAGCGATCGCCGCTACAGCCGCATCAGTCAAAAGCGCTATCCAGGCGCGAGTCGGGTCTATGCCAGGGTCTTGCAAACCGGTGTGATTAGCACTGGGGATGCGGCATTGCTAATGCCCTGTTAAGTAGGAAGACATAATCAAGCTAGACATTGCCGCGCAGATCCCCAGCTTCGCTGTCCCCCTTGCCAAGGGGGACTACAGGGGGTTTTCTGAAAAATGCTATCTCACAGATAGTTCTGCCAACCTGCTTAGCGTTTCTTCGTATCCAAATAGTTGATAGCAATTGACAGAAGAGTAGTACATTTCAAAGATGAAGTTGATTATAAGTAATCTTGACTTCAGGGATATTCCCTATCAACTTTGTCAGTTTAGATTGCATGCATTCTATTTTTATAGATAATCAACTTCAACTAATTTATCTTCCTCTTCAGAAAACACATAGAAATTATTCTCTAACCTATCAGAGAAATCCGACAGGAAATCCTCAAAGCTATCTGCTATTTCCTCTTCTATATTTGGCAGGGTTTCATGAAACAAGTAGATGATACGTCCAGTTTTTTCTTCTAGATTAGGATGAAGATCTAAACAATAATGATTGCCGCCGCCATCATGAGTGATGGGAATCCATAGAGGATGCCAAGGTGCCTCTCCAGCCTCAGATAGATCCATCCAAAAATTCCACTGAGAGAGAATTTCATCTAAGGGAAGTAGACTCCAGTCATCTATAAGACCTTGAGATTTTTCGACTTGGCCATTATGTATCTGATAAGACACTTTTAAACTTTCAGGGAAATTGACTTTAAGCAAATCTTCAACATAGCTAATTTCACTTGCTGTTGTCCCTGGTTGTAGAGTATCTAAAACTTTTGGCGCATTGCTTTCAAGCCATTTTTCTATACATATCCAAGCTTCAACCACGTTTTTTCCCAATTGTTTATCTCCAATGCTTTCTCAATGATATAGGACGCACTTTTACTCAAAAATTTTGCCAAATAGAACGAACCTTCCACCCATGCTTTTTGGTGAATGTGGAGGCATTGATTGACAAAGGTGTAGTGCATTTCAAGGGTAGCGTTGATATAGAAGTAATCTTTGTGATCCTCAAATTCAGGGAACGTGCCCTACACTTGCGACTCTGTCTTGGACTGCTGCACTAAAACCAGCGTAGCGTCAGTGAGCTGAGCGATTTCTAGGGGAATATTGCCATTGATCACATGACGCAGCCGCCCCTCACGGCTCACCCCCAGAAGAATGACATCACTCTGGTCTTGCTGGCTGAGGTGAGCCACCGCTCCAACCACATTGGCATGGTGAAGAATGTGGGTCATGACCGGGAGCTGCAGTTGGGTTTCCAGAGTCTTAGCTGTTGCTAAGAGTTGGGTGGGGTCTTGTTGTTCAGGGGTTGTGGCGACACGGCATAGACTCACAGCGGGCTGAGGCGCTGTTTTGAGCAAGGCTGGCAGCAGCTTCAGCCCCAACTCAATGTTAGGACCCCCCGCGATGGGAATCAGCCAGCGGTTGTGACGGGGACGTTGCCCCGGATGCACCACAATTACTGGGCAGTGGGCCTGCAGCAATACGGTATCTACCACGCCACCCATAATCGGATTAGTGGTTTTAGGCTGTCGTCGCCAGCCCAGCAACACCAGGTCAATATGGCGGACTTTGATCACCTGCAAGAGAGTCAGGCCCACATCATGGGAGATCCGAATTTGACTGTGCAGCAGCACATTAGCCTGCTGGCAGCGCGCTTCAGCCCTAGCCAATAACTGCTTGCCGGCACCCAAATGGACGATCGCCTCATTGGGGGGAACATTGCGGGCCACGGCAACGATATGGATGCATTCCAGCTCGTAGTTTTTGTGCTGGGCCAGGGCGATCGCAAAATCAAGCAGTCGATCGACGCATTCCCCATCCACCAAAGGCACTAAGATCCGCCCCTGCCCGAGGGCCGGTGCCCGATTGCGGTAAGCGCCATAGGAGGCGATCGCCCCGGATCCCATTTCGCTCTCCTTACCGCTGACCTGATCCGACTCGGCTCGAATAATGTCTCCGCGAGTGATGATGCCCACCAGCTTATTGCCCTCGGTGACGGGTAGGCGGCTGACCTTGAGGCGGTTAAGTAAATGTAGAACTTGGGATAACGGATCTTCGGGGCTGACCGTAACCGGATGGGGGGTCATAAAATCCGCCAGGGTTTTGCCGCCGGAGCGGGTGCTAGCCCCGTCACTCAAATCTGTTTGAGTGACGATACCCACCAGCTTGCCCTGGTCTAGCACTGGGAAGCCGCGATGGTGAGATAGAGAAAATGCTTTGAGCGCATCTTTAACGGACATCTGCGCTGAGAGGGTTTCGACCCGAGGCTGCTTCAGTTCTTCAGCGGGCATATGCTCCCTGGGATTGTGATCGAGGGGGGCGGGGTTGAGGTGGATGCCTTGGCGGGCCAGCAGCGCTTTGTAAAGGGAGCTGGAAGAGCTGCGATCGGTAATCACATGGGCAATGCCGGAGCCGATCATGAGGGGCAACACCAGATTAAAGTTGGCGGTCATCTCAAAGACGATGACGATCGCCGTAATCGGCACGCGGGTCGCGGCGCTAAAAAAGGCCCCCATCCCGGTCAAAGCATAGGTGGTGGTGTTGCCGCTGGTGAGGGTGCCGGTGGCAATATCTAACCCGCCATGGACGGCCTGGGCCAGAAAGCTCACCAGGCAGCCTAGGGCTGACCCCAACACTAAAGCGGGCGCAAAGATCCCCCCCGGAGCCCCCGAGCCGTAGGCCACCAGGGTCAGAATGAATTTGGTCACAAAGGCGATCGCAATCATCGATCCAGTGGCATCCCCAGTGACCAGAAATTCCCAGAGGCCGGTGTTGTCCTGAGCGGCCACAGCGAAGCCAATGCCCGCCAAACCTGTGGCCATCCCAGCCAACCCCACCCGCATCGGAAACCGCAGCGCCTGGAGCTGGTGGTAAAAGGCCAAGCTGGCCATGATGCCCTGACTAAACAGCCGCCCGAGCAGCCCTGACAACACGCCCAGCAAGATCAAAAAGGGCAAGTCCTGGATCGAAAAGCCCGTTTGTAGCAGCCCCACATTGCTGAGGTTCAGCCCCTGCCCCCCCAACAGCCGCGACACCACCGCCCCCACAAAAGAGGCCAAAATAGCGGTCCCTAGGGTCAGGCCAGAAAAATCTTGCAGCAGCTCCTCGACCACAAACAACACCCCAGAAATCGGAGCATTGAATCCTGCCGCCAGTCCGGCGGCAGCCCCAGCGGCAATCAACTGGCGGCGGTATTGGGGAGAGGTGGGTACCCAAAGGCTGAGTTGGGCCGCCAACGCAGCCCCAATCTGCACCGTCGGACCTTGGCGACCTAGGGATAGCCCTGATCCCAGGGCCAACATGGTGCTGGCCAGTTTCAGAATGACGATGCGCAAGTTTAGGGGCACCCGCACATAGCTGAGCGCCGCTTTCACCTGGGGGATGCCGCTGCCCGCTGTCTCTGGGGCCAATTCCACCAGCCATCCAGAGCAGATTCCCCCGACAAGGCCCAGCCCTGGCAGTAGTAGCCAGAGAGGCAATGTGGTCTGCAACCGCCAGGCGGTCATCAGCTCCACCCCTTGCTTGAGGGCGACGGCTGCCAGACCCGATACAACCCCAATCACGCAGGCTTCGACAATCGTCACCTGCTTGGGGTCAAGAAACTGGTATGTGCGCCTAGAGCGCCCCATGGATGTGGAAACTGTATCGCTGCGGGCCTATGCCGACTTTAGGACATTCTCGGGGGCGATCCTTTAAGAAGTTGGGTCTAATTGCGTTGGGCGATCGCCGGTTATGCCAGTGCCGCCACCACTTGGATTTCAAACAGTTCCTCCAGCCACTGCTTCTTATCCTCCAAGTTCCACAGCTCTGAAGCACAGTCGTCATGGGTTAAAGCGGGTTTCAAACGGAGTGAGAGCACCCGATTCGTTTCGTCAAAGTCGTAGTAAATCTGGGCGATCGCCCCAACACCGCGACGGTCTAGGGCCACGGCCACCCGCAATAGGGCACTGAGATGGCTGACTACCTGACGATGGTACTTGGTGGGTAGGTTGCGGTAGTTCTCGTGTTTCTTTTTGGGCAAGCTCTTGCGGTGGTAACGGGCAATGTTGGCAATCACCTCAATCTCTACCTCGGTGTAGCCCAATAATTCCCCATTGCGAATCAGATAGTAGGAATGCTTGTGGTGACTGGAATGGCTAATGAAATGGCCACAGTTGTGCAGAATTGCCGCCGTCCAGAGCAACTGTCGTTCGGCATTGCCCCACTGATGCAGGTGGCCCTGGGTGGCATCAAAGAGCTCTACAGCATATTGAGCGACGCGATCGCTGTGTTCTCCGGAGACGCGATACTTTTGAGCGGTGTTGAGCACATTTCGTTCTCGCACGGAGCTTTGGAACTGCATCCGATTTTCGATCAGTCCCCGAGTGATCATCCAGTCTACGACCACCCCTTCCCGCAGGGCCCGTTCACAAACGGTCAGGGTTTCAACCCCGAGCATTTCCATGGCGTTCTGCAAGATCACGGCCCCCGCTACAATGATCTCGGCTCTTCGTGCCGACATCTCGGGCAACGCCAATCGCTCTGTATAAGTCATGTGGCGCAGCCGCTCTACCCAGTCCTGCAGCTCCGATAGACTCATCTGAAAGCCATTCAGCGGATCGGGCACAAACCCCAAACGCTCATGGGCCACTAGGGCCGCCAAGCATTCAATCGTGCCAGAGGTGCCAACGAGTCGCAGCTGTTCTTCGGGCTGCAGATGTCGTTTGAGATCCTCCACCGCCGGTTCGATTCGGCCCCGCACGTAGGCACTCAGGTAGGTAAATTCTGAATCACTGATCGGGTTGGTGGTGACCAGTTGCCCGGTGAGGCGCACCGCCCCGACTTTGGTGCTGCTCAAAAAGCGATGGGGCTCCCCCGTGCCTAAGATCAGCTCAGTGGAGCCCCCACCAATGTCGATGATGGCATGGGGGCGACGATGGAATTCCATCCCTGAAAGCACCCCTAGGTAGATGCGTCGAGCTTCCTCGGTGCCGGAAATTAGGTTAAGGGAGAGGCCCACTTCCTGCTCAACCCGTTCTAAGAAGGCATTGCCATTGGCGGCTTCTCGGGTGGCGCTGGTGGCAACGGCCAGGATTTCTTCGGCCCGGAAGCTTTCGGCGATCGCCCGGCATCGTTTTAGAGATTTAATCGCCCGAGCCATGGCTTCTTCGGCCAGGCCACCGGTCTGGGCAGAGAAGTTACCCAGTCGGACGGTTTCTTTTTCGCGATCGATGATGGTGAAGGCGGGCAGTTGGGGCTGGATTTTGACCACCACCATATGGATGGAGTTGGTGCCGACGTCGATAGCGGCGATGATGCGATCTCGCTGGGCAGACTCGGGGTCGAAACGATTCGGGTAGGCCAGCGTACGGGGTATCGAGGCAGGACTCTCAACCATAGGGTTTGGTTAGGGAACACAGACTGCTCAAATCTTAGGGCAGTGATGCACCGAATCCAGTGGTTGGACTCACCTTTGCGCCAAAACAGTAGAGCGGCTGCTCACATCTAGCCAGGGCGGGGGAAGTAATTTTGTAAATAAACGTTTCAATCCTGAGAAAAGGGTGAGCAAACAGCGCTCATCTTTCAGCCAAAGCTTGGAAACTGTTAACGCCAGATTCAGGCCCCGTCAGCGACCTCTCAGATTGCCCCCGCACTATAAAACTATCGACCAATCAATCGATTCGCCCCATTAGGCAATTTAAGGAGTCGCATTATGAAACGCTTCACCCTCTCCATCACAGCGTTAGCCCTAGCCTCCGCTGCAGTTGCATCTTTCGCAGAAACCACTCCCAACTTTGACGGGCTGCGCTCAAACACTGCCAACCCAGTCGCTGTAGACTTCGATGAGCTCCGCCGCGAGAATCTCGACAAAGATGCTGTTGCCGTGGACTTCGATGAACTTCGCCGCGAGAACCTCGATAAAGACGGCGTGGACTTCGATGAGCTTCGCCGCGAGAACCTCGACAAAGACTACGTTGCCGTAGATTTTGATGAGCTGCGCCGTGAGAATCTCGATAAGGATGCTGTCGCGGTCGATTTCGACGAACTCCGTCGCGAAAATCTCGACAAAGATTTTCTGATCGGCTAGCGCTACCATCGGCTTGAACGAGTCCAGCAATGGGCTAGCGCTAGGCTAGGGGCTGATTTCCAACCTGGGAGTCAGTCCCCGTTTTTGTGTTGCCATTTTTTCACGGCGATTGTGACGCTTAACGTTCGGACTCTAGAGAAGCAACATGCCCTAGTCATCTTGGCTTGGCGCTACCCGCCCCCCTATGATCGCTACAACTTTGAGGCCCATCAGTTTGAAGCCCATTTGCGCGACCTGCTGGATGCCCAAAACGCCTTTTTTGCCCTGATCAACGCCACGGGAGAGTTGGAAGGATTCTGTTCCTTTGGCCTAGGTGGTCGCGTCTCCGGAGGGGACTATAGGGCTGAAGCTCTGGATATTGGTATGGGGCTACGGCCTGATCTCGTCGGCCAGGGCCATCGATATGCCCAAAGCGGGTTTGGCAACGGTTAGGGTTTAAACAAGTGGAGAAATTTTTCAAAACCAACAGTGGAGAGACATTTATCGTTATGACTTGTGCAGTGTAGATAGCCGTCAAGCCCTGCCGACTAACGCCCCCATGCTCAATTCCCGCATTCCCCCTGGTCCCCTGCGTCAGAAATGGAGCCATTTCAAAGAGCACTGCCAACTGGTCAGCCCCAAGAATAAGCACAAGCACCCGATTTTGGTGGTGGGTACGGGCCTAGCGGGAGCCTCCGCTGCCGCCACCCTGGCAGAATTGGGCTACCCGGTCAAAAGCTTCTGCATCCAAGACTCCCCCCGCCGCGCCCACAGCATCGCCGCCCAGGGAGGCATCAACGCCACCAAAAACTACCCTGGCGATGGGGATAGCATCTGGCGACTGTTCTACGACACCCTCAAGGGGGGCGACTACCGCTCCCGTGAGGCCAATGTCTATCGCCTCGCTGAAGTCAGCAGCGCTATCATCGATCACTGTGTTGCCCAGGGGGTGCCCTTCGCGCGGGAATATGGCGGCGGTCTGGCCAATCGGTCCTTTGGCGGGGCGCTGGTGTCCCGCACCTTTTACGCCCAGGGACAGACGGGGCAGCAGCTATTGCTGGGGGCCTACGGGGCGCTGATGCGGATGGTGAATGCCGGTCAGGTAGAGGTCTTTCCCCGCCGAGAAATGTTGGATTTGGTGGTCGTGAACGGTCAGGCTCGGGGCATCATCGTTCGCAACTTGGTCACTGGGGAGCTGGAGCGCCATGGCGGCGATGCGGTGGTGCTGGCCACCGGGGGCTACGGCAACGTCTACTATCTCTCCACCAATGCCAAGAACTCGAACGTGTCCGCCGCCTGGCGCTGCCATAAGCGCGGGGCCTACTTCGCTAACCCCTGCTACACCCAAATCCACCCCACCTGCATCCCCGTTTCCGGCGACTACCAGTCCAAGCTCACATTAATGAGTGAGGGGCTGCGCAACGATGGTCGGGTCTGGGTGCCGAAAATCCCAGGCGATCGCCGCTCTCCCAGCCAGATTCCGGAGGGCGATCGCGACTATTACTTAGAGCGCCGCTATCCCCGCTTTGGCAATCTGGTGCCCCGAGATGTAGCTTCCCGCAATGCCAAGCACATGACCGATGACGGAAGGGGCGTGGGGGAAACGGGGCTGTCGGTGTACCTCGACTTTTGGGATGCGATCGCTGAGCAAGGTCGAGAAGCGATCGCGGCCAAATACGGCAATCTATTTGAGATGTACGAGCGCATCGCTGGGGAGAATCCCTACGAAACCCCGATGCGGATTTACCCGGCGGTGCATTACACCATGGGGGGCCTCTGGGTGGACTATCACCTGATGAGCACGATTCCAGGGCTGTTCGTTCTGGGGGAAGCCAACTTCTCAGACCACGGGGCTAACCGCCTTGGGGCCAGCGCCCTGATGCAAGGACTGGCGGATGGTTATTTCGTCATCCCTTACACCCTGGGCGACTACATTGCCAGCGCTGAACTACCCGTCGTCAGCACCGACCACGCCGCCTTTGCAGAAGCTGAGGCTGAGGCTGGCGATCGCCTCTCCAAACTGCTCTTTATCCAAGGGGACAAGACGGTGATGGAATTCCATCGGGAGCTGGGGCGATTGGTGTGGGACCAGGTGGGGATGAGCCGCGATCGGGCCGGGCTGGATACGGTGATTGGTCAGATTCAAGCGCTGCGATCGGAGTTTTGGCAAAACCTGCGGGTGCCGGGGGCGGCCAATAGGATGAATAAAAATTTGGAGTTTGCCGGACGGGTCGCGGACTTTATGGAGCTGGCGGAACTCATGGCCCGAGATGCCCTACACCGAGAAGAGTCCTGCGGCGGCCATTTCCGCGAAGAGCATCAAACCGAGGACGGGGAGGCGAAGCGAGATGACGCGCAGTTCACCTATGTGGGCGCTTGGGAATATCAAGGTGTGGACCAAGATCCGGCTCTACATAAAGAGGATTTGCAATTCGAGAATGTGCAGTTGAGCCAGCGCAGCTACAAGTAAATGCCCCTTAGTGGTGCAGAAAAGTCCTGCAACCCCTTTGAATAGGTGAGTCTCATTT
>ERZ1740060.956-NODE-956-length-11559-cov-3.193063_pt1 | contig 11559 bp, 9 predicted proteins | sample MGYA00581743_ERZ1740060 | MGnify/ENA primary metagenome ERZ1740060 (study PRJEB43018, sample SAMN04849235) | marine metagenome | isolation source: floating plastic debris | place: Pacific Ocean | collected 2008-08-27 | study: EMG produced TPA metagenomics assembly...
AAATCCTTAGGTGCGAATTGGTATGGGGATTTCAAACAGGGCTTCTTTAGCCGCCCGAATATACCAACTGCCTCCCATGCGGCCTACTAAATCCAACTTTTGGGTATCTAGGTTTTCCGCATCATCCAAGTATGCGTTATTGATATGAATGAGCTCTACTTTGGCAATAATAAGATTGCCTGCGCCTGGCGTTTCTGCCAATTCAATAGTTTGTTGTACGGTGCATTCAAAGGCTACCGGAGCTTCTCCAACTCGTGGTGGTTTTACTTTTTCGCTAGGGACCTCTGTCAATCCGGACTTGCTGAATTCGTTCACACCACGGTCATATGCAGTGCTAGATAGTGACATTTGCTCCACAATAGGATGATTCACGATGTTAATGACCACTTCCGGAACTTCGTGGACGTTAAGATAGGAGTGTTTATGTGTATTGTCCCGTCCACTACGCGCTGGCGATAATATTAAAATAGGGGGATTGGAACTGAATACGTTGAAATAGCTAAAAGGACTCAAATTTACCCGTCCTTCACCATCAATGGTGCTTGCAAAACAGATGGGTCGCGGTGCCACTGCGGTTAACAAGATGCTATGCAAATCTTGTTGCGGAATGGAGGTTGGGTCAATCGTTTTGGTCATCTTTTCATTTTTGTCATTCCTGCGTAGGCAGGAATCTTTTAAATAATGGATTCCCGCTTTCGCGGAAATGACAGGTTGCTATTGCTTCGCAGGCAATACTTTGGCTGAAACTTCACCGAAGCCCACACGAATATCGCCTTTTTGCGCGTAGCCTCTCATGGTTACGGTGTCCCCATCCTGAATGAACTTTCGTTCCGAACCATCTTTCATGGCAACCGGTTTAGTACCCATCCATGCCAATTCAAGCATAGAGCCAAAGCTGTCATCTTCTTTTCCCGAGATGGTTCCTGAGGCCATCATATCACCCACATTAATATTGCAGCCATTTACGGTGTGGTGCGCCAGTTGCTGTGCCATGTTCCAGTACATGTGTTTGAAATTGCTTTTACAAACCACGGTTTCCTCAGAGCCTTCTGGAGAAATCCCTACCTCAAGGTCAATATCATAATTCTTTTGTCCTTCATACTCCAAATATGGAAGTACTTTGGGTTCCTGCGTTGGTCCAGCAACACGGAACGGTTCCAACGCTTCCAAAGTAACAATCCAAGGCGAAATTGATGAAGCAAAGTTCTTAGCCAAAAATGGACCTAATGGTACGTACTCCCATTTTTGAATGTCACGGGCAGACCAATCGTTAAAAAGGACCAATCCGAAAATATGGTCTTCTGCATTTTGGGTAGAGATGGTTTCTCCCATATTCGTGTTCCCACCGCAAATGAATCCCATTTCCAATTCAAAATCCAGACGCTGGCTCGGACCGAATACTGGAGTTTTCGAATCTTTGGGTAACGTTTGCCCATTGGGGCGGCGTATCGGTTCCCCGCTAACCACAATTGAACTAGCCCTACCATGGTAACCTACTGGAATATGTTTCCAATTGGGCAAAAGGGCATTTTCGGGGTCTCGAAACATTTTCACGACGTTGGTCGCATGATCAATGCTGGAATAGAAATCGGTATAGTCCCCAACATACACGGGTATGTGCATTTGAGCCTCAGATTGCTTGACGAAGAGTTCTGGTTTTCCAGCCAAAACAGAGTATTCATCCTTCAACCAATATTGAATATTCTTCCTGACCCTTTTGGTGATGTCTTTTCCTAAAGAAATAAAATCGTTCAGTACATCCTTCTCAAAAACCGCAGTATTAAAGTCAAAAACATCATGTTCAGCCAAGGCGGCCAAATCCAAAATGTGTTCCCCCACAGCTACACCGGCCCGCGGACTTCGGTCTGCTGTTGAGAAAATCCCAAAGGGAAGGTTGTGAATGGAAAAGTCTGAGTTGTTAGGAATGTTTATTATCATGTTTTAGTATCTAGGAAAGAGATTCAAGAACCAAGAAATAAGACTAAAATCCGTTATTAATTGTCTTGGCTCTAGTCTCTTAAGTCTTGTTTTCGTTATTCCACCCAAGATTTGTAATATGAACCATCATCAATCTTGAGTGCGTTTTCGGTGACTTGTAAGGGTTTAAAAGTATCAATCATTACCGCGAGTTCTTCCGTTCCTTTTTTGCCAATGCTCGCTTCATACGTTCCAGGGTGTGGTCCGTGTGGAATACCGGCCGGATGCAGGGAAATGTATCCTGGCCCAATTCCCTTTCGGCTCATGAAATCCCCATCCACGTAGTACAATACTTCGTCCGAATCAATGTTGGAATGATTATACGGTGCTGGAATGGCCTTTGGGTGATAATCATATAACCTTGGGCAAAACGAGCAAATTACAAAGGCACTGGTTTCAAAGGTTTGGTGAACAGGTGGTGGTTGGTGTACCCTTCCTGTGATAGGTTCAAAATTATGGATGGAAAATCCATAGGGGAAATTGTATCCATCCCATCCTACGACATCAAATGGGTGTGAAGCATACACCAGTTGATGTAGCATTCCTTGTTTTTTGATTTTCATCAAAAACTCTCCTTTTTCATCATGGCTCTCCAAATCACGAGGCAATTTGTAGTCGCGTTCACAGTAGGGTGAATGCTCCAAAAGCTGCCCAAACCAGTTGCGATAGCGTTTGGGGGTATAAATAGGATGAAAGGACTCGGCGTATAAAATGCGATTGTCTTCGGTATCAAATTCGATTTGATAAATCATCCCCCGTGGAATGATGAGGTAATCGCCATACTCAAAAGGAATATTTCCCAAGAAAGTTCTCAACGTTCCGGAGCCCCTGTGGATAAAAAGCATCTCATCGGCGTCGGCATTCTTGTAAAAATAGCTGGTTAAGGATTTTTTGGGTGCAGCAAGGCCTACATGCGCATCGGAGTTGACCAAAAGTGGTTCACGCGATTCCAAAAAATCATCTTTTGGAGCGACATCAAAACCAACCAATTTTCGAGAGGTAATATTCTTCGCGACCGCAATCTTGGGGGTCACGTCAACCGGTTCACCAATCTCTTTGACCTGTGTGGGTCGGTGAATGTGATACGAGAGTGATGACATCCCATCAAATCCGATAGTGCCAAACAATTGCTCATAATATAAATCGCCATTTGGCTTTTCGAATTGTGTGTGCCGCTTTTGCGGTATTTTTCCAAGACTGTGATAAATCGGCATGGTGCAAAGATTTTTAGTGCAACGTACCTCGAAGCTCCTGCTCGCGCTCTATGGCTTCAAAGAGTGCTTTAAAGTTACCTTTTCCAAATGATTGTGCGCCTATTCGTTGGATGATTTCAAAAAACATGGTTGGTCTTGGCTCTACCGGACGTGTGAAAATCTGTAACAAATACCCTTCGTCGTCACGGTCTACCAAGATACCAAGCTCTTTTAAAGGCGCGAGGTCTTCATCAATCTTCCCTACACGGTCGGTCACGACTTCGTAGTAGGTATCGGGGACACGTAAGAACTCCACCCCTCTGCTACGCAAGTCACGAATGGTTTTGATAATATCATCTGTGGCCACCGCAATGTGCTGTACACCTTCACCTTCATAAAAATCCAGGTATTCTTCTACTTGGGATTTCTTTTTGCCTTCTGCGGGTTCGTTGATAGGAAATTTGATGCGTCCGTTTCCGTTGCTCATAACCTTGCTCATCAAGGCGGTGTATTCGGTAGAAATGTCGTTATCGTCTAAAGAAAGGATGTTTTTGAAACCCATAACGTTTTCATAGAAATCCACCCAATAGTTCATTTGGTTCCATCCAACATTGCCCACCATATGGTCAACGTATTTCAGCCCTGTTGGGGAAGGATTGTAATCTGGGGTTTCCCAAGCTTTAAATCCAGGTAAAAAAGTGCCGTGATAGTCTTTGCGCTCCACAAAAATGTGAACGGTTTCCCCGTAGGTATAAATGCCCGAGCGGACTACTTTTCCAGTTTTGTCTTCTTCTACCGTAGGTTCCATGTACGATTTGGCGCCACGCTCCAACGCTGTGTTGTAGGCATAGGTGGCATCATCTACCCACAGAGCAACTACTTTTACACCGTCTCCATGGGTATCAATATGTTTTCCAATGGCCGTTCCACTTTTTAGGGGAGAGGTTAAAATCAATCGAATTTTGTCTTGAACTACCACATAGCTTTCACGGTCCTTTAGTCCAGTTTCAAGACCAGCATAAGCCAACGATTGGAATCCGAAGGCTGTTTTGTAAAAGTGTGCCGCTTGTTTGGAATTTCCAACATAGAGTTCGATGTAGTCCGTGCCGTTAATCGGCATAAAATCTTTAGTTGCCTCTGGCATTTGGGCTGTTGCAGTAGTTTCCATAGGATTCTTATTTGATGATAAAACTAATTTTGTTGTTGATGCAACAAAAATAAATATTTTAAAGATAGGAATCAGACTTCAAAAAGAAATTTTAGTATAATTTGTGAGTATTATCGATGTCCAGCAGATTTTCATCCTCACATTTTTCAAAAAGAGGATGGTTTTTCGCAAATGCTCAATCAAATAGATAAAATATCAGGTATTGGATTGCACTTGGATTTGGTGTTGCGCAAAATCCAAGAAGCCTATTTGCGCACATTTGAGGATTTGGGTGTGGACATGACTATTGAGCAGTGGGTTATTCTGCATCGTATTTCAGAGTTGGGAGAAGAAGCTTCGCAACGTGAAATTGTCCGAACCAACTTCCGTAATCGCGCTACAACCTCAAGGGTAATTGGAAAATTGGAACAAAAGGGATGGATTTTGAAATCACGTTTCGAGGGAGACCAAAAACGGTTTAGACTTGAACTCACCGAAAGGGGCAAAGGGATTATCGCGTTGGTGCTGCCCAAAGCGGTTGAATTACGAAAACGAGCCATCAAGGATTTGGAAGCAACAGAATTTGAGACCTTTTTGCGGGTTTTAGACCAAATCGGGGGTAATTATGGCTAAACCAAACCTTAAGTTAAAATACCATAGAAATTGGAAAAGAAGGTGTCATTTTCGCTGATATACGCTTTGGATATTTGCAATTCATTTTTTCAAAAAACCCTAAATAATGAAAAAGCTTAAGCATTATCCAAACGTTTGGCAAACCGCTCCTTTTTCGATGGAAATGTTTGCTCACTATGAAAAGGATGCGCGTTTACAGCATCAACTGAAGACAGAAGCTTCAGAAGTGAAACAAGAAAAAAGGTCAAAGTTAAGACTAGCGTTAGGCTGGTAGTACAAAAACGAATGCACTAGAAAGGCATCCAATGGATGCCTTTTTTATTGGATTTTTCCATCATGAAAACCAGCTCGCTTCCAGCTGCCGTTTTCGAACACCCATATGTTGGTGACGCGGTATTGATTCTCTTTGGTTCCAAGGTTATCTTGAACCACAACGGTACCCCTTCCCGTCACAATGGCTGCAGGTCCGTGGTACTCAATTTTGGTTTGGTCCAATTCGTATCGCAAAACGGTGATTTCCCCAGATTCCAATCGGGCACTTCTTTTTTCCAAGTAGTTGAACCAATCCGTTTTACCAATTACTTTTGAGCTGCTATTGGTATGCAGATAGTTGGTTGCGATCATGGAATCCAATATAGCTAGATTCCCTTCAGCAAAAGCGGTATTGAACGCTTTAATGGACTTTTCCAAATCCTTTCTTTTGGAAGATGGTTCTGATACTATCTTTTTTTCCTTTCCGCACCCACACAACAAGCATACTACTAAAAGGAACGTGATATGTTTAAAGTTCAAGGTCATAGCTATCGACTAGGGTTATTATTTTTAGTTCGTTTCGGAAAGAAGCGATATCCTTGAAAGTTCCTTTAGGAATAGTAACCTTTTTCTCTGTCTGGGGAAGCATATCAAAAAAGTTGTCCGAGAAATTTTGCGCTGAACCGCAAGAGAGATACACGTTCTTGGCCAACACGTCGGTCTTTAATAAAACTTCGAAGTTAGTATCGATTTCCCGAATGTCGTATTGCACCCGTGGCTGGGGAAAATCTAATGCTTTAAAAGGTAAAAAGTATTGTATGTTTTCGGAGACAACTGAATCATTGACCACAAGTTCGGCATGCAACAAAACTTCAGCGGCCTCTATTTTGTCCAGAAGGTCCTTCTTTTGCCAAGTAAAATGATTTTTTGCTTGGTTGGGGGGGATTAAAATACTTTCTTCTAAAGTTTTCAAGTTATTTCCCTGGAAATCCATGAGGCGGACTTTTAGGGTGGCATCCAAACTTTCCAAAACATCCGAAACCGTGTATAAATGGATTTTTGTATCGTCCATATCAATACTTACCAAAAGATTTTGGAAGGATTTTTTTGCAGCGTAATGCAGTGCTTTCCATTGGCCATAATAATCAATGCTGGACCAAGATGCCACAGGCCAACAATCATTGATTTGCCAGTATAAACTGCCCATACAACGTTCTCGGTTTCTTCTATGTGCCTCGATGCCCAATTGGATGCCATGGCTTTGAAGTAGTTGACTTACATAGAGAAAGGTTTCAAAGTCTTTAGGGCGACGGTAGTGCCGTAACATATATTCCTCAATAGTCTCATTGCCAATACTGGACCGCTGATGCGATTTCATCACCTCCGAATACACATCATGATCTTCCTTTTGGGTGTAGTTGGTTACGCTTTGGAAGGAAGGAAAGGACTGAAATCCATACTCAGACATAAAACGTGGTATGGCCACTTTGTATTCGGAAAAAGGTTGTTTGCCCCACCAGACCATCCAATAATGGGCATCTCCTTTTTCATAAGACTCTTTCTCTGCAAAATCACTTCCTGGTGAAGAAGGCCAATATTCGCGATCATTATCATACGTTTTGACTACTTCGGGCAAAACCTTATGGAAAATGTCATCATAAGCTTTCCAAATGGTATCCGCCACTTGTTGTGATTGTGTTCGTGTTACTTCATCTTTCCAGCCCCAATTTTCCCAAGCAGACAAGATTTCATTGTTGCCGCACCAAAGTGCAATAGAAGGATGGTTGCGTAACCTTTTGACATTATCAATGGCCTCTTGTCGGATATTTTCGAGGAAATCCTTATCTCCCGGGAACATCGCGCAAGCGAACATAAAGTCTTGCCAAACCAAGAGCCCCATCTCATCACACAACTCATAAAACGCTTTGTTTTCATAAATGCCCCCGCCCCACACACGAAGCATATTCATGTTAGCCGCTTTCGCCGATGAAACAATATGCTGATAGGCAGTGGAGTCAGGACGTGTCAAAAACACATCTTGAGGGATGTAATTCGCCCCTTTCATAAAGGTTGGATGGCCGTTGACCTTGAAGTAAAATGAAGTGCCCAAACTATCTGGTTCCCGAACTAGTTCAATGGTTCTTAGCCCTACGCAGTGCGAGGTCTCATCATAGTACCCATCCGCGGTAATTCTCGCCCGTACCTGATATAAGGTTTGCTGGCCCATGCCATTGGGCCACCATCTTTTGGGTTCGGCAATATCAAAGGGTATGGCAAGGGTGTTCCGACCGGTTTTGGGTTGTATTTCCAGCGTTTTGTTCAAAGTATCGTTTACGAAGAGTTCAAGTGTTGCCGTTTCTATCTCCGCATCCAACTCCCAATCTATCTTTGCCGTTAATCGCGCGGTATCCTCAGCTATGGATTTCTGCTGAATGAAAAGGTCGTCCATCTTAAGGGTTTTCCAGTGCTTGAGCTTTATTGGACGCCAGATGCCTGAAGTAACTTGGCGTGGTCCCCAGTCCCATCCTAAATGATAGCCCGCTTTTCTTGTAAAGATGCTGACCTGTTTTTCGTCTTCAACTTTTCCAATTTGAGCCAAATCATTATCCGATACGGGAATGGTATAGTCCAAGGCATCATATTTTTCAATGCCCTTTTTAATGGGCGAGGCAAGAACAATCCTCAAGGTATTTTCTCCCAACCTAAGAATTGGTTTTACATCTGCCTCGTAGTTTCGAAACATATTGTCGGTTTCCAGAATCAAAGAGTCATTTAAAAAAACCTTTCCATACGTGTCGCTACCATCGAACAAAAGTGCTATGTGGGGTTCCTCCAGAACTTCTTCTGTTATGGGGAATTGGGACTGATATACCCAATCCTTTTTATCAATCCATTGCAAATCATGCTCATTCAATCGATAGAAAGGGTCTTCGATTTTATGAAGGTCTAAAAGGTATGTGTGGACCGTTCCGGGAACTTGAGCTTCTCACCATAGGGTGTCTCCTGTGGCATGAAAAGTCCAATTTTTGTGTAATTCTTTTTTGGAAACTGCAGGTTGGTCAGCACAGCTTGATACTAGAAGAGCCATTGAAAGTGATATTAAAAAAATAAAGGGAATGCGCATGCCTAACATCGATACAAGCTTAAATTAATGTGCTTCCAACCAATTTTCACCAATGCCGACTTCCACATCCAAAGGAACTGCCATTTGATACGCATTTTCCATTTCGGATTGGATAAGGTTCTTCATTTCTTCCAACTCGGGTTTGTAGCAATCAAACACCAATTCATCATGAACTTGAAGTAGCATTTTGGTTTTGTAATCCCCTTCAGAAAGTATTTTGTGGATATTGATCATGGCAATTTTGATGATATCGGCAGCACTCCCTTGAATCGGCGCGTTTACTGCGTTTCGCTCCGCTGCACCTCGAACTACCTGATTGCCAGCGTTGATGTCTTTCAAATACCGGCGACGCCCCAATACTGTTTGCACGTATCCATTATCACGGGCAAAATCCACCTGCTCACTCATGTAATTGCGCAATTTTGGATAGGTTTTGTAATAGGTGTCAATCAATTCCTTGGCTTCGGAACGGCTCAAATCGGTTTGATTGCTCAAACCAAAGGCGGAAACCCCGTAAATGATACCAAAGTTTACCGTTTTAGCATTGCTTCGCTGTTCCCGGGTTACCTCTTCAATAGGAACGTTGAACACTCTGGAAGCAGTGGAAGCATGAATATCTTCTCCATTTTTAAAAGCGGAAATCATAGTGTCTTCCTCGCTTAAGGCTGCGATGATGCGAAGTTCTATCTGGGAATAATCCGCCGCGAGCAACACATGGTCTTTGTCTCTTGGGATAAAAGCCTTCCGTACCTGCCTTCCCCGTTCGGTTCGAATAGGGATATTCTGAAGGTTCGGGTTATTGCTACTCAAACGTCCCGTAGCCGCAACCGTCTGCATATAGTCCGTGTGAACCCGACCGCTATGAGTTTGCACCTCGTTGGGTAAGGCATCTACGTATGTGCTTTTTAGTTTACTGAGCCCTCTGAAATCCAACACATTTTGGATGATATCATGGTCTTTGGCTAAGTAAGAGAGCACTTCTTCCGAAGTAGAGAATTGTCCGGTTTTGGTCTTTTTGGGTTTGTCCACCAACTTCATTTTTCCAAAAAGGATTTCTCCAAGTTGTTTGGGCGAAGCGATATTGAACTGCTCTCCGGCCTGTTCATAAATGTTGGTTTCCAGCGTTTTGATGTCTTCATCCAATTGGATAGATAGGCTTCCTAAAAAGTCTTTATCCAGATTGATGCCTTCGCGCTCCATATCCGCCAAAACGCGAAGCAAAGGCACTTCGATTTCTTCGAATAATTTAAGGGTGCTAGCTTCTTTTAGCTCTGGGCGAAAATGTTGAGCCAGTTGATAGGTGATGTCGGCATCTTCGGTCGCGTATTCGGTTTGTCTATCCAAGGGTACTTGACGCATGCTGAGCTGGTTTTTCCCTTTTTTACCAATCAGTTCGGTGATACTGACTGGGGTATAGTTCAGATAGGTTTCCGCAAGCACGTCCATATTATGGCGCATATCTGGATTGATAAGGTAATGGGCCAGCATGGTATCAAAAAGGTTTCCTTTGACCTCCACCCCATAGTTTTGCATCACCTTGATATCGTACTTTAGATTTTGTCCAACTTTTTCAATGCTTTCCGATTCGAAAAAAGGACGTAACTGTTCTACAACTGCTTGTGCCACCTCTTGCTCTTCGGGCACAGGAATATAATATCCCTTTCCCGCAGACCAACTGAACGCAACACCTACTAATTCTGCTTCCAAAGGATTGATAGAGGTGGTTTCGGTATCAAAACATACGGAGGGCTGCGCCATGAGCTTTTTCATGAACAGTTTTAATCCGAGTCCATTTTCAATCATTTGATAAAAATGGGGAACCTCTTTGACGGTTTTTCTGCTATTGACATCTGCAATGGTAGCAGCCGCTTCCGCCGGGTCACCTCCAAATAAGGTGAATTGTCCGCTACCCGCCAACTTTGCCTCCTGCTTTGCCGTTGGTGTACTAGTCACTGGAGTGCTGGGTTCGGCTTCTCCTGAAAAAATCTTAATGAACTGTTCCTTCAAACGTCGGAACTCAAGTTCTTCAAATACTTCTTGCACTTTTTCGCTATCCGGTGCGCACATTTCGAAATCGTCCGCATTGAAGGTTACGTCACAATCAATTTTGATTTCGGCTAATTTTCGCGAAAGCCTTCCCAACTCAGCATTCTGCTCGACCTTCTCTTTCATCTTGCCTTTGAGCTGTTCCGTATTGGCCAATAAGCCTTCCATAGAACCAAAATCAGCTAGAAACTTCTTTGCGGTTTTGTCTCCTACACCCGGTAATCCTGGAATATTATCGCTGGCATCCCCCATCATTCCCAAGTAATCGATTACTTGTTCAGGACGCTCTACGCCAAAACGCTTTTGAATCTCTGGAATCCCCCATATCTCGATGCCGTTACCCATCCGCGCCGGGCGGTACATGAAAATATTTTCAGAGACCAGTTGTCCGAAATCCTTATCCGGGGTGACCATAAACACCTTGTAGTTTTCTTTTTCGGCCTGTTTGGCTAGTGTTCCAATAAGGTCATCTGCTTCATAGCCTTCCAATTCCACCACAGGAATTTTCATGGCATCCAGTATTTTCTGAATGTAGGGCACCGCAATTTTGATGGCTTCGGGTGTTTCGTCACGATTGGCCTTATAATCTTCAAACATTTCCGTGCGTTCAACACTTCCTCCTTTATCAAAAGCTACGGCTAAATGGTCTGGTTTCTCCCGCTTGATGACGTCGAACAAAGAGTTCATAAACCCCATAATAGCAGAGGTGTCCATTCCTTAGGAATTGATTCTTGGAATTTTTTTCAGCGCATAGAAGCCAAGAAAAATCAAGGCATAAGCGTCAAGCAGAAAGAGTCTTTTTTGGTCAGACATGAGTATATTTTAGTAGTGCGAACGTTTTTGCTCGAAGACCTTAAAAATAGAAAAAACAGGCAAGAATAAAGTTCCACTACGGAAGACTTTATTAATCCTTTAATGTGGGTTGTTGGTGACCTAGTAAAAGCTCTTTGATGGAACATTTTCATGTCCTTCAGTATCATACTTTCTGTAGGTAAACCCAGGATGAACACAGTAACTTCCAGTTTCTCCTTGTTTGTTGATGGCCAAAAAGCCAATTTGGAAGTCTTTTCTTCCTTTGTTTTTTTTCATAATGCGGGCCCACCCTTCCTCGCATGCTTCTTGGGGGCTTTTGACGTGCCGCATGAGGTCGGCAGTGAATAAACTACCGACGGTTCTAATTACTTCTG
>ERZ1740060.957-NODE-957-length-11556-cov-3.869316_pt1 | contig 11556 bp, 11 predicted proteins | sample MGYA00581743_ERZ1740060 | MGnify/ENA primary metagenome ERZ1740060 (study PRJEB43018, sample SAMN04849235) | marine metagenome | isolation source: floating plastic debris | place: Pacific Ocean | collected 2008-08-27 | study: EMG produced TPA metagenomics assembly...
CGAGTAAGCCTCAGTGCCGCCGCCCAGATCACGGCGGAAGCGGTCTTTGTCGAGCTTCTCATTGGTCTCGAGATCCCAGAGACGGCAGCTATCCGGGCTAATCTCGTCTGCGAGGATCACGCGCTGCATATCATTCTCGAAGAAGCGGCCAAATTCGAGCTTGAAGTCGACTAGCTTGATCCCGACGCCGGCGAAAAGACCGGACATGAAATCATTCACGCGTAGAGAGAGCGCGATCAGCTCGTCCATCTCATGCGGCTGAGCCCAGTTAAAAGCCGCGATATGCTCTTCTGAGACAAGTGGATCGCCCAGCGCGTCGTCTTTCAAACAAAACTCGACGATCGCGCGCGGCAATTGTGTGCCTTCCGCGATCCCGAGGCGCTTTGACATCGTCCCCGCAGCGACATTACGGACAATCACTTCCAGCGGAATGATCTCCACCTTTTTGATCAATTGCTCACGCATATTGAGGCGTTTGATGAAGTGGTTTGGAATTCCAACGCCGCCTAGGCGCGTCATCATGAACTCAGAGATACGATTGTTGAGAACGCCTTTGCCGTCCAGAACCGCTTTCTTTTCAGCATTGAACGCGGTTGCATCATCTTTGAAATACTGGATCAGCGTGTTCGGCTCAGGCCCTTCATACAGAATCTTGGCCTTGCCTTCATAGATCATTCGTTTGCGTGACATCGCGCTTTCCCTCGAGCGTGTGATGGTGGGCCGACTCACCCACCCGCATCATCAGGCGCTCCCCTTACGCGAAACATGTCCTTTAGGCAAAAGGCTTCTTGCACCAATACCCCCTTCATCCCTATATCAGCAGCGGAAACAGACTATCTCGCACAGGGTTGAACACACATGTCTTCATTTGACGATCGCGAACGCGCCGAAGAAGCTAAATTCGCAATGGACGAAGCGACCGAGTTTAAGGTCATGGCGCGCCGGAACAAATTGCTGGGGCTTTGGGCCGCTGAGCTTATGGACCTCCACGGCGAAGAGGCAGAAGCCTACGCAAAAACCGTGGGTCTGTCTGATTTGGAAGAGCCCGGTGACGATGATGTCTTCAGAAAAGTCCGCGGCGACCTAGATAAAGCAGGTGTTGAACGCACCGATACGCGCATTCGCGACCATATGGCGGAGCTCCTGCCGGTTGCGCGCGAGCAGGTGATGAAAGAAGCGGAGTAATCCATGTCAGACGACGTCCAAACCTCCATCGATAATGCTGTGAAAGGCAATGACGTATTGCTGTTCATGAAAGGCACACCAACTTTTCCGCAATGCGGGTTCAGTTCTGTGGTTGTGCAGGTCCTGGATTATCTTGGGGTTGAGTACCAAGCCGTGAATGTTTTGGACAATCAAGACATTCGCGAAGGGATCAAAACATATTCAGATTGGCCAACCATTCCGCAGCTTTACGTCAAAGGCGAGTTTGTCGGTGGTTGCGACATCATCAAAGAGATGTTCGAGGCCGGTGAGCTCAAAGAATATCTCGATTATATAGGCATTGAGTTGGATGCGGCGTTTTGCGGCGGCACCTCGAACCTGGTCCGGTTCTTCCGATCACGAGCGAAGCTAATAATTCGCCCGTCAGTGTCAAGCTGGCGGGCGATATCGTTTTAGCCTCCGAAACGCATTTGGAACTACGCGAGGCGGCATATCCGCCAGTGGCTTACATCCCGCGCCTGGATTTGGATCTGTCGCGCCTCATGCGTTCAGACCATACGACTTGGTGCCCGTACAAAGGCGAAGCCGCTTACTTCCATTTGCGCACCGCAACTGGCCAGATCATCGAGAACGCTGTCTGGACCTACGAAACCCCATTCCCGGCCGTCGCGGCGATCAAAGGCGCGTTAGCCGTCTACCCCAACAAAGTGGATGCGATCGAGATCGGCTAAGATCTCAAACCGCAAAAAAGAACAGATAGATGCAAGCGATCAGCGGCAGCAGCCCCATCGCAAACATGATCCGGATGAATTTGTAGTGGGCGACCCAGGCATCGACTTTCGTATCGCCGCTTTCGCGGGTTTCAGTCTCTAGATCGATCCAGTCATGCTTTTTTCCAAACGTGTCGGACACGATGTATTGGTCGAGCGAGTCCTCTAAGTATCTGTGTCCGAAATAGAAGCTGATCGAATAGGCAATAATGCCCAGCATCACGATGATCAGCCACCCCACCCAGCCCATGCCGCCGCCGGCTTCAATCACGTCCCAAAACGCAAAACCTGTCCCTACGCCGATCACGCCAGCGCCACAGGCAATCTGCCATAACCGAGCTATGTTTGGTTCTCGCGGACCCTCACCCATGAACCGCGCTCCTTTTCAAATGCGCCTACAGAGTATAACAGCGCGGCCATGACCACCACCCTCGACCGGCCCGCCCCGATCAAGCCGAATGCTATCCCGAAAGTTGGGATTGTCTCTTTGGGCTGCCCCAAGGCTTTGGTGGATTCCGAACGGATCGTGACCCGGCTACGCGCCGAAGGGTATCAAATCAGCCCTGACTATTCTGGCGCTGACCTGGTCTTGGTAAACACGTGCGGCTTCTTGGACAGCGCCCGCGAGGAAAGCCTCGATGCGATTGGCGAGGCGATTGAAGCCAATGGCAAAGTAATCGTCACTGGCTGCCTCGGCGCTGAACCTGAGGTCATCGAGAAAGCGCACCCGAAGGTGCTCGCGGTGACTGGGCCACATCAATACGAACAAGTCATGGACGCGGTGCATGAGAACCTAACGCCGCCGCATAATCCGCACACGGATCTTGTCCCAGAAAGCGGCCTACGGCTCACCCCGCGCCATTATGCTTATTTGAAGATTTCTGAAGGCTGCAACAATCGCTGCAGCTTTTGCATCATCCCGAAACTCCGCGGCGACCTCGCGTCTCGTCCGATCCACCACGTTCTGATCGAAGCGGAACAGCTGGTTCGCGCTGGTGTCAAAGAGCTTTTGGTGATCAGTCAGGATACCAGCGCTTACGGCCTCGACCTGAAATACGCGCCGCAAACCTGGAAAGGGGAAGAGTACGAGACCCGCTTCCTCGACTTGGCGCGCGGCCTGTCCTCCCTCGGCGTTTGGACGCGGATGCATTATGTCTATCCGTACCCGCACGTGGATAAGTTTATCCCGCTCATGGCTGAGGGTGCAATCACGCCCTATCTCGACATTCCGTTTCAGCATGCAAGTGCGAACGTCCTGAAGGCGATGAAACGCCCTGCCAAACAAGACCGGGTCTTGGAGCGCATCCAGCAATGGCGCAGAGACGTTCCGGATCTCGCCATCCGCTCGACCTTCATTGTCGGCTTCCCGGGTGAGACAGAAGAAGACTTCCAAATCCTGCTCGACTTTATTCGCGAGGCGAAAATCGATCGGGCTGGGTGCTTCAAATATGAGAATGTCGCGCACGCCGATAGCCGCGACCTTCCGGGGCATATTCCGGAAGAGGTCAAAGAAGAACGCTGGCACCGCTTCATGGAAGCCCAAGCCGAAATCTCGGCTGCCCGCGCGGCGGCGCAAATCGGAACGACGCAAGATGTGATCGTGGATGGGCCAAGTGACGAACCCGGTGAGTTTTTGGCGCGGTCAAAAGCAGACGCACCGGAAATTGACGGCGTGGTCTATTTGAAATCTGAATCCGCGCTTCAGCCTGGCGATATTGTCTCCGCGAACATTACCGACGCGGATGCTTATGATCTCTATGGCGACGCGGTTTAGGCTCCATCACCCTACACTGTTCGCAGGCGTTTCTTTGCTCTAAGCTCCCGCTCAAACCTCAGGGAGCCGATTGTCCATGCAAAAGAAACTCTGCGCCTTAGGCGCCGCCGCTTGCGTCATTTCGGGAACCGTTATGGCTCAAGATAATATTGACCCCATTCCGTTCGCAGAAGTCCCCGCTCCGGTGGATTCTGATGTAATCCTCTTGTATGATGGCGCCGCGCCCGGCTCGGAAAGCTCGACACTCACAGAAGTGTGGCGCAATGCCGGGACCGAGCGCTGGGCGACCAATGTTTCAGTCCCGACGCTTTTGCCGGTTTTACCGGAAGACCCGGCCGCGACGCGGGCAGCGGTGATCGTCATTCCAGGCGGCGGGTTTCAGTTCGTTTCTATGGACAATGAAGGCTACCCGATCGCCAATTGGTTCGCAGAGCGCGGCGTTGCGGCCTTTGTTCTAAAGTATCGCACCATGGAGACCCCGACCGAGGCAGCAGAGTTTGGCGCCTTTATGAGCGCGCTTTGGGCCCCGCAGCCGGGCGATGCTCCGGTCGATGTGACACAAGGCATTCCCTTCGCCGTTGCAGACGCTCAGACCGCCCTGGACCTGGTGAAAGCGAAATCAGACGAATGGGGCTATGATGCCGACAAAATCGGAATGCTCGGCTTTTCTGCTGGCGCTATTACCGCCTTGGGCGTAACGCTGTCGGAAGACGATGGCACTCCCAAACCAGACTATCTCGGTTACATTTACGGCCCGATGACGGCTGTGGAAGTACCAGAGCAAGCGCCCCCAATGTTTGCGGCCCTCGCGGCAGATGACGGTCTGTTCGCAGGCCAAGGGTTTGGCATTGTGGAGGCTTGGCAGACTGCCGGCGTGCCGGTTGAGCTGCACTATTACCAATCGGGCGGTCACGGCTTCGGCAGCTATAAGCGCGGTGTCCCTGCCGATGATTGGTTCAACCAATTCATCGGCTGGATGGAGGCGCAAGACCTGCTCGCACCTCCGACCGAAGAGTAGCTTATTCGTCTGCTTCGAAAACCTTTTCGAGGAATTCGGCTTGCGCGCGGTAATAGAACAGTCGGTTCGACAGTTTCCGCCACCCATGTCCTTCATCTTCGATACGGATATAGGGTGCATCGATACCATTTGCGCGGAGGGGCTTCACCATCACCTCGGTCTCATAAATGTCGATCCGTGGATCTTGGACACCATGTGAGAAGAGAACTGGGACTTTGATTTGATCAGCGAGCCGGATCGGTGAGTTCTCCGTATAATAGTCGATCCATTTCTGCTCACGAATATCGCCATACTCGATCCGGTCTGAAGCCTGGAGCGCTGGCGATGCGATTTGCAGCGCCGTGACCCAGTCGGCCACGCCAAATAGGCTGACGCCCGCAGCAAATGTGTCTGGATAAAGCGCGAGGACCGCGTTCACCATGTAGCCGCCATAAGAGCCCCCTGCGACAGCGGCCCGGTCCATATCAACGCGCCCGTCGGCACGAAGATAGTCGGCCATATCGATCAGGTCGCGGACACTATCACGGCGTTAATCTTGGTCATCCAAAGTGACATAGGTCCGGCCGAAGCCTGTCGACCCGCGCACGTTTGGTTCAACCACCGCAATGCCGCGATCGACATGATATTGCACGATGGGGTCAAACGTCGCCATCGACTGCGCCGTTGGCCCGCCATGCACGATAAACAGAACCGGCGGCAATGCATCATCCGTGCGCGAGCTTGCATCTGGGAGATACAACAGACCTTGCAGGTCTACGCCATCTTGCGCTGGAATCGTAACACTCTCAGGGCGCACGAAGCGGCCGAGGTCCAAGCCAGCGCTGGTTGAGTTGAAAGTCCGGCTCATCGTATTGCGCCCCATATCCCAGACTTTCACGTCACCGGGCGTGTTCCAGCCATTAATCCCAATCACCATTCGGTCTGAGCCTGGCGCGCAGCTGACATTGTAAACGCCCTCGGCCAATCGCGGGGCATCTACGGCTTCGCCTGAGGTCAAATCGCGAACATGTAGCGTGTAGAACCCGTCAATGTTTTCCGCGAAGGCGAGATAACCGCCATCAGCGCCGCATAGCTCGATCTGCGTCGCATCTCGCTCCGGCTCAGCGACCGCGCGCATCTCGGCGCTGGCAAGGTCGTAGAAATGAACCGCTGCGAACTCACGATTTACGTTGCTGGCAAAATAAAAGCCGCTTCCGTCCGGACGCCAGGCAAACCCACCATCGCTGTGATTGGCGCGCGGGCTAGGCGCAGAGACCGTGATCAACTCCTTAGACTCGACCTCGAGCAGGTAGAGATTGTCTGAATCTTCTCCGACCGTTTCAGTCACAATGAGGTATTTGCCGTCCGGCGAAAGAGCTCTGGCATAATAACCAAATGTGCCTTCGAACAGCATCTCGGTTTCGCCCGTCGTCAGGTCGGCTCTGTAGATATCAAAGTCGAGCCCATTGCGCTCTGTCGAAGAATAGACAGCCGCAGCGCCATCGGCTGAGATGTCGCCAAAAGACCGGAACCCGCCGTCCACGGCAGGCAGGAGTAATCGCTCTGATGTGCCACCCGCAGAGACGAAGAAATATGATTCCTGCTCATTGCCATCATTGTCCGCGCCATAGATCAACCCGGACCCGTCTGGCATCCATCGAAAGAAGGTGACCCCATTCCCAAACGTGAGCTGCTGCGGCGCGCCGCCGGTCGCTCGGACGACCCAAAGCTGCGGAACGCCGGTCACGCTGTATCTGAACGCGACATACTCGCCACCCGGGGCCAAAAGTGCTCCCGAGGCGCCGCGTGCCAACAGGTATCGCGCAATATCAGCCGGGTCGCTGCCCGCCATGCCGACATTCACTTTGCCAGCTTCAGGAGAAATGGCCTGCAGACTATAATCTGGCCCGCCAATGGTCTCCTCGGCTTCCATGACGATTTCAGGAGGTTCCGGCTTGGTTTCAGATTGTGCAGTCACGCAAGCCGCCAAAACCGACGTCATAGCGATCAATGAGAGCGTTGGACGAACCATGGCGGATCTCCTCAAAAGTGCATTATACTTTATTGCGCCACGCGCGCTGGGGCGAGGACAACCGCGTTTGCGAGCAGTAGATTTAGGCCATTCAAATAACCTCTGGTGGTCGGACTTTGAGTAAATCCAATGACCAGGCCATCGCCTTGCGGTTCAGCCTTTTCGAAAGGCTTAAACGCCAACTGCAGGCGGTTCTCTTCCCAAAGATATCCGCTTTTGAGCAAGCTATCTGCGTCCGCAAAGCGGAACACATTGGTCCCGTCACTCGCATTCAAAGGGCGATAGATCGAACGTCCTGAAACCAAAGCGGTGGCCTCGTCATAGCCAGATGAGAGCCAGTGGTTTGGGTCGGCAATCGCTCTGACGAGAACACCTGGAATATCCTCAGGTCGTGACCCAGTGTTTTCAATATGGGCATCATACTCTTCTTAAGTAGCAAAATTCACCCCTGGCACCTGGTCATCTTCCTCATCCTTGGCGCCTTCCACGTCTGTCGTTGCCAGCTCGAGTTGGGTCGAGAGCAGGCCAACATCTTCGCCCGCCAATTGTCCGACACTGTTACCAATCGCGATCAGCACACCGCCGCCACGGACAAACTCTTGAAGAGGTTTTACAGACCCAAGCTGACCCACCAAGCCAAACGAGTCTGGAAGGATCAGAACGTCATAATTCGATAGATCTGCGCGTGACATGGTCGAGACACGAATAGGCGCCACGGGAATACCAAGCTCTTGCTCAAGCACAAAGCGCGTATTGCCAGCCGAGGTTGGGCTGGTGGGCGCATCCCAGGCCATCGCCACTTTCGGCATAGTCATCGCCGCGAATGATGAACTTCCAAAGTTAGGGCCATCTTCGACCCAGCTCGAGGTCATGGGCACAATCTCAGCGCCAATTTCTTGAGCCAGGCGTATTAATTCTGAATTCAAGCTCGCATCGTTGTCTGCGATCGGGAACACGACACTGCCCGCCGGGAAGACGCGTCCATTCTGTGTAAACGGCGCGTCAGTGGTTTTGCCTTTCAAGCCAGCCTTCAACGCAGCCACGACGAGCTTCGCTTGACCGCCATCGCTCCACGGCACGACCTGACCGAATGTCCCAGCACCCGCCGCGATGGCCGGGATTGGATCGTCTGCAGACACTGGGGTGGCATCGCTGAGATCCACACGGCGGCATTGCTGCATGGTGACCCCGTCCATAAGCGGCATCGACCATGCGGTAACGTCATACAGCTCATGATTGAGGCCCTGGTCCCGGCGGCTTTCTTGCTCAGCAATACAATCGGGTGCCAGCGGCGTGGTTGGGCTAAGCAAGGTGTTGATTAGCCGGCCTTCCGGTTGCGCGCTATCGACGATCAAAGCGCCCGCTGGATAATCCTGACGGCATTGCGAACTGCCAGCTGGAACGCGACGGACGTTAATGCCTTGTAAAGCGAGGCGCCGCGCTAAAGCCTCTGCTTCATAACGCGCGTCTGCAAGGTCAAAGACAAAGTAACGGCCATCCGCACGCGAGCCTTCCTCTATCGCCGTACGACGGAACTCGGCATAGTCCGATAGATATGAATTCTTATCTCGTGCGACCGTCTCAAGCGTTGCAATCGATGACAGAACATTGTTCCGCACCCCTTCATCATAGGTCAGCAACGTTCCGTCTCGGCGACCAAAGATTAAACCGCGCGGCGAGCCTTGCTCAAACGTCATCGCGATCGCGCCATTCAGCGTTGGCCACATGTCGCCATAGCCAGGATAGAAGGCGTCAAAAATCTCACGGGTACAGTAAGGCGCGCCGAAACGACCAAACCACCTGGCCATGTCTCGACCGAGCTGAAACTGTCGGCTCTTCTGCGTATCCGTGATGTTTGGGTTAATCGGGCGCGCGGCTGGCGGGAAATAGTAAGTCGCATCGCCGCCCATTTCGTGACTGTCGACATAAACAACAGGATGCCAGTCTTGAAGCGCAGCAACGCGGCCTTGAGATCCAGGCTGCGCGACCGCAAACCAGTCCCGCTTCATGTCGAAAATAAAGAGGTTGAAACGCCCGCGCGGCCACGGCTCATCATGCTCGGCTGCATATCGATCAGCTTTCGGTGTTATGCCAAGGGCTGAGGTAAAGTGAAACAGGAAACGCTCACGACCGTCAGGGTTCGCGTTTGCATCAATGACCACGATCGTATTGTCGAGGATCGTATCTACCAGTTCATTGTCTTGCGCCGCGAGCAAATGGTACGCAATGAAGATAGCACTATCAGACGGCGTAACCTCGCTACCGTGGACCCCATAGCTCAACCAAACCACGGCTGGCGTGTTTTCTAGCGACGCGCCAGAGGGTGCCTGGCCATTCCCGATCGTAGCCAGTTCAGCCTTGATTTCGTCCAGACGCGCCATGTTGTCTGGTGAGGAAATCATCGCATAGGTGAGATCACGCCCCTGCCACGACTCCGCATAGGTTTCGATCTTCATACGGTCCGGCGCATGGCTTTGAAGCGCTTCGAGGAACTCATTTATGTCCGAAGATGTGGTTATTGCTTCGCCATGATCATGACCAACGACATCAAGCAAAGTCGGAACATCTGGGTCATAATCGGCCTGAGGGTACGCTTGCGCGTTTGCCGCAAATGTAAGGGTTACGGCCGACGCGATAGCCGCCAGAAATCTCATCACCACTCAAAACTCCCATCTTCTATAGGTTAGGTTGCGCGCCTATTATTGGTTTGAACTGGGTGGTCGCCACATCTGCGAGAGCGCCCCCAGCCCCGCGCTATTCAAGCGCTTTGGCAATCCCTTCACGCCGTGGGTCCGCCCCGCCCAGCAATCCATCCTCTGTAACAAGAATAACATGCAGGCCGCTATTCTCACCACGGCGCTCTTCGACATTATAGCCCGCAGCTTTCAGTTCATCGGCAACTTCTTGCCCGCCTTCGCGGTCCACCTCGACACCAACAGTCTCACCGCGAGCGATAATGTTCGGCAGCGCGACCGCCTCTTGCGGGGTACGATCCCATGCAAGTACGCCGAGAATTGATTTTGCCGTATAGGCTACAATTGAATTCCCGCCTGGCGAGCCGGTCACCATTTTGACCTCACCCTCCTGGTCAAAGATAATAGTTGGCGACATCGAGCTGCGCGGGCGTTTTTTCGGACCAGGCGCGTTCGCCACCGGCAAGTTTGACTTGCGCGGCTCTCTCGCGAAATCGGTCAGCTCATTATTGAGCAAGAACCCATGGACCATGCGCGAGTTGCCAAACGCCGCCTCTACCGTGGCCGTCATGGCGACAGCATTACCGTTTGCGTCTATGACCGACAAATGGGTCGTGCCCGGCGCGTCCTCGGTCGGATCTTGGCCCCACATACCGATCATGGGATTGCCACCAAGGGCAATGCCGGGATCGCCCGGGGTTGGTGTCGCGCCCGGCTCGAACACTTCGGTTGCCCGAACATCGAGATAGGTCGGGTTGATCAGATCCGCGGTTGGCACTTGGACGAAGTCAGCGTCGGCGACATAGTGATCGCGGTCTGCATAAGCGAGGCGCTGTGCATCCACAAAAGCCCGCAGGAATTGCTCTGGCTCAGTCGCCCCTTCTGGCAAGAGGCGATCATAGAGGCCCGCAATCGCGTTTTGGGTGATGCCGCCTGAACTTGGCGGCGGCGCTGAGCAAATCTTATAGTCCCGCCAATCGCCGCAAACCGGCGGACGAACGACAACCTCGTAAGACTCGATGTCTTCTACGCTTAAGGCCCCCGGGCGCGGTTCTTCAGCAATGGCCGCCACAATCGCTTCTGGAATCTCACCTGTGTAGAAAGCGTCGGTGCCTTCGGTCGCAACGCGGCGAAGAGTTTCGGCATAGTCCAGATTATCTCTGACAAAGCCTTCGGCAAGCGGCTCACCATCTGGATAGAAATAGGCCGCGCTGGCTGGGTGATCATCAATACGCGTGAACTGGCGCAGTCGCTCATTTGCCAAGACACCAGCGAGGCGCGGGCTGACTTCAAACCCTGTCTCGGCGAGTGAAATGGCTGCATCGAAGTTACTCGCCCAGTCCATTTGGCCGTGCGCGTCGTGCGCCGTTTTATAGAGCGCGATGGCGCCAGGAACCCCAGCCGATTTTCCAGATTGCCAGGCATCTAGGAAACCGAGGACCTCACCGTCTTCAATGAACAGGTTTTCGTCTGCAGCGGACGGCGCGGATTCACGGCCATCAAACACGGTGGTCTCGTCGCTTGCACGGTCATAGACAACCATAAACGCACCGCCGCCAATGCCAGAGGATTGCGGTTCCACCAGGCCTAAGACCGTATGTATAGCGATCGCAGCATCGACGGCATGCCCGCCATTTCGCAGCACTTCGAGCCCGGCCTCAACCGCACGCGGATCAGCCGCCGCCACCATAGCCCCCTTGGTCCAGGCGTCCGACGTGTCCTCAATAGGCGGAACGGGAGGGGTTTCGACGTCGGCAACCTCATCTTGCGGCTGGCATGCCACTAGGAGAAGGGCCGATGTTCCGGCGAGAAACGTGGATTTGACTGACATTCTATTACGCTCCGACTTGGCGAATTCTATTCCTGACCGTAGAGCGGATACCAATTGCAGGAAAGACTTTTCAATGTCCCAGCCAGGCAAAAACAATCTGATCACGGATATTGCCGGGATTCGCATCGGCAATGCGCATGATATCGCCGCAAAAACAGGCACTTCGGTCGTTCTGTGCGAAACACCAAGCGTCGGCGCTGTCGCAGTGGCCGGCGGCGGCCCTGGCACCCGCGAAACCGATCTGCTCCTGGCCGACTAGCTCGATGAACATGTCGCTGCCGTGGTATTATCCGGT
>ERZ1740060.958-NODE-958-length-11543-cov-3.565634_pt1 | contig 11543 bp, 12 predicted proteins | sample MGYA00581743_ERZ1740060 | MGnify/ENA primary metagenome ERZ1740060 (study PRJEB43018, sample SAMN04849235) | marine metagenome | isolation source: floating plastic debris | place: Pacific Ocean | collected 2008-08-27 | study: EMG produced TPA metagenomics assembly...
AAGCAGAGCGCAAGAAGTAAAGAATGCACTACTAGAAAAGGAACTTTTGGCCGGTAAGCTCAGCTTTTTAAAAATGCAGCTTCAGCCTCACTTCCTTTTCAATACGCTCAATGGTATCGTCAGTTCCATCCACCAGCAAAAAACGGAGCTTGCCGCCACGATGACTACAGAACTCAGTGAGCTTCTGCGTACATCGCTAACCGAAAACGACCAGCAAATAATATCCCTGGAAAAGGAGTTAAGGTATGTAAAAATGTATCTCAACATCGAAAAGCAACGGTTCAAAAGTTTGAAAGTGCATTATCAAATCCCTGATGACCTGTTGGAAGCAGAAGTACCCAATTTCTTCTTACAGCCCTTGGTAGAAAACGCTATCAAACATGGTATTTCCAAACAGAGTAAGGCGGAACGTATCGAGATATCAGCAAGACATGTCAATGATCATTTGTTTTTCTCTATCTATAACGATGGGCCCCCTATTGCCAACTATTCTGAAGGTATAGGGCTGTCTAATCTCAGAAAACGCCTAAAAACTATCTATGAGCACCTTGGTGAATTCAGCATTTATGCGCATAGCAATGGTACAAAAGCAGATATTAGCTTCCCTATATGATCCAACTAAAAATCTTAATCATTGACGATGAAGAAAATGCCCGGGAGTTGCTGAAGATCCATTTATCTAAATTAACGCGAATTGATGTGAGTGGGGAAGCTAAGGACGTTTAGGAAGCGGTGGCAATGATCTCTAAGTATATACCCGACTAGATCTTTCTGGATATAGAGATGCCTGAGCTAAGCGGACTTGAGGTACTGAATAGGTTGGAGGAAATCCCTTATGTTATCTTTGTTACCGCTTTTGATGAATATGCCATTCAGGCTTTTGAAGTACATGCCGTTGATTATTTATTGAAGCCCTTTACGGAAGTTCGATTATTTAAAGCCATTCACAGAGCTGAAAAAAGAATAGCAGGTGATGTAGTGGATAGAAATTTATACGCCGACTTACTGGACAGCTTACTAAATAAAACTGAAGTAAAATACCTGAATAGACTTTCTGTCAAAAGTAATCATAAAACGTATTTCATAGACACCGCTACCATTCTACTTATTGAAGCTGCTGATCAATATGTATCGATTCAAACCGCATCGGATAAGTATCTGGCCAGGTTTAGTATGGATTACTTGGAAAAAGCCCTGGACCCTCGGCGATTCATTCGTAGCCATCGCTCATACATAGTAGCCATTAATCATGTACTTTCTATTGAAAAATACGAACCGAAAAACCTATTGGTGCACTTGCAAGGAGGGTTCAAAGCAAAATTGAGTCAATCCAGAAAAACAGTGTTTGAAGGCAAACTTCGGACAGGGTAAGCTGATCTATCTTTGATCTTCATCCTGGTCTTACTCTATTCGGCAATGTGTATCAAAACTCTAATAGTTGAAAATGGCCTCTGGTCAAAAGAATATTGAATGATTGGTTGAATCAGCACTGCCCTAAGATCTAAATAATTAGTAATTTTTCTTCTAATCTTTAATTTAAAGGAAGAAAACTATCCGCAATCTCCCGGGCAAGTATTATGAGATACATGATAAAATCATCTCTTCTGAAAACTAGAGCTGATTTTCTGGTATGACGACCAGAAATTATATCGAACTCACTTTAAAGTAGGTTTAATCTACTTTAAAAGTATCCGTTAGCACTTCTATTGAAGTATTATCGGAAAATTCGAATTTGATAGTTAATGCTTGATCGATGGGCTGATCAGGTTGCTGAAGAAGTGCTATAGTGAATTGGTCACCTACAAAGCTGAATAACCACTTATTGTCATTTAATGTTTTTACAAATTCATCGAAGTGAATATTGTTATGATTGGTGACTTTAAAAACTGAATTTAAACTCTCATTAGGCTGTATTTCCTGATCATTGATAAAGATGGATGATGTTCCTGAGATGGTAATATCAATTATTTCATAGGCTAATTCAGGCAGTGGCGGGCTGCAGGCAAAAGCCTTAGAAGTAAAAACCGATGAATACTTCACTCGTCTAATCTCTGAGATCTCTTTAAAATCCATTTCGGTAATTTCTAAGCTAATAGCTGCTACACTAAAGTCAGTGGATTGAACATCTATAAAGCTGTCACTTTCCAAGCTTCCAATGGAGGATTCCACTTTTTTAATTCGAGCTTCCAGAGGAGTAAAATCGCTACAGTCGTCTTCCATACATGCGTAGGGAATGTGCATTACTATCAACAAAGCCAACAATGACAGAATTCTTTTCATACGCCCTTTTTTACAAGAAGACACAATACATGTCACAAGGGTTGTATTGGTTCCATTTTACGTCCTTGCATTTACCCCCAGTGTAAAAAATACCTTCCATACTCATTTCGTAGCTATTACGGTACATTTTCAATTACAAACACGTACGCATTAAGTGTTTCAAACATATTTCTTTAGGAGTGAGACCAACATCTACTATGAAATTATCAATTGTGCAATTGCCGCCAGCTATTTGTGGCATTTTTAGATCAATTTCAATTACTGATATCCGAGTAAACAATATCGCTATGTTAATCATAATTCGAAAAGCAACCCTAAATCCTCTGAAGGAGACTTTTCTAAATTGGCACCCCTTCAGGGGCTAGAGTGTATTTTTGAACATATTGAAAAATATATGTTTGAAGACATGAGGAATAGATTTCTGTTGCATATTTATTTTAGTCGAATGCCGCTAAGTTTCAATGTCCAATCATAGTGGCTAGAAGTGGCTGAAATGATATACGAGGTCAGAGCGGTGTTACTCGTCAATTTATATCGTTTCTTTTTGAAAAGCTCTTCTTCAGAATACCTTCATATGGGAAGATTTTTTGAACGGCAAAGAAGATTGCGGGAAGTTTGGCGTTTTGCCATTGAAATTAATCGGTGTCTTCCACCTGAAAGAGGTAGTTAATATCCACTTTGAGGACTTTAGCAATCTTGAAAGCTAAAATCACAGAAGGTGTAAACTTACTTTTCTCAATAGCGTAGATCGTTTGCCTGGTTACACCTACTTGATTGGCCAGTTCACTTTGAGAAATTTCAAGCCTGGCGCGTTCTACTCTTATCAGATTTTTCATCTTAACTGATTAATATTTGTTTTCTGATTTTATTGATTACCAGAAAGAGAACGATCTGAGCTTCAAAAAAGTAGGAAGGACTCATTTTCCATTCCTCATTGATCAACAAGATGATGACAAGAACTATCAAAGTGACAAAAAATACGATATACATAGTCTCTAATCTTATTTGGAGCATAAATTCATCAAAGATTTTGTCCTTGGCCAGGGCATACATAAGTATTGACAGGTAAGTAGTTAAGTGAAAGGCTTGAGAATGAAATATTTCAGGAATACTAAGGCTTCTTGTCCCGTAAAGATTGCCACTAAAACCATCAACGAACGATTCTATGTTAGGTAGCAATCCGGTAACTAGAAAAAGTGTCAATCCGATATACTTGAAATAATGGGGCAAAAATTGATATTTCATGTCACTTAGTGTTTTAAAAAAGTTAATAATACATTACAAATGTAAATTATAATTTACATATTGACAATAATAATATATGGAAGAGTAATAGATACTGCCGCGATTTTTTGATCTCATGGGCTATCTAAAGTTAATCTTACCCTAGCCGAAAGTGGCCATTGTTATCAGTCTGTGAATTACATAACGGATGGTTACTCATATTATGTGGAGTCGACCTTCAATGAATTCGATCAAATCAATGCTATTCCGCTTAGTCTACAAACAAGTCATTTGTAGGCAGCTTCATTTTGTTGAGAAGTTGTCTCGGGGGGATACCCGTAATTTTTCTGCACGTTTTTACAAAGTGCGATTGGTCATAATACCCAAAGTCTAGCGCTTCAATCAATCTAAGGGTCTCACTTTTCTGTAGGTAGGCCGTGGTTTTTTCAAATCGGAAAATATTAAAAAGCTCTATGGGTGTCAACCCCAGCTTTTTTTTGGTCAATCGTTCCAGAGACTTGGCTGTCATATTCATTTTATTGGCCAAATCGTTAACATTTACGAGAGTGTTACTTGTTAACAGCGTTAGCAAATGATAAGGCTCTTGGCTTTCTTTCTGGCCCGTAAAATAAGATGACATGAGCTCATCAAGTTTGGAAACCTCAAGCGCATCACCGTGCAAAAATTCTTTACCTACAATTTTTCTTTGGGTAGACTTACTCAGGAAAGAAGTGATATTTTGTTTGGCAATGTGATGAGCGTAATACTCCATTATACCTAACCCCACCACTGACAGGTTCAGTTTAATATTGAGGCAGGTAAGGTGTGATACAATTTGTATCAGTGATATACGGTTTGTAGCGGGTAGGATGCCTGCATCTCCGGTTTCTACAAATTTTTCCCTTTTAAAGTCCCAAATTTCAAAGCAACCGTCAATGGCGGTCCAGCAATCAAATTTTCCATTTGGGATTGTTTTCAGAAAGGCTGGCTCAGATAGTTCAAAATACTGATATCTGTCGATGTATTTTGCCACTTGCGGATTTACGGGTAGCGCTTCAATAAGTTTCAATTGTCTATTTTTTACAATTTCCGATCACCTCTAAATACTATCATTGTTTAAAAATAGTGAGATATGATGAAGAAAATAACTCTATTGGCGGTGCTTAATGCTAGTTTGATATCCTTATGTGCGCAAGAGGTGCAACTTGGGGAGTTAACAGGACAAGCAGGCTTCGTTAATACAAGTAATGATATGCGCATCTACTACGAGCGATATGGAACAGGAGATCCACTACTTATTCTACATGGCAATAGTGGCTCAGTGAAAGGAAGACACTCCATTATTACTGATTTAGCAAAAACGTTTGAGGTGGTAGCGCTAGATAGCCGATGTCATGGGAACAGTTCGTGTCCTAAAGAGGACCTCACCTATGAAAATATGATGCAGGATGTTCATAAGGTCCTGGAAGAACTAGACTTGAAAAATGTTATGATCTGGGGCCATAGTGATGGGGGAATCCTGGGTTTGATGCTAGCCAGTCGCTATCCGGATCGGATAAGAAGAATGTTGATCTCCGGAGCCAATCTGAGGAAATCCTCACTTGAGCCTGAGTTAGTAGCTTTTGTGGATCGTTACGATGATATCCCTGATCCAAGATTGAAAAAGCAGGTCAAACTAATGGCTACTCAAACTGAAATTGATGTTAGCGATGTCAAAAAAATCGAAATACCTGTTACGCTTTTAGTAGGAGATAGAGATGCTATGCCCCTTGCTCATACTTTAGAAATATTTTACGCGCTGCCTAAGGCTAATTTAGCTGTGTTCCCTGGAACAACCCACTTCATGGAAGATAGACAAGATGATATTGTCGATCTGTTGAATGAAATGCAGCAGCCTTTCAAAGCCCCATCCACTGTTGATGTGGCTAAACATATGGCTAGACAGATTTTTGGCGAAAAATAGCTGAATAGATAATCAGTCTAGAATAATTCGCTCTCGTTTGGGGTATTTTACCTCATAACCGAAAGTAAGCTCTTTTTTCGATTGAGGTTCCAGTACAAGTTCCCATTTAACCTCTCCATTTTCAGGGTTGACTATGCCACCTGATAGCTCAGTGGCTTCAACTGTGATGGATGAGTTAATAGATTTAGGTAACTGATCTAATATAGTGATGGCAATAGAGGATTTCTTCTGATTTCGAACGTTTATACTGTAGGTGCGATTCTCGGTAATGTTGGAACCTATAAATCGCTTTTTATTCAATTCATCCATTTTCCGCCTGTTTATTACAATACTCTTGTCTCGTCCTAATGATATTTCCAACGTATCATTTAACGACTTAGCATCTAAAATAGACCTACCTACATAAGCATCTTCAAAGTAGAGATTGGCTTCTCCGGCCAGGAAATTATATTCATCCCAATCTGTGATTTTTGCAATAAGGAAGGCATCCTTGTCCAGCTTGGGAACGGCCAAATACTCGAAAGCTGCATCAATTTGATACTTCTTTAGATCAACCTGAATTTGTTCACCATTGGATTTCAAAGAATAGGGTTCAGTGACTTCAATTTCAACGGTTGTTTGATTTTCAACTACCTGAGTTTGGTTAATACTGGCTTCATATTCATCAGTGTTATCACTTCCCCGGTGAATAGCTCCGGTTGATGAAAGCTTGTTTTTCCTTCTGCTGAATCCGGTTACCACGACTTCAGACAATTGTTGTACATCAGTGTGCATGCCAATATCAATAACACTTCTGCCTCCTACAACTATCTCCTGCGAGGCTAGTCCGATAAATGAATAGACAAGAGTCACATTTCCACTTGGCCTAGCTATTGAGTAATTTCCATTGATATCTGAAACTGTACCTATGGTTGTTCCTTTAATAACAACATTCACTCCTGGAAGAGGTGATCCATCATCTACACTAGTTATTTTCCCAGTAATAAATCCGGGTATAGCTTTGGTTTGTGTACTTCTATAAGCAGTAAAACGGGCATAATTTAAAAACCATGCACTAAGCGCAGGTACCGTACTACCCTCGTTAGGGTTTCCATTAGAAAACCGAAGTTTGACATCGTTCCAGTCGTTACCGGTATTTTGGTAAACAGTGGCTTTATAGTCTATTTGTATGGGCTGGTCTATACGTTTGGCCCGTATATCGTATTTTGGAAACCAGCCGGCATTTTTAACTAAGTAGGCAACCTCTAGCTCGACTTTACCAACCGAATTAGACTCGACCCGAATAACAATTTCTGATGTTGTTTTAGCTTGAAGGTTCTTTCCGATCGATTTTTCCTTTTCTAACCTTTCAATATGTTCTTTATTCTCTTTTATACTGCGCTGAAGTTGTAGCTGCTCTTTTTTAATGGCCGTAATCTCCTTTTCGAAAAATGTAATGGCATCGCGAAGTTGTACTAGTGAAAGAGTGCTGTTGTCAACTTTGAGTTTTTTGTTTTCAAACAGTAAACTCAGTTTTTCAGCTAAAACTAGCATTCTAGCATTAGCTTCAGCAATATTAATTTCTAACTCATCAATAACGTTTTGAAGGCTATCAAGGCGGTTACTTTGTGATAATTCATCTAAAAAATTGATCTTGCTATTTACGGATAGAATGGTAAAATCACCAAGAGCTTTCACTTGTATGCTTTTTTCATCAATGTAGGGGGATAACTTTTTTAATACCAAAGCACTTTTACCCTCGACTAATGATGTTGATGCCTTTCTTTTAATTTGAGCCCCTTTTAGAAATACAGTGACTTCCTTAATTTCTGATTTAACCGTTTTTTGAGGTAGATCCTGACCATTTACCAGGGTAGAAGTCAATAATGTAATAAGAGTAATTAAGCGCATGATTGTAAAGTTGTTTTATTCAAGATGCGTCAGTTGTTCTCATTCCATAAATGGAATCAAAACTTTTATTTAAACTTTAAAAGGTAACTAATTCGAAACCCTTTTAAACTTCCCGAAATCAGGCTTACGCTTTTCCAAGAAAGCATCCCGGCCTTCTTTGGCTTCGTCAGTCATGTAGGCCAGACGAGTGGCCTCACCGGCAAATACCTGCTGACCTACCATGCCGTCGTCAGTCAAATTCATCGCAAATTTGAGCATACGAATGGAGGTTGGGGATTTTTCTAATATCTCTTGAGCCCATTGATAGGCTGTATCTTCTAATTCATCATGAGGAATCACTGCATTCACCATGCCCATTTCATAGGCTTCTTGCGCAGAATAGTTTCTTCCTAAAAAGAAGATCTCCCTGGCTTTTTTTTGCCCTACCATTTTAGCTAAATAAGCGGAGCCGTAACCACCATCAAAGCTGGTAACATCTGCATCTGTTTGTTTAAATATAGCGTGCTCTTTACTAGCTAGCGTCAAATCGCAGACTACGTGCAAACTATGACCTCCTCCTACCGCCCAACCCGGCACTACGGCAATTACCGCTTTAGGCATGAAGCGTATTAGGCGTTGAACTTCGAGAATGTTTAATCTTGCTACGCCACCCTCATCTACATAGCCTTGATCACCGCGTGCCTTCTGATCACCACCCGAGCAGAAGGAGTAAATACCGTCTTTAGGCGATGGCCCTTCAGCGGAGAGCAGCACAACCCCAATTCCTGCATCTTCACGGGCATCAAGAAAGGCGTCATAAAGTTCAGAAGTGGTATTTGGCCGAAAGGCGTTTCTAACTTCAGGTCGGTTGAAGGCGATGCGGGCAACAGCCCCTGATTTTTTATAGGTGATATCTTTATACTCTTTGGCAGTTTTCCAATTTGGGCTATTCATAATACGATTCTTAATGTTGCTTCAAATATAACCGAACCAACCCTCCCCAGTGTAGAAAAAGTTAATTTCGATGATCATGAAGAAAAAAGAATGCCCTTCCTGCGCTATGGAAAGCGATGCTAACCATAAGAAGTGCCCCATTTGTGGCTACGAATTTCCTGAGAGATCACCACTTATGATCATTGGGGTTATTATATTAATAACTATAGTCTTCTGGTATTTAGTTTTCTAATATACTGTAGAATCAACTATTTGTAAGACCTAATGCTTTCGATCAAAACGGTTATGAGGATAAGTGACCCTCCGATTATCGTATTTACGCCCGGTATTTCATTTAAAAATAACATACCCAATATAATTCCGTAAATCGGCTGAACGCTACTAATGATGCTGGCAGTACTTATTGAAAAGTGCTTAAAACTAATCACAAAGAGAGTATGCCCTACAGCTGTCGTGATGAGCGCCAGTATTACCACTGCCGGCCACTGTACCGTCAACATTACCTGATTATACATGGCCAACATAGGTGCGAGCAATAGCACAACTACTACCATTTGATAAAGCATTAGTGCGGAACCGTGATAATTTTTAGTTCTGTTTTTAAGGAGAAGATTTCTTAGCGAATATAGCAAAGCAGATACTAGCCCAAAGACAATACCTTTCGCGTAGTTGTTCCCGAGATCAAAGCTAGGAGCTAGAATGTAAACCCCGGCCACCACGAGGGCGGCCAATAAAATATGGGTAGGCTGAAACTTAGTTTTTAATAACAATGGCTCCAAAAAGGCTGTAAATACAGGATACGTAAAAAGTGAGAGCATTCCAATGGCCACGCTCGAATACTGTAAAGCGAAAAAATAAGTTACCCAGTGACACCCTAAAAATATGCCACTTAATAAAACCCTACCTACATCCTTTTTATGATGAATTTTCAGATTAATGTTTTTCCAAATACAAAAGATAATCAAGAATACAGCAGCAAGTAAACATCTCCACCAGATAGTAACAGGGGGTGGCATCTCTATAAATCTACCCAACACACCTGAGGTACTCATAAAGAGCATCGCTAGGTTGAGCTCAAGCATATGTGATAAATGACTATTCTTTTTCAATAGGATCCCTGAGAAATGGAAAAGGCCTAAGTTAAAGAAGAAGCCTTAACAACCATTTAACAATTGTTTGAAGTTCGTTAACACTCGCTCTATCCGCCACCCATTAACTTGGCGAGAAATAAACATACTCAACTATGAAATACACTATTTTATTGATCACACTTTTATCCGTTACTTTTTCTTCAAAGGCACAGTCTTATGAGGTGAAAACAGCTAACAGTGCTGATAAACTGCTAGGCCAATGGAGCCCTGACAGGCTGAGAAGTTCTCCATACAGCGAGTGGTTTGAAAAGAATTATTCCGAATACAGACCTGCAGAAAATGAATTGAAAGCGTTAAAGGAAAACATAGCTGGTGTTGATTCCATAACAGTATTTATGGGCACCTGGTGTGGTGACAGTAAACGTGAAATACCTAGGATAATCAAAAGCCTTGAAAGCGTTGATTTTGACTTCTCTAAGTTGAAATTAGTATGCGTGGACCGCACTTTTCAAAATTATAAGCAAAGTCCAGGGCGGGAGGAAGCTGGTTTGAATATACATCGTGTACCTACTATTCTTTTCCACAATGAGAACACGGAATTAGGCCGAATTGTAGAGTCACCGCGTAAGAGTCTGGAGCAGGATATGGTGGACATAGTAAGAAATGAAGGCTATATTCCCAACTATGAAGGGGTATGGAAGTTAAGTAAGCTTTTTGCAGACCAGGGTATAGAGTACATTAAGGCGAACCGACCTGATATACTCATTAAACTTCAGGCTGTCATTTCTGATAAGTATGAGTTGAATACCTATGGATTAGTTCTATTTTCTTCATTTCAATTGGCTGAAGCTAATCTTGTTTATGAGTTAAATAAAGCGCTTTTTCCTGAGGAGCCGCTTCCATACTTTAGTCATGGCAAGTTTGAAGCGATATCCGGGTTTACAGATCTTGCCAAGGCCGATCTGGAAAAAGCCCATAACTTAGCTCCGGATGATCAAAGAATCAAAAGCTATTTAGATGGACTTAAATAGTTTTAAGTTTACGAAAGCGAATATGGAAAACAAGATGAAGATAAGCAGAACAGTAAGTCTATTTTTTAATCTTCTTTTCGTTCTGCCTGAACGCCATTTTTTAAGCATGGCATAAGGAGGGTTTCTTCTTTTAACTGGCCGATAATCTTGAATTCTTTGCTTAACACCTACTCCTCTTTTAAGGAGTGCTACATTATTTCTAATAGTAGTTCTAGCAGTATCGGCGAAACCCATAGAATAAAAACACAAAAGGCGATCAATCGATCGCCTTTTGCATGTAAATTTTAGCGATTAAGCTAACTGCGCATCTAATTTTTGTGACAGTACTCCTTTGGGAACGGCCCCAACTTGCTTGTCTACTATTTCTCCACCTTTAAAAACCAGTAACGTGGGAATACTTCTAATTCCATATTTGGCAGAAATGTTAGGATTCTCATCCACATTTACCTTTCCAATCACCGCTTTTCCATCATAATCTCCGGCGAGTTCCTCTACTACAGGGCCAATCATTTTACACGGTCCGCACCATTCAGCCCAAAAGTCGACCAATACAGGTTGATCACTGCTTATATGCTCTTCGAAGTTGGCATCTGTTAATTCAATTGTTTTACTCATTATTTCTATAATCTACTTACGTATTTATTTTCTTTGTTGGAACACAAATATAGCAGAATTTCGTTCCTCGGTTTCCCTCGAAATTAATAATAAATAATGATAGTCTGATAGAGGACAGTTATGAGCTATTTAGCGTATATAGGAAAGCCTACACTAAGTTGAAATACACCTAAAATTGCCTTTTACTTCTACTTCTAATTTGATTTGAATAAAATCTATAGGCTGAAATGATTTCAAAGATCAAAAGAAATATACTTTATATTGCTTGACTTAACTCATGGGTTGCGAGTTAATTGATGACTTCATAGAAGTAAAAATCTTTTATCAATGAAGAAGTTTCCCAGGGTATTTGTTGGTTCCTGGATTTATTCATCACACTCACTCGTACTTGTTTGAAAAGATCCTCTACTTTTAGTTCAGGCTTATAGATATGTTTAAGAATTTCTTGAGTGTATATCCCATTTCTACCGGTACCATCAGAAGCCGTTCGTCCGGGGGCTGTAGCGAAAGCAACGA
>ERZ1740060.959-NODE-959-length-11531-cov-24.204339_pt1 | contig 11531 bp, 5 predicted proteins | sample MGYA00581743_ERZ1740060 | MGnify/ENA primary metagenome ERZ1740060 (study PRJEB43018, sample SAMN04849235) | marine metagenome | isolation source: floating plastic debris | place: Pacific Ocean | collected 2008-08-27 | study: EMG produced TPA metagenomics assembly...
CCATCTGGTATTTCATCCATCACTACAATGCATCATTACTTGTGTAGCACTACCAGTGAGGGCTTCAGAGTCCTAAACTCTAGGAGTCTTCCAGATACCAGTAATACTCTCAATCAGTATGAGAATTCTCCAGGGTTTAGAGATAACAAGATTGAACCATGCCTGGATTAAGGCAACGCCGCAGTGAGTAATCAATGGGGAACCTGCCGCGATCGCGTTACGGTCGAGAACAGTTGAGGCATCCCACCAAGCCCAGACGAGATCGCTGAGGTGGCGTCAAATCCATCCCTACACATTCAGCAATATATCGATGTACTCCTAAATACGCTGAGCCAGTTTAGACAGGTTTGTGATCGGTGGAGATATCTTTGATTTGTCTTCCAAGCTGTATCCCTGGCGAAGACTGCCCTTCAAGTCATCGCTCTGGGTCAATACGCAAAGCCGCTTTGCGTCGGGTCAGTAATCTTGCTGATTGTGCCAGGTGAAATGAGATCGTTAATGTTACTGATCCACTCGTATTTTTAGAACGTTATCGTGTCGGTGTCGATCAGATCGCATCTGCCTCAGCTACAGGAAAATTTGCAGCACGTTTAATTTGTGGAACAGGCCAAAGCTTTCCCAGAGCATCTACCCATCGACTCTTGGAAGCCTTAAGCCAAATATCAGACAGCTCTGCCATTTTTTGAAGGTCTAATTAATTGCCATAAGAGTTCAAGAATGGCTTACAGATTTTGGCCTTGACGATGCTTCTATTAGTTTACTGTTAAAGCCAAAACTCAAAATCGTTCAAGAGTGGCACGGTATGGAATTATCCGTTTCTTTTCTTGATTTGTGCTGACACTTTCGACCAGGCAAATCATCACCTAACGACGAGTCTGCGATCGCTCCAACAGCGCGCGAGTCTACGGCAAAAAGTGCAGAAATCTACAGGCAGTCGAACTGTGACATCTAATGGCAAAAATGCTGAGAGCATCTTGTCTATTACCAAGATTGTTTAAAAAAAGATGATAGGCATTTCTTTCATCAGCAGTCGAGACAATCAAAAATCTCACGTATTTTTGAGCAGCCAGAACAAATAATTTCGATCCACTATTCAATGAGCATTGCTCACTGAATACAGAATATTGCATCGCTGATAGCGAGCCAAAGTAGCCTTAGACAACATTTTTTAACGGCTAATAATTGCGATCTCGCTGGTTTTATGATCACAAATCAGATGTTCAAAACCAGTCGCAGGGTAGTCAATAAAAGATTGACTGTTACCTGTTGACAACAGCTTTTCGTATTGCCGAAATTCCTGAATCTAAGCCGATCCCTTTACGACCATCACAGCCACAAAGGAATTACAGTTATGGCAACGTTGATCGTTACCAACATCCTCGATAATGGCTACGGGACAAAAGCGTTAGAAGGCTCCTTGAGAGCCGCGATCGAAGCGGCTCAATCGGGCGACACTATCAAGTTTGACGCTAGTTTGGCCAACCAAACCATCGTGATCGAGCGTCCCTACAACATTGAAAACGACATCACAATTGATGGCTCTGATGCCCCCGGACTGACTCTCAACGGTCAACAGGAAAACCTTATCGTCAACGTTAATGGCGATCGCAGAGACTTTACCCTGCGCGGCTTGACCCTAGCAAATGGTCAACACGGTTACAACGGTGGAGCGCTGCGAGTAAGGGGGACTGACTCAACGCTGCGAGTTGAAGACAGCGAATTTAGAGACAATGTTGGCGGTTATGGTGGTGCCATTTGGGCCAAAGACAATGCCGACGTGACCGTTCTGAACAGTACGTTTAGTGGCAACGAATCAACTATCAAGGACGATACGTCTGCAGGCGCGATTAGCGTTTTTGGCCAGAGCAAACTGACGGTCAAGGGCAGTGAATTCGTTAGTAATAAAGGGGTGTCAGGGGGGGCTGTTGGCACCATTTTTACCGAGACAACGGTCGAAGATTCAGTTTTCAAAAACAATGAAAGCCAGAAGTGGAGTGGGGCTCTCCACATCGATGGCGCTAGCATTCCAGCCGAAGAGCGATATTACAAAGGCGACCTACCTCGGGACACGGTCGGTGGCGATATTGTTGTGCGCAACAATCGGTTTGAAGATAACCGGTCCGATGGCTTTGGCGGTGCTGTAGGCATCTGGGGCTATGACCAGGATTTTGTCACCCTTGAGAAAAACGACTTCCTTGGTAACGAGGTGACCGCCAATCAGAACGGTACCGCATGGGGTGGCGCGTTACGAGTATCTGGCAAAGAAGTCACTATCAAAGACTCCAATTTCATCAACAACACGGCTGCTGCCGAAGGGGGCGCGCTTTGGTATCAGGGCGAATCGCCGCTAAAGATTACCAACACGACGTTTTCAGATAACGCAGCTCCCACAGGGGGCGCTATCTATAACTCGCAGTGGCAAGGTCCTGGCACTGAAATTGCCGACTCTACCTTTGAGGGCAACAGAGCGGTTGAAGGCGGAGCCATCTACAAGAGCAAAGGAATGCCGGTAAAGATTACCGAATCGACATTCGAAAACAATGGTGCCAATGCGATCGCGGGTGATCTCAACAACTTAATTCAAGATGACGGCGGCTCAGAGATAACGCCGGAGCCGGAACCTACTCCAGAACCAGAGCTTACTACGGAGACTCCCAATATTGCTGAGATGATGGAAGAGAATACAAATGCTGAAAAAGCATTGGTCCCAGCAGATGCGAAGGGCACAGACATCAGAGAGTATGGTGCCATCCCCAATGACGGCATCGATGACACTGCGGCTATTCAGAGAGCGCTCGATGACCAGCGTCGTGACGCCAACGGCGAGCCCCTACACAACGACTTTTATGGTCGGCCCAAACATCTTTACTTACCGGAAGGCACTTACAACGTCAGCGATACCATTGACTGGGTCGGCAATGCCGTCACCCTCAACGGCGACGGTAGCGGCAAGACCCTATTGCAGCTCGACGATAATGCCGCTGGCTTTGGTGATACTGAAAAACCCAAGGCCGTGGTTGAGTCTTCTGATGGCAACCGGGCTTTTCGTAATAATATTTGGAACCTGAGCGTCAATACGGGTAAGGGCAACGCGGGTGCCATCGGCATCGACTACGGAGCCAGCAACAACGGCTCTATGGAGAATGTCACCGTCACCTCTGGCGATGGTCAAGGCTCCGTGGGGATATCAATGGCAGACGGTATACCTGGGCCGCTGCTAGTCAAAGACGTCAAGGTTGATGGCTTTGATACGGGCATTAAAAATAGTGGTCCCTACTCAGCCACCTTCAAAGACATTGAACTTACCAATCAAAACCAAGCGGGCATGGACGCGGGCGGCGGGACCTTAGTCATCGACGGCCTCAAAAGTGACAACAGCGTTCCGGCGATTAAGAGCGACCGCTGGTCCGAGATGATTACTGTCATCAACGGTGACTTTCAAGGGGGCACATCTGAGGGCAGTGCGATCGCATCGAGGGGACAGGTCTACGCTCGGAATATCAATACCAGCGGCTATAAATCCGCTATCAAGTATAAAGATGAGGTCATTGCCGGTGACACGATAGAAGAATATGCCTCTGAAACCTCTGAACTGTTTGATAACAGCGCTCAACAGTCGTTGAACCTTCCTGTCAAAGAATTTCCCGAGTTCAACGACAGCAACCTGGACAACTGGGGAAAGTTCGAGCCTCGGTGGTATGGCGATACCGCCGGACTACAAGAGTTACTCAATTCTGGAAAATCCACCATTTATTTCCCAGCCGGTCGGTACTTTTCCTACAACCAGAGAGTTGTTACAGTACCATCCACGGTCAAAAAGATTGTCGGCTTTTCATCTATTGTCAATCGCAGTAAAGACGGTGAAAACGGCGGTGGTATTAAGTTTGTAGTTGAAGGAGATAGCGAAGATCCCTTAATTGTTGAAGGGTTTGGCTATGGCGTAACCGTTGATAACCAAGCGTCGCGAGATGTAGCGCTCAAGAATGGTAAGTATAAATATATTGATGGGCCTGGAGCCAGCGATCTCTACATTGAGAATATAGAGATTGGTCGCCTTGACCTCAAAGATACGGCCAATGTCTACGCCTGGCAGCTCAATACTGAGAGCCTGGATGAGGCCCGCACCAAGGTCACCAATAGCGGTGCCAACATGGTGGTAGTGGGCCTTAAAACCGAGGGTAAAGGACCGATCATCGAGACCATCAATGGTGGTAAGACTGAGGTGCTGGGGGGATCTATCCTGCCCGTTCAACCCTTCTCTGCAGAAGAAAACAAACAAGCAGCATTTAGTATCGTTGATTCCGAAGGATTAGATTCTGAAGGCTCTTTTAGCATCAGATTTCGCCATTATGAAATGCCTGAAGAGATGTACGACATTCTCGTTGAGGAAACGCAGAATGGCGAGACTCGACAGTTAAAGAGTTCTGACAGTCCCCACGAATTCTTGACGTTGTACAGCGGTAATCAGACGGTAGGTGCTCAGTCTGCAGAGATTCCTGACAATCCTGCTCCCGCACCCGAACCACAGCCCGAACCTAATCCTGAGCTAGACCCGACTCCTGAACCTGAGCCTACTCCTGATCCAGAACCGGAGCCCGAGCTTACTCCAGAGCCGGAGCCCGAGCCAGAGCCTACTCCAGAAACTGAGCCTGAGCCAGAACCAGAACCAGAGCCCGTCACAATCCTTGAGCCGGAGCCGACTACACCCGAGCCGGAACTGGAGCCCGAACTGATCGCACCCGTTACCCCCACGCCCAATGTGCCCGATGAGGCAACGCCTCCAGTCACCCCAGTGCCGTCGAATCCCGTCACCGTTCTAGACGATACGGCACCTGAACCAGTAACCTCCCCCACTCCCCAAGAGCCCAATGCTCAGCCGACGATGGTCAATTTAGGGCTGAACTTGGTGCGGGGTCAAACCGACAGCGTCAACGAACTGCTGGTCGTGCCCACCGATGATGCAGAGGGCCACATCAACGGCATCGCTCCCGATGAAGCTGGTTACAGCGAAGCCTTGTTAGAGGAGGCGATGGTAGTTTTCTCAACCCTCAAGCTTGGCCAACTACCGGGATTAGAGGTCAGCCGCAGCCTGGCGCTGCCGAACGACAGCTTGCTACAGTTCGCCATCATCGAAAATGGCAGCTTAGACAGCCTGCGTCGCGGCGGTGCTGGCGAAATCCGCTTAGCTCATGCTTTTGACGATCGCCGACCGGTAGCCGCCAATGCCCTACAAGCCCCTGGTCTGCAGCTTAACCTGCAAGTGGAGGGCCGGGATGGGGTGACCAATGTCGTGCTCGAGAGTCTGGAAGGCACGGCCATGATGGGTAGTCACCTACAGGGCTATGGCAGTAGCTCAGAGCTGCTCGACTTCCGAGAGGAGACGGGTACCAAAACCGCCACCTTTGAAGTGTTTCGCAGCGCTAGCTACGACAACTTAGTGGGCTTCTACGCTGTGGAAAATGAGCAGGGTCAGGTCTTTGATGACTTCGGTAATCTGCTCAGTCCGGGGGATGAGGGCTATACCGAAGCCGCTCTTGATAATCGCTTGATGAATGTCAACCTAACGGGCAGCAACGATCGCACGGAAGTCTTTACAGCGGCAATTGAGATGGGACAACTCTTAGCGAGCTTCATGGTGGTCGATGGCACCATTGAGCAGTTAGTTGACGCCACCGCAAGTAACGACCCTGATATCTACTTCACCCATATGGGAGCCAACGCCGATGGCATTGATCATGTTCGGTTGCTGGGAGACAACACCTTTGGCTTTGAAGACCTAGCAGGGGGTGGGGACTTGGATTACAACGACATGATTGTCAAGACAACGGTTGTTTAAGCGGGTGTTTTCAGAGTGCGGTAGGCCGACATCAGCGGCGGCGCTTGTAGGTTCGGCTAGAGAGGAGAGTCGGCCTCTAAACACTCGTAAAATCGCCCTGACGGAATTTACCAAACCTATCTGCTACCGGTTCGCTGAGCGACGCGCCACGACCCACTCAATCGCCTGCTGGGGACTATGGATATGCCCTTCGGCATGGGCGAGTTCAACAGCTGCGAGCAGTTCACCCATGTGGGGGCCAGGCCGCAGATCTAACTGCTCAATCAAGTCGCGACCGCTGATCAGCGCATGGGGATGGGCCACTGGGTCAGCCTTGTCCAAAAAGCGATCGATCAAGCCGTCGAGCACCGAGAGGGGCACCCCCTCCGCCAGACCGACCAGCGCCAACGCAATAAAGCTGTTGCCCACCGTTCGAAACAGGTGATATTGCTGGCGGCGAGCATCCTCCCCCTGAGCGATCGCCGCTAGCAACGGCCAACCGCGCAAGATGGCTAGCACGGCCTGCTGCTCGGCGCGGCTGTATTTAAAGTGAGTCAGTTCGGCTTCGGCGATCGCCCCATCAGGAGACAAAATGCGGCTGAGCTTGGCCGCCTTAAACCAGCTGCGATGAAACCCCGGTGGCGTCTGTTCTTTGATCCAGGCTTTAAACAGTTGAGCAAACTCGGGGCGATGAGCCTGCAGGCAGGCTGCCGCCTCATCTACCGCTACCAGCTGCCGAATCTGGTAAGCCGAGAGATTGGGCAGCCAGGTGCCGAGCACGGTATCGGCCCAGGCCAGCCGCATCAGCGGGGTGCCTTCGGCTTTGCTTAGCAAACTGTCGAGTTCTCCGCGCACGCGTTCCGCCGCGACCTTGCCCAAGAGCGGAGCGAGTTCATGAATGGTCGTGCGGGTGGGCTCGTCGAGGGTGAAGTCGAGCTGAGCGGCTTGGCGATAGGCCCGCAGCAACCGTAGCGGATCATCCGCCAAGTTATCGGCAGCAATCATGCGCAGTAGTCGCCGCTTCAAGTCAGCACAGCCGCCCAACGGATCAAAGACCTGCTCAGTGTGAGGGTGGTAGGCGATCGCGTTGACAGTAAAGTCCCGACGATAGAGGTCAGACTCTAAACTGTTGCCCACCTGCTGCGCAAAATCCACTGTGGCCTGCTCAAAAACGATGCGCGCGATCTGATTTTTCGGATCAAGCACCACAAAGCCAGCGTGGTAATGGCGGGCGATCGCCCGGGCCGTTTCCACTGCCTGGCCAGGCACCACAAAATCAAGATCGAGATAGTCGGCCTTGCGCCCCAGCAGGGCATCGCGAACACTACCGCCAACCAAATGCGCCGATGTCGGCAGCAGGGACAGATCAAAAGGCCAGGTCTGAGGAGATAAGACAGAACTCACAGAGAGTGCAGCGGCAGCAAAAGGGGATTGATGAAGAGAAACAGCTTGCAATGACGGACAGTGGGGTAGACAACAGCGCTCTCAGCCTGACGGGTGAAAGCGAGATAAAAACACAGCTTTTCATTTTGCAACATTGCTTACTTTCGGCCAGTCAGGCACCGAGCAGTTACGCTAGATTGGCAAAAAGTTGCATTGGCGCTTATTCAGCTTATTCAACAGTAGGCCGTTTCGTTGGAAAAGATCTATGTGCATTTGTGTGAATTGCCACTATGTCGATCGCTGCACGACCTACCATGCCGTAGAAACTCAGCATGAGCAGCTGCATCTGACCGAATCACCCGCATTTGAGGCGATCAATCCCACAATCAATGTCAATATTCGCCAAGATGGCGAAATCATTGAGACGGAATGGGATGTGGTGGGCTGTGATAGCTTCCGTGAAGAAGTCGGCAAATGGTCGAAGCTCCGTCCCGGCGAACTCGTGCCGACGTAGTGCTGGCTGGCCTGAACATGCTGTAGAGAAATTCACAGTCGCTGCAGAGAAATTCTCAACTGCCATCGATCCATTCCCCGAGATCGCATAGCAGTGACTATTGCCCCCATCTAGCAGCGTCGCCGCCTGAGTTCCCTGACTTGTTCAGACGGCATCCAGCGTCCGATGACTGCAATCAGGAATTAGATCGAGAGACTCAGCGCACTACTTAGACATCAACTGCTGGATCGCGTCTGCCTTTTGCGTCCGGCGATGACAGTTTTGCCAATCTCGATCAGGGCAATCGGTCTCACGGCAATCAAACTCGCAGGCAGCCACATCAGCAGGCACTTCAGTCGAAATGAAAGCCTTTAAGCGCTGCCAAACTGCGGAAATAGAGTTTTGCATGGGCTATTACCAAGTGGGGGATTGGAAGTGGTTACATTATCAGTCGGCCACTTGGGGAGTAAGCAATTTGTGAATAAAGCCTTCATAAAGGCCCTGACATTACCGATAAAGTTTTTACGAAGTTTTACCCCAAGGTGAACTTCGGATGCCAAAAACGCGGCAGCAGCATTACCGCTGCTTGGTCAATTTGATCGCCACACTCCCAGACAGAACGATTAAACTAGGGATTGGCTAACGTGTTCACCGAGTCGCTTGAGCACCGGCACACCGCAGCGAGCACAGATCCGAGTTTAAAGGCACGATTTATGGCAAACCGTTTGCGTCAGCAATCTTCTCTGCGCCGCACTGCACAGATGGCGGCATCTGGCTTGTTGACGACGACCTGGTTCTTAATGCAGAGCCTGACAGCGCTGCCTCCCGCTTTAGCCCAGACTGAAGAAGAGGATGATCAGCTCTCCTACGGTGAATTTTTAGAATTAGTCGATTCGGGGCAGGTGGCCCAAGTCGATATTGACCCTGATCGCGGTCGTGCCGAAGTAATTCTCAAAGACGCCGCCGAAGATGAGCCCCCGCAAGAGGTGCTGCTGTTTCAGGGCGACGGCAGTAACCCTGAGCTGGTGCAGCGACTGCGCGCTCAAGATGTCGATGTCGAGATTCAGCCGGAGGGCTCGGGCAATGCCTTCGCGTGGATTGCCACGAACACGCTAGTCATCATGTTGCTGCTGTTTGGTTTGCTGCTGATTTTGCGTCGCACGGCCAACAGCGCCGGTGGAGCCATGAGCTTTGGGCGATCGCGGGCGCGCTTCCAAATGGAGGCCAAAACCGGCGTGCAGTTCACCGATGTCGCCGGGATCGAAGAGGCGAAGGAAGAACTGCAGGAAGTCGTTTCCTTTCTCAAAAATCCTGAGAAGTTCACGGCCATTGGCGCGAAGATTCCGCGTGGGGTCTTACTGATTGGCCCACCAGGTACCGGTAAAACGCTGCTGGCCAAGGCGATCGCCGGGGAAGCGGCGGTACCGTTTTTCAGCATTTCCGGTTCTGAGTTTGTCGAAATGTTTGTGGGCGTCGGCGCTTCACGGGTACGCGACCTGTTCAAAAAAGCGAAGGAAAATGCTCCCTGCATCGTCTTTATTGATGAGATTGATGCCGTAGGCCGACAGCGAGGCACCGGTATCGGCGGCGGCAACGACGAGCGCGAACAGACCCTCAACCAGCTATTGACCGAGATGGATGGCTTTGAGGGCAACAGCGGCGTTATTGTCATTGCCGCTACCAACCGCGCTGACGTGTTGGATATGGCACTGCTGCGGCCGGGCCGGTTTGATCGCCAGGTCACCGTTGATTTGCCCACCTACAGCGGTCGCTTAGAAATCTTAAAAGTTCACGCTCGCAATAAGAAAATTGACGACAACGTTTCGGTTGAGGCGATCGCCCGCCGCACGCCCGGTTTTTCGGGGGCGGAGCTGGCGAACTTGTTGAACGAGGCCGCCATTCTCACCGCTCGCCGCCGCAAAGAAGCCGTGACAATGACGGATGTCGAGGATGCGATCGACCGACTCACGATTGGTCTTAGCTTGACGCCCCTGCTTGACAGTAACCGCAAAAAAATGACGGCCTATCACGAGATCGGCCACGCATTGCTGACTACCATGCTTGAGCATGCCGACGCCCTTAACAAAGTCACGATTATTCCGCGATCGGGCGGGGTTGAAGGGTTCACCCAATCTGTGCCCGACGAAGACGTGATTGATAGCGGTCTCTATACTCGTAACTGGATCTTAGACCGCATCACAGTGGCACTCGGAGGCTTGGCCGCAGAGGCGGAAATCTTTGGGGATCTCGAAGTCACCACGGGAGCCGTTGGCGACATCAAGCAAGTGACCAGCTTGGCCCGGCAAATGGTGACGCTGTATGGCATGTCTGATTTGGGGCCGGTTGCCCTCGAAAGCATGGGCGGCGAGGTCTTTTTAGGCCGCAGCATGATGCCCCGCTCCGAATACTCGGAAGCGATGGCCGCCAAAATTGACCATCAGGTCAGGGCGATCGCCAACTACGGCTACAGTCGCGCCCGTGAAATTTTGCGCGAAAATCGCACGCTCATTGACTACCTAGTTGATCGCCTGCTCGACATCGAAACAATGGAGGGCGACGAGTTTCGGCAAATCGTTAAGCGATACACCGACATTCCAGAAAAGCAAAAGCGCCAGAAGATTACCGGTGCCCCGGTCTAACGACCTCTTAAATTTGGATTAAGACTATTCCAGCTCATTGCCAATCCAAAAACTTGAGGGGGTGACCATCCTGCTCAGATTCCCAGCTGAGTCAATCATGTCAAGAGCAGGATGATGCTGTCAGTGGCATACGCGGCGGGCAATCCGAGACAGCCGAGCAAAAGCCGTAGCGAGCTGGAGAGCTCATCGGGTCGAACGCTAGAAATGCAAATCAGAAAATTTGGCAGTGGCAGAAATTTTGTTGAACTTCGCAACAAATCTGACAGAATCGAGCGCTAACCCTTTAGCCTTGAAGAGGGGCTTGTTGCCAGTGAAACGAGCAGCAACAACGACGTAAGCTTATGCCACTCACGATTTTAGTTGTGGATGACGACGAGGGCATCCGCCTCTCGCTTAAAGACTATTTAGAGCTGGAAGGCTACATCGTGGTAACCGCCACTGATGGTTGGAAAGCTCTGCAGGTAATCAACGAATGTCAACCACAACTGTTGATCACTGACATCAGCATGCCGCGGATCGACGGCTATGCCTTCTTAAAAAGCCTGCGACAGCAGCCGACTTGGCGACTGTTACCCGTGATTTTATTGACGGCGCGCACGGCCACGCAATCGCGCGTGCAGGGCTACCAGTCAGGCTGTGATGTCTATATCGAAAAACCCTTCGAACTAGAGGAAGTGGGGGCCGTCGTCAAAAATCTCCTCGCGCGATCGCAGCTGATTCAGACGGCTTTGCTGCAATATCAAAGCTTGCCAGTACCGGTGCCTGCCGCCATGCCAGCGGCGAGCATGCCCCTACAATCACGCGAGCCGGAGACTGATTTTTCACTGACCGAGCGCGAAAAGTCAGTCCTCGACTTACTGTCAGAAGGCATGTCTAATGCCCAGATTGCGGCCACGCTCTTTCTCAGTCCCAGGACGATCGAGAAGTATGTCACCAACCTGCTGCGCAAAACGGACACTAGCAACCGCGCTGAACTGGTCAGATTTGCGATGGATCATCACTTAGTCGATTGAGTGAAGTCGGTTGCCCTAGGTGACCTGAGGGAAATGTGTACACATAATATCCCAGTGATCGGAGAGGGGCGAACGGCCGTTCGACCGTACAACTTGTTAGCAGTGGGACACTATTTTTGAGCATGTCCCTTAATACTCTGGAAACTAAGTTTCTTGCCATATTGTAGCGGCGTCCGATAAGCTGTGCA
>ERZ1740060.960-NODE-960-length-11519-cov-5.436148_pt1 | contig 11519 bp, 14 predicted proteins | sample MGYA00581743_ERZ1740060 | MGnify/ENA primary metagenome ERZ1740060 (study PRJEB43018, sample SAMN04849235) | marine metagenome | isolation source: floating plastic debris | place: Pacific Ocean | collected 2008-08-27 | study: EMG produced TPA metagenomics assembly...
CGCGAAAAGCACTGCCACGCGGGAAAGACTGTGAACACCTGAGAGGAGATCAAGCCGGGGAGAAGTAATCTATTGAAAATGATTGGAGGCGAGTACCGGAATCGAACCGATGTACACGGATTTACAATCCGTACCGAATCACAGCCATTGCCGAACATACCTTCTCTTTAATATATGAAAAACATGGAAATATGCTGAATTTGTGTATATAGCTGAACATAGCGTGACACCCAGACGCTCGTGATTTCTGAGCCTAAAATGAGCCTAAGATGCGTACTCGCCTGACTGATCTAGCCGTTCGAAAGCTACCTTTGTCCGAGAATGGGCAGGTTACATACTGGGATGAGTTGACGCCGAACTTTGGTGTCCGGTGCTCGACCCGTAGTAAGTCATACATCGTGTTGCTTGGGGAGAAGCGCCGCCGCAAAACGCTGGGGAGGTATCCAGACCTTTCTCTGGCTGATGCTCGAAAACAGGCTAAGCAATTGTTGGCAGCAAGTGCTCTTGAGGGAGATATATTGTTTTCATCGCAGTCTGCCCCGGTTTCGTTCGCAGATGCGAAAGCACGTTTTCTCGAAGACAGCCAGCGTCGCAACAAGCCCCGCACCTTCAATGACTACAAACGGCTATTAGACCGACATTTCAACTTTGGTGGCGATGTGCAGTCTGTCGAACGCAAGCAGATCATGAAAGTGATTTCTGGATTGTCGGCAACACCGTCTGAACAGTCACATGCTTTTGTCGCGATCAGAACAATGATGAACTGGTGCGTACGTCACGGTCTCATTGAGCACTCGGTTGTGCCGCCCATCAAGCATAAGACCGTTGAGCGAAATCGCGTGCTGAGCAACGAGGAGCTCCAGCGTGTCTATCATCGAACGCAGGAAACTCCATTTCCATTCGGGCCAATCGTCCAGCTGCTTCTGCTGACGGGACAACGCCGCACGGAAGTGGGGCAAATGCGCCGCTCATGGATCATGGACAATTCGGTGACCTTTCCTGAAGGATTTGCTAAGAACAAGCGAGAGCATCGGTTCCCTTTGTCACCCATGGCTCAAAATGTGATCGAAGCGCTGCCAAATACCGGAGACTTGATGTTCCCAGCGGCAACTAACTTTGAAAAGCCATTCACAACGTATGCGTGGCACAAAGCCCGCTTCGATGAGGGATTAGAAGATGTGGGACCATACACTCTGCATGATCTCAGGCGAACCTTCGCAACCATTCACGCCAAAATAGGAACGCCGATACACGTGACCGAAAAGCTTTTGAACCATGTTTCTGGCACGATCAGTGGTGTGGCTGCTGTATTTAACCGACACTCATACTTGGAAGAGATGCAAGCCGCGATGATCGAATATGATAAGTATATCGATAGCTTGGTTGATTGCGGTTGACCGCGAAAAGTCGGTAGCTCTTGCCAGATTTGCTTTTTAGTGAGTACCGTTCACGCCTCTCGGGAGACCTGTCGAAACCCCTGAGCATCGCGTTGCTCTCTAATCATGGAGAACATCGTGATGAGGATACTTTCTAAGTTTCAGGTGAAGGAGCTCGTTCTGTATTCACCCCAACATATTGCTCGACTGGAGAAGGCAGGCCAATTCCCTACGCGGGTACGGCGGGGCCCAAACCGGGTGGGTTGGGTTGAGAGTGAAGTGCTGGACTGGCTCAATGCTCGCTTGGCGCAACGAGAAGACCCAAACCGACACTCCTGACTGTAGGAGCTGGGTGGCCGGGGTTGCAAACCTGGCCACCCGATTCCGACTTCTCAGCTTCTGATCATAAAATGACTTGTTGCAGCGAACAGCGATGTTCTATGTATGTTCTCCGTTGTGGATTCACGTTCGCCACACCGGTATGACATCATAGATCGCGAGTTTCCGGTGCGCCTGACCATCCGCGCGGACCCCGCTACCTATGAGATCACACGGCGTTGGTTGCAGCGGCATGTGGGGGCGAACAACTACGCCACCACACCGCAACGCATATGGTCCAGTACCCGCTGTCTGTGCGTGTAGTTCCGCTCGCTACACACGGCTACGAGCTTCATACTCGGCTGCCCGCATATCCAGCTGATAGGGGAGGTGTGTGAAGGGCCGATGCGGTAGCAGGATGGTCCAAGCGACAGCCGCAAACAAAACGGGCGGAAACATTGCTTGCTGTTTCCGCCCGGTGTCACTGGCACTTGCTCGTTCTAGCTTGCTACCGTCCCAGTCGTTTGCACTCCACGGACCCAAAGGTGTACCCGCAGTTGTATAGTACGCCCCGGACCCAAGCTTTGTATCCGGTGGCCACCGCGCCCCGAGAGATAGCGCTGATCCGGACGTTACGCCCTGAGGTGGAAAAATACTGCGCGGTTGCAGCTTTGAGGTTCTCTTCGTTTGATCCAGCGGTCGCAAGCGCGCTGGTGATCACAGCAGAACAGCCGCTGAGCGGTCCAAGTGCGAGCACTAGGACAAGCGGTTTCAGAATTGACGCGCTTTTCATTGATCAGACCCCGCATCGTTAGATACGTGCACATTAATGGTCTGATTGGGGCCACCAGTTGCCGTCACAATCGCCCAGATCCAGGCACCGATCATCAGCGGTGCCCCGATCACGACGCCAAAACCCAGCGTACCGATGGTGATGAGACCGCCAAGTCCCCAGAGTGAGATTTGCAGAAGGCCCTGCATCACTTTGCCGATGACCATCGAGCCCACACCGGGCAATAAGATGTTCAAGATAAGTCCGAGACCCTTCATGGCTGGGCCTCAAAGCGGGTTGACAGGAGCATGTGTTTCTTCCCCGTTTCTACGCCGCTATCCCATGCTCTCGACAGAGAAATGAGGCTCTATGATCGCCAGGCTCGACGGCTGTATTTGAATGCGGTGGAGCTGACGTCATTCATTAAGGCAACAGAGCGAGCAGAACAGCCAGCCCGCACGATTAGCCTGCTGCTGGCGTATACCGGTATGCGCTTATCAGAAGCTCGGACACTTACATACGATGCCCTACAATCGGATGCGCGAGTGCTTTCGGTACGGACGCTGAAACAGGGGAGGGTATGCCGAACGCGAGAGATCCCGGTTCCACATGCTCTTCTGGATGTGATCCATCAGGAGCAGTCTCGGCCCCAGATTGTGATTTGCACTGGCACAAAGTGGCCCATGCCACGGATCACCGCGTACCGACACATCAAGCGGGTGATGAAGGAAGCTGGTATCAGCGGCCCTAAAGCGTCTCCCAAGGGCTTACGGCATGCGTTTGGCGTGCGGGCGGTGTTGGCGAAGGTTCCCCTAAATATTGTGCAACGCTGGCTTGGGCATGCGTCTATGACAACCACAGCAATCTACACGACTGCGATTGGTTCGGAGCAGTTGGAGTTGTCTGATCGGATGTGGCTGAAATAGAGTATGACCTTCTCAAGCTCTCATGCCCGCGAAATCAGTAGTATATTTACGTTGCGGAATGTGTTTATAGTTCTTGTTGCGGAAACAAAAATGTCGCTGGCTTATCGCCAGAATGTTCATACCAAAACTATAAGTTTTCGTTACATCCATGGCTTTCAATGATCTTAGAAATTGTTTTTTTTAACGGATAGGAAGGTACTGAACCAGTGGCTGGCTTCGGCCCATAACCAACTACGACAGCACTAAATTTGCATCCTTCTTGAAGTATTCTATCAAGTTCTTCCCTCGGCGAAGCAAGCGTAAGTTGATAGTATTCGTTCGGGAGTTTGAAATGGCCCATGTCTGTGTGAATAGCTCCGCAAAAGCCCGCGAATTCGTATTCTGGAACAGAACTTCGACTATTTGATCCCCACCTGTTTCGGTGGCTGAATTTGCAATTTTGAGGTGCATCGTTGTGTAAAACAGTGAACATGACTTCGTCAGAGAAGAAGAGATGTTTGTGATTTAGGATCACACCCAAAAACCCAAGTACGATGACGACGACAGTGATGCCTCTTGAGTTCATATTCCTAATCATCTTATAAACGATTTAGCTAAACTACGAGTAGAGCAAAGCGAGCCCTATTCAATTTTCGGCTTTGCTATGCTTCAACATAGGCAGGTCCCTTAATCCTTTCGAAACAATCCACTTTGTATTTTGGAAATTGCGTTGCTCCTGACTACGATCTTAACTGCAAGCTATCTGTTACTAATAGTATTTTTCGGCCCTCTTGCACTTGTTCTGCCGTTGTTAACTCTGTTTGTAGCCACTCCTAAAAGTTTAATCAGTGTGAGCTTCAATGTCTTTATAGCCGTGCTCGCAATTACTGCATTTGCGTTATTCCTTCTGCTTACTGTTTACCTTACTGACAGTCAGTCGTTGAACTTTCTGCAGCCACTTGCAGACATGAGGCTGCACCCAACAGTTTTTTCTCACCAAGTCCGATCTGGCAACGACGATACTATACCTCTTTTTGTGTCAGAATTGATTGGGCTATTTTCTGTTAGTCTCCTCTTCGGTGTTTCCTTTGATCGCCTAGGTACGCTCAAAGATGGCATCGCTTTTTTTGTGAGTTCTATTCATGCGAGAACAGGTAGAGACCGCATTATGCCAACAATCGTATTTCTTATTCTCTCTCTGGTGTTTCCTTTTGTCTATTTTGTTCAACCTTCAACCAGCCGATGGATGACAAGACTAGCTCTTGTTCCAGTTTGTTGGCTTTTTTGTTCTGCGGTCACGCTTAAAGTCTTGAGAGGAAAATAGATGTCGGTAAGAAAACAACTTCTTGAGCAAATTGCGGGTCAACTCGACACTGCAGCAGATCTCGTCGAAGCAAGTGGATAACGGCTGCCTTTTAACAATTCAATCAAGTTAACTTGACATTGGAGCGCTATATCGCGATATACCGATATATAGATATTGATAGGACTCTGTCGGCTCTCAACAACCCGGTTCGCCGTCAAATACTGGGATGGCTCAAGGATCGCTCCAATTTTCCAACAGCCCTGCCGGAACACGCTGAGCTTAGCGGGGTCTGCGTTGGTTACATCCAGGAGAAGGCAAAACTCTCACAATCGACAATCTCCACCTACATGCGCCTGCTAAAAGACGCTGGGCTTGTTACGTCAGAACGGCATGGGCAATGGACGTTTTACAGACGAGACGAAGACGCAATTACAGCGGCACTGAAAATACTGGCGGAAGAACTTTAACTATGAATATCGGTCAACCATTGAAACTGCCAAACGGTGTCACGCTGAAAAACCGCATCGTGAAATCCGCAATGTCGGAAGGGCTTGCGGACGAATACAACAATCCGACGCAAGCTCAAATTGACCTCTTTGCACAATGGAGCAAAGGTGGTGCCGCGCTTTTGATCACAGGGAACACACCCGTTGATCGGATGCATCTCGAACATGCTGGCAACTTTGTATTAGACGCAAGTTCGGACATGGAACGCGTTTCAGCGCTTGTCGCAGCAGGTAAAAGTGGTGGTGCGAAAATCCTTGCTCAACTTGCCCACGCCGGACGCCAAACCCCTGAGGCAATCAATGCCCACCCAACGTCGATATCAGACGTCCAGCTAGACCTACCCGGCTACGGCAAGCCGACCCCCGCAAGCGAGCCTGAATTTATAGAGATCATCGCAAAATTCGTGCGGTCTGCGAAGCTTGCTGAGGAAGCCGGATTTGATGGCGTCGAGCTTCATGCCGCACATGGATACCTGCTTAGTTCTGCTCTGTCGCCTCGGATAAATACCCGTACCGACCGGTGGGGTGGTGCATTGGAGAACAGGGCTCGGCTGTCAATCGAGGTAGTCAAAGCGGTTCGAAAAGCAGTTGATCCGGGTTTCATCGTTGCCGTCAAACTGAACTCATCCGATTTCCAGAAAGGTGGGTTCGACCACGCGGATTCAGTTCAAGTGGCTGTCATGTTGGAAGCGCAGGGTGTGGATTTCATTGAAATCTCGGGTGGCAACTTCGAAGAGCCAACAGCGTATCAACATGCGTCGAAAAGTGGATCAACTCAGATACGCGAAGCCTATTTTCTGGACTACGCCGCTGCGATCAAAGATGCCTTGGCTATTCCCCTGATGGTCACCGGTGGCTTTCGATCCTCTGGTGTCATGAACGACGCTATTGCTGGCGGCAAGACAGACCTGATCGGGATGGGCCGTCCCTTTATTGCCGATCCGAAATTTGCCGCCAGTTTGCTCGCTGGTGAGATTGAGAAAGCACCCGCACTTGAACAGGATTTTCCACCAGCCGACACACTGCCTCGCGGTGCGGTCCTAAACTGGTTCTGCGCCCAGATTGCACTTGCAGGACGGACAGGGGCACCAGACTTGGAAATGTCAGTTGTTGACGGGCATGAAAGCTACCTGAACCAAATCAAGTTGGCCACCGACCGGCTGCTCTCAGCAAGACGAGAATGAAAACGGCGAGGCGGCTATTGTTCAAATTTTGTCGAAAGCCGACCTTGGCGCAGCCGCAGCCAAAGCTAACTCCGTCCCGCAGACTTACAGTTCGTCGGTTGCTCGACCGTGCACCTGCGGCGAACGGCGGCTTCGATGGGCCGCGCTGCAGCAACTGAAACCCCAATCGGATGTCGGCTATGGGCCGTCCTGGAAGGTGGCCCATCTTCTTGGCCAGTCGATGCTACACAACCTCCGATGGCAGCGAAGAGCTTAGTGCGGCAACGGATGCACGGCCAAAATCGACGTTAGGTCACACCACCCACTTTGCGAGCGGCGTCGAGGAAAAGTCCGAACGGTCGGCTGACCACGAACATCAGTACCGCCGTTGAAGCGAGAAGCAGAACAATTTCGCTTCGATCCGCTCCAACCAAAAAGAGTACTACTGCGTAAACCGGCAATTGAAACGACAAGAACGCAAGCCCGTCGATGAGAGTTTTGCTCCATGAAACTGTTGGCTTCGTCATTCGAAAAAACCAGTCACGCCAGATACCGTAGGGTCGTCCCGTGAACAGCATGAGCGGAATCATTGTAAGTCGCGTCTTCAGAACTTCGCGGGTCTCCATACCTGCGACGAACAATTCGGTAAGCGACGCAACAAGCGTGAAAAAGATCACGGTCGCAAGGGTGTCAACGATGGTTTTGCGCATGTCGCCGGTTAGCGGTTCTGACTCTGATTGTCGAACGGCAGTTTCGCCCCAGATGCGTGAATTTGCCTATCACCTGTTTTGGCGTTTGTAGCGAACGGCCGCTATGCGGGCTGCGACCGCAGCATCCTGATCTTAGGCTCAAGGTCCGGATTGGGCCGTCCCCGCAGGTTCAGCCCCGTCCAACAAGCGAAAATGCTGCGACCGACCAAATGGCGGCGATGAGCCTAAAGCGTCAAATGCTGCAGCTGGTACCAATGACCCAGAAGTGACTAAAGCCGCCATGCAGCTGCATATTTCAGACACGCACCACGGCATCTGGTTATCGCAGGTTTCAACCGAGTGAACTGGATGTTGCGTTTTCATCTACCTATCATTAGATAGTCTTCAAATTGACGGCTAGGCGCTATCTTGTGAACGCAAGTCCGACCAGTCGTGTGCTCCAAGCTCGTGAAAGGTGGATCAAAAATGGAACTGAATGCAAATTTTGACGCACGCGTCGTCGTGCACTCGGGCGATCTGGAGTGGGTTGGCTCCCCAATTCCTGGCGTTGATCGCCGAATGTTGGACCGGATTGGCGATGAAGTAGCGCGGGCGACGACCATTGTGCGCTACGCGCCGGGTAGCCAGTTCTCTGCACATACCCATACGGGTGGCGAAGAGTTCATCGTGCTGGACGGCGTCTTTCAGGATGAGCACGGCGATTTTCCAACCGGTACTTATGTGCGTAACCCGCCAACGTCGGAGCATACGCCCGGATCGGAAAAGGGCTGCACGATTTTCGTGAAGCTTTGGCAGTTTGACATGGAAGACCGTACCCAGTTCCGCAAAGACATGGCGCAAGAACTGGCCGCGCCTGTGAATGGCGTTGCTACCGCCGTTTTGCATGACGATCCCCGCGAAACCGTCACCTACAGTCATCTGGACGCCGGTGCGACGCTAAACATCACAGATGCAGGCGGTGTTGAGCTGCTTGTGATTGGCGGATCAATCACCGAGGGCGGCGATACGCTGCAGGAGGGTGGTTGGCTGCGTCTGCCGGATGGTCAACCGCTTGTTGCGCAAGCTGGATCAGAGGGAGCGAAGGTCTGGGTCAAAACGGGTCATTTGACGTACGCCAAAGCGCCGGAGGTCTTATGAGCACCGAAAAACCCCTAGTTGTCGTTGCAGGCGCAGGTGCGGGTCTGGGCCAAGCGCTGCTCGCCCGTTTTGAAGCGGGCGGTTACAGGCCGGTCGGTCTTGGGCGCACACAGCCGTCCAAGACCGTCGGCGACTTTAAAACCGTCGATCTTGCTGAAGAAGGGCCTGCCTGTGCCGCCCTGCAGGATGTCATTGCTGAACCTCGAGCGCCCAAGGTCGTCATTCCCAACGTGGCCGAACTGAACATCAAACCTTTCGAAGAGGGGCATGTTGACGACTACCAGAGCACATGGCGCTCGATGGTGCAGTCTGCAGTTCTGTTGGCGCAGGTGACGTTCAAACCCATGGTGCGCGCGGGCGGCGGTGCATTCATCGTTTCCGGCGCCACAGCATCCTTGCGGGGCGGCGCGCGGTTCTCGGCCTTTGCCAGCGCCAAGTTCGCGCTGCGCGGTTTGACGCAATCGCTGGCGCGCGAATTCCAACCGGCGGGCGTACATGTGTGCCACACGATCCTTGATGGGATCATCGACACAGAGCGGTCTCGAGAGCTGCACAGCCTCGATCGCGCAAAGATGATGCGCCCGGAGGATATCGCCGAAGCCTATTGGCAGTTGGCCCATCAACCCAGATCAACTTGGACCCACGAGCTGGACCTACGTCCAGCGTCAGAGAGTTTTTGAGCCATGAAAACACTTATCATCGGAGGAGGCTTGTCGGGCCTCGCACTCGCTGAACGTCTGGAGGCAGACGGACAGGACTACGAAATCCTTGAAGCAAGGGAACGCTTTGGGGGGCGCATCCTGACAGAACGTGCTGAGGATGGCGGGTACTTCGACATGGGTCCAGCTTGGTTTTGGCCCGGGCAGCCGCGCATTGCGTCATTGATCGCGCGTCTTGGTCTGAAGAAATTCGATCAGTACGCCGTTGGCGAACTGTTGTTCGAGGATGAAAATGGCCGCGTGCATCGGGGCCGTGGCTTTGCTTCGATGGAGGGTTCGTGGCGGCTGGACGGCGGGCTTGGCGCACTGACGCAGGCGCTTGCAGACAAAATCCCGGCGGATCGCAAACGGCTGAATGCGCATGTGGTGTCCGTTGAAAAGACGAAGGAGGGATGTCGCGCTGTACTGGACGATGGCACGTTGATTGAGGCCGACCGCGTCGTGCTGGCCATGCCGCCGCGCATCATGGCCACGATTAAGTTCGATCCGCCTTTGCCGGACCGCGCCATTCAAGCCATGAACGCGGTGCCCACATGGATGGCAGGGCAAGCCAAGGCCATGGCCGTCTATGACACGCCGTTTTGGCGAAACGTGGGGCTGTCTGGGGATGCGATGAGCCGCCGTGGCCCGATGGGCGAAATTCACGATGCCTCTGCCCTCAATGGCGGTGGTTATGCGCTCTTTGGGTTTATCGGAATTCCGCCGCAGGCGCGGTCCGACGAACAGGCCTTGCGGCAGGCCGTCGTGGCACAATTGGTGCGCATGTTCGGGCCGGAGGCCGCTAAACCGCGCGCGCTGATGATCAAAGACTGGGCGTTTGATCCCCTCACGGCCACTGATGCCGATGCGGCTCCTGTCTATAGCCATCCGGCCTATGGCCTTCCCGATGGGCTCAAGAACCTTTGGGACGGGGATTTGGTTTTGGCTGGAACTGAGGTCGCGCAGGGCTTCGGCGGGTTTGTCGAAGGCGCGCTGGAAGCTGCAGAAGCTACGCATAAAAAGCTGAGTGTGCAAAAATCTGCTGCCTAGGCGGACAGAGCAAATCAAAGAAAAAGGCGATCAGGCACTGTCTGACCGCCTTTTTTTGTTTGCGTCGCTCGGACCCTACTGGCGACCAGCGGTCACACCACCATCAACAGACAGAACTTGGCCCGTGATCCAGCTCGCTTGCTCAGACGCAAGAAACATCAGTGCGTCGGCAATGTCAGCCGGGCGTCCGTTACGCCCAAGTGGATGGAATGCGTTGAAACCCGGAAGGGTCTCCGCAACCTGATCGGCATCCATGAACGTATTGTATACCGGCGTTTCCACGACGGCAGGGGCGACCGCGTTGACCCGAATGTTTTCGGACGCCAGCTCAAGCGCAAGGTTGCGGACGAGAGCATGCACGCCGCCATTGGCCGCAGAATAAGCCGCCGACGGCGTCGCGCCCACTGCCTGCAAAGCGCACAGCGAGCCTGTTTGAACAATCGCACCGCCACCGCGTTTGATCATCGCTTTGGCTGCAGCCTGCGCCATAAAGAACTTGCCTTTCAAAATGGTATCGAGAAACCAATCATACTCATCGACCGTCAGCTCTAGAAACGGCTTGGGCCGAAAGACACCCGCGTTGTTGAACAAGACATCCACTCCGCCAAAGGCGTCTTCTGCCTTGGACACTAAGGCGTTGCCCGCTTGTGGGTCCGCGATATCACCCGCGACAAAGACAACGCGTTTGCCTGTCCCGTCAATCTCGGTCGCCGCCGATGCCAGCTTTCCTTCATTGCGCCCACCGATTACGACGGACCCACCGGTTGCAACAAACCGGCGCGCCACTTCTTTGCCGATACCCGAGCTGCCGCCCGTCACGATTGCTACTTTGTCTTGGAACATTTTCGTCTCCTATCTAGTGATAGGTAGTCAAATAAATTGACCCACATTGACCTGCAAGCGAAATCTATCTAGTGATAGGTAACAGCGTTAAAACCATGGAGTTGCGATATGTCAGACCGCCGTAGCGCTATTATGGACGTGGCCGAAAGGCTAATACGCGCCCATGGGTACAACGGGTTTTCGTTTCGCGAAATCGCGGATGAAATCGGCATTAAGTCCGCAAGCGTCCACTATCATTTCCCGACCAAAGCAGACTTGGCTGCTGCAGTCGCCAAGCGTTATCGCGAGCGTTTCGTAGACGCGCTTGGGACTGCAGAAGCACAAGGGGCCGGTAAGATCGAAGCATGGCGCGGTCTTTTCCAGAACGCGCTCAACCAAGATGGCCTTATGTGCCTGTGCGGTATTTTAGCTGCCGAAGGGAACAGCTTGCCCGCCGAAGTCGCGAAAGAGGCGCACGCATTTTTGAAATTTGGCGTTGAATCTTTGGACGAGGCTGCGCCGGGTCGTGGGTTAGCAATCCTATCCCAATTAGAAGGCGCGATGCTCATTGCGCGCTCTGCGGCAGATGAGAGCGTATTCCAAGACGCCACGAAAGAGCTCTCAGCTTTGTAACTCAGCAGACGTTGACCACACTTGTTTCACGACACGTATGGAACTGCAGGCAGGATGTATTTTGGCGACTGGCTTTCCAAAGTGTCAGCCACATAAATTCGCCAAGCCTGCTGTTTGGTGCGC
>ERZ1740060.961-NODE-961-length-11517-cov-4.363898_pt1 | contig 11517 bp, 10 predicted proteins | sample MGYA00581743_ERZ1740060 | MGnify/ENA primary metagenome ERZ1740060 (study PRJEB43018, sample SAMN04849235) | marine metagenome | isolation source: floating plastic debris | place: Pacific Ocean | collected 2008-08-27 | study: EMG produced TPA metagenomics assembly...
CACTTCCCCCTTGAACAGTGTCATTACCACCTTCAGCAAGTACAAAATCGTCACCCTTGCCAAGTTGAACAGTGTCATTACCATCACCAGCAAATATATTATCGTTACCTTCCTTACCTTTGATTAAATCATCGACCGGACTACCAACAAGCTGATCTCTACCTGCTGTACCATTAATATTCGCCATGTTAATTACACCTCTTTGTTGTCAAAAATTTAACTGCTTAAATTAAAAAATTTGCGGCAATACTACGCTCTGCTTAAAGCTTTTATCGATTAAACTAAGCATCAAATAAAAGCCCATTAGCATGTTGAGCGAACAATATTAGCCTGTAATTTTTTGTTGAATTACACAAGGTAACTTAAGCAATTAAAGAAGTAACTTAAGAGTGTAATAAATGCGACTTTTTATAATGAGTAAAATACATCCATACTTTCACTATGGTAAATACTTGTATTATTATATAAAGCATTAAAATTAGTATCAAAAATTTAGAGATGAAAGTATTTACACAGCAACATTGAATTCATATCAATTAATTATTACAGAGCATGGATTCATAGAAGCTCTGACAGGCTAATTTTATTTATATTAATCTACCGTAAAAATGACTATGTATATGTTATTAAATGCAATTAGGTCACGCATTATTTTATCTCAATCTGCGTTTGTTATCCTTCATTTTGTGGTAAAATTATATGATAAAATCAATTCATCTCAGGTTAAGTCGTGGCTGATTTAAGCAAAGAAATATACATATTATAATTTATAGAAAATTCCACAAAAAATTAGTTAATTGTCTATAAAAATATAAATTTATTAGAACTAACTCTAAAAATCAAAAATTAGGGAAAGGTCAAAGGTACAATTCCCTATCCTTTCCCTTAGCATGGAGAGCAAAGTAGATAAAAATGTGAAGTTATTGACCACTATAAAGCTTGAAATCTTATATCATCGCGGATTTTATCGAAATATGACTCATTTTTAACCTTATCGCGGAACTCTTTGGGATTGATAATTATCGCTTTTTGTAAATTTGTAATTGCTAAATCTATCTGATTTAAAGCCACATAGCAACAAGCTTTGTCATATAAAATATTTGGTTGGTTTGGACTCAAATCTAAAGCTTTATCGAAAAATAAAATTGCTTCTTCGTTTCTTTCTAATTTATGCAGTACCGAACCATATATTTTCCATGCTAGGTCATAATTTGGATTAATTTCTATTGCTTGATTAAAAGCTGTAATCGCATCTTCATTTTTCCCTAATTTATGCAGCGTAAAACCTCTAAAGCAATGTGCGACATAGTTGTGTGATTCTATTTCTATTACTTGGTCAAAAACTCTAATTGCGTCTTCATATCTTTCTGATTTACCTAGGGTGGTTCCTAAGCGATTGCGAATTTGACAATTGTTAGGGTCTAGTTTTATCAGTTTATTAAAAGTCTCAATCGCATCTTCTAATTTACCCAAACTGTATAGAATATCCGCCATTCTATTTAAAGCTTCTGGAGAATCAGACTTGATTTCTATTGTTTTATTAAAACAACTAATGGCATCCTCTAATTTTTCTAATTTATCTAGAGTGCAGCCTTTTTCGTACCAAGCATTTGCATGAAGCGGCTCAATTTCGATTACTTTCTCAAAGCAAGTTAAAGCAGATTTGAATTTTCCTAAATCGAATAAAGCAATACCTTTGTCATACCAAGCTAACTCGAAATTTGGCTTGAAATCGATTGCTTTATCAAAGCACATGACAGCATATTCTAACTGACCTAATTCATAGAGTGTCAAGCCTTTCTCATACCAAGCTTGTGAATAATTAGGCTTCATTTTTATGAGCTTTTCAAAACTGATTAGTGCTGTTTCTAATCTCTTTTGCTCTAAAAGTACGATACCTCGTAGCAGCAAAGCTTTAAGGTAATCTGGCTGAATTTCTATAGCTATATCAATAGATGCAAGTGTTTCTGGTAATCTTCCGAGTTTATATAAAGTCATTCCCCTCTCATACCAAACGTAAGGAGAATCGGATGAATGTGCGATTGCTCTATCAAAATCAATCAGCGCTTCTTCAAAACTTTCTAAACTTTGTAATGCAATTCCCCGGAAGACAAGAGCATCGTAAGCATTTGGTTCAGATTCTAAAATTTGGTTATAAATTAATAGCGCTTCTTCAAAGCGCTTAAGTTCTATCAGAGATACCCCTAAATGATGCAAGCCTTTCCAGCAATCAGATAAATTCATTTTAGATTTTAAAGTTTCTTATGAAAAAGAAGAAAATTGAATTTAATTAATCTATTTATAACAGAAAATAATCATATCTTTTGCAATACAAACACTACTTAATTAAAAAAATATATTTTCTTAGATTAAAGGTATAGTAATGCACAATTGGATACATAAATACAGAATTTGGCTCGAAGTTGATGAATATAATATTGAATTAGATAAAAGATTTAGTGAAGAATATTGTAATGCCATCATATATTTTTCCAATGATACAAATATTAGTTTAAATATTTGGAGCGAAAAATATTTTTTTGATAATGTAAATAATCTTGATTGGACGGATGAAGAGTTTACTACGCTACCAGATATCATTGTGAAGAATTATCAAGCCTCTTCGATTCGTAAAGCTATTATTAACTTAATTGAAAAAGAGAATTGGTTGCGAGGAAGAGGTTTGCCTAATATCTAAAACCCTGTGTAACTCCTGCCTCAAGTCTATTTGCGGCTTTATTCTCAATAATTCTAAATAAACAAACTATGAAAATAACTATCCCCGAACTATCACTAGTAACGCTCATCGGTGCATCCGGTTCCGGTAAATCAAGCTTTGCTAAAAAACATTTTCAACCTTTTGAAGTCTTATCTTCCGATTTTTGTCGCGGATTGGTGTCCAACGATGAAAATAGCCAAGCAGCTTCCAAGGACGCTTTCGACCTACTTCACTACATCGCTCATAAGCGCTTAGCAGCAGCCAAACTCACGGTAATTGACGCAACCAACGTTCAAAGAGAAGACCGAAAATATTATGTAAATTTAGCTAGAGAATATCATTGTTTACCCGTTGCGATTGTTTTAAACTTACCCGAACATATCTGTCATCAACGCAATCAACAGCGTCCCGATAGACAATTCGGTTCTTATGTAGTTCAGCGTCACGTGCAAAATTTGAGACGCTCTTTAAGAGGTTTACAAAAAGAAGGTTTTCGCTATGTTTACGTGCTTAATTCTATTGAAGAAATTGAAGCTATTGAAATCCACCGTCAACCATTATGGAACAATCGCAAGCACGAACACGGGCCATTTGATATTATCGGTGATATTCACGGTTGCTGCGACGAACTGGAATTACTACTAGAAAAATTGGGATATCAAAAGTCAGTTAGCAGTGAACAGTTATCAGTGAACAGTGAGCAGTTATTAGTTAACAATAATAATTCTCCCCCCTCTTCCCCCTCCTCTCTTTACTCCCATCCCGAAGGAAGAAAAGCATTATTCCTCGGTGACTTAGTAGATAGAGGTCCCCGAATTCTGGATACTGTAAAACTTGTCAAAGACATGGTAGAAGCGGGTGCTGCTATTTGCGTTCCGGGAAATCACGAACATAAGCTTTTACGACAAATTCGCGGTAAAAAAGTTAAGATTAATCACGGTTTAGAGCAAACTGTTGCCGAAATTGAAGCTTTATCACCAGAAGTACGCGAACTTTTTCTTAAGGAAGTTGAACAATTTATTGATTCTTTGGTAAGTCATTTTGTCCTCGATGATGGAAAGTTGGTAGTTGCTCATGCTGGGATGAGAGAAGAGATGCAGGGAAGGGGTTCTGGTAAGGTGCGGAGTTTTGCGCTTTATGGTGAAACAACCGGGGAAATCGACGAATTTGGTCTACCCGTCCGCTACAATTGGGCCGCTGAATACCGGGGTGAAGCGATGGTGGTTTACGGACATACTCCCGTACCGGAAGCGGAATGGTTGAATAATACGATTGATATTGATACTGGTTGTGTTTTCGGTGGTAAGTTAACTGCTTTAAGATATCCGGAAGGAGAATTGGTTAGTGTCGATGCTGCGAAGGTTTATTGCGAACCCGTGAAACCTTTGGGGAATAGTACCGGTGCGAGAATCAGTTCTCAACAGCAGTTAGATGATGTTTTAGATATTAATGATGTTTTGGGTAAGCGGATTATTAATGTCCGTCTGCAAAATAAGATTACCATCCGGGAAGAAAATTCGATAGCAGCTTTGGAAGTGATGAGTCGGTTTGCTGCAAATCCCAAATGGTTGATTTACCTTCCTCCTACTATGTCTCCCGTAGAAACTTCTCAGTTACCGGGATATTTGGAACATCCCAAACAAGCTTTTGCTTATTATAAAAACCAAGGAGTTACTGAAGTAATTTGCGAAGAAAAACACATGGGTTCGCGAGCGGTAGTTATTGTATGTCGCGATGAGGAAGCTGTTAAAAGAAAATTCGGAATAGTTAATGAAGGAATCGGAATTTGTTATACTCGCACTGGAAGACGCTTTTTTAATAATTCGGAATTAGAAACGGAATTTTTACAACGAGTTAATAATGCTCTTTCTGAAAGTGATTTTTGGTCGAGATTAAATACCGATTGGGTATGTCTCGATTGTGAATTGATGCCCTGGTCTGCTAAAGCTCAGGGATTAATCCGAAATCAATATGCAGCAGTCGGTGCGGCTGCTCGTCCGGCTTTAAATAATTCCATAAATGTACTTGTTCAAGCCAGTCAAAATGGTGTTGCAGTTGACTCATTACTAAGTAAATTTCAACAGCGTCAACAAATGGCAAATCAATATGTAGACGCTTACCGTCGCTACTGTTGGGAAGTTAACGATATTTCCGATATCAAACTCGCACCATTTCATATTTTAGCTACAGAAGGTGCAGTACATACCGACAAAAATCATTTCTGGCACATGGAACAAGCTGCGTTTTTAGAAACAGCCAATCCCGAACTATTAATGGCAACTAATCATAAAATTATAGATTTAAACGACCCCAGCAGCGAAGCAGAAGCAACTCATTGGTGGGAGGAAATGACAAATAAAGGTGGTGAGGGGATGGTTGTTAAACCGTTGGAATTTATTGTTAATGGTAAACGAGGAATTTTACAACCAGCGGTGAAATGTCGGGGTAAGGAATATCTACGAATAATTTACGGAGCGGAATATACTACTGAGGAGAATTTGGGAAGATTGAGAAAGCGGGGATTATCTTTAAAACGTTCTTTAGCAATGCGAGATTAGAAAGGTTTGTCAAAGGTTCTCCGTTACGACGGGTTCATGAATGCGTGTTTGGGGTTTTGGCTTTGGTGAGTGAAGCGGTAGACCCGAGGTTGTAGGGGGGTTTGGGGTAGGGTTTGGTTTGGCGATCGCACTTTACTAACTACCCCTCAAAAAAGTAAGAAACCCTTGTAAAAGCACTTGAAAATAAAACAATGTCACATCGCAATAGTTTTATCTAAACAGCTAATATCAAGCCATTAAATAAACAATTTCATATTGCAACAGTTTTATTAAAACGCAGCACCAAGTTTCAAGTAAAATGATGTCATCTCGCAACATTTTTACCTGAACATGTATATGTATATTTTTTCTGACCTACCATAAATTCACATAAATAATCAGTGAATATATCTGAAAACTGAGATTTTAATACTATCCTAATAAATACCTATATTTAAAAAAATCTTAATTCATGACACCATCGATATCTCAATGGAAGCCAAGCGCTGATATCAAAACCCATAAAGGTGATTCAATTCCACAGAACTTAATCTTTTTTACACCACCACCAAGAGAAATAGTCAATCTTCGCAGTGCTATTTCAACTTTAGAATCAGGTAAGCCAGCACAGCAGATAGACAGATATCACGCATCTAGTAAAATTTTAGCAGCCGTTTGTTTTGCCTTTGTTGGAGCTTTAATTACTTTTTTAATAGTTGGTATACCTCTATCAGGTGTCCTCAATTTAAAGTCTGAAACCGTTCCTTTACTAGCAGCATTAATAGTTGCCGGTATTATTCTATTTCTAATGTTGCGTGGTGAATGGAAATTACCCACATATTGCTCTTATATCGGTGATAACGGTGTCGCTAATTATGCTTTTGGCAAAGAAGCAAATGCAAAGCATGGAACGGGTTTATTTTTGTTTCATCAAGCAGAAGAATTAAGAGTAATGAAAATTCAGCAGTTTGTGAAGAGGTCTTATCTATATACGACTTATATTTTTGAGTGGAAACATGCTAATGATGAAATTGTATTTAGCATCAATGGATTGCACCGCAGCCGTGACGATAATCCTCCAGCTTTAGACCGCTATTACTTTGCATTAGCAGCAGAAAGAGCTTGGAGTTTATATAAAATTGAACTTATTGAACAGGAATTAAAAAATAATGGTACGGTAAAATTTCGTTTACAAAAAAATGATGAAATTATTGTTAATAAAGATTATATAGAACTCATTCAAAAAGGTAACAGCTATCGTTTAAATAAAGATGAGATTAATAAAATTAGTTTATCCAACGGAGTAATTCATATTATTCCCAAAGAAGTTAGAAACAGCTTTTTAGGATTTGCTCACGATGGAATTTTACGAGTAGCATACAAGGACATTGCTAATGCACAAATATTTATCACTGTCTTCGATATGTTGATAAATAGAAAGTAATTAATTTTAATTTAACCTTTAACCCGATTTCTTTTCTCAAAATACTGTTGATGTTCCTCGGAAGCTAACCAATAACGAATCGCTGGTTCAATCTGGGTAACAATATCTTTATCGTATTTACCAGAATTCTGTAACTGCTGCTTTGAATTTCTCGCAACTACTTCCTGCTCGGGAGTATGAAAGAAAATCACAGAACGATATTGGTCACCCCTATCTGCTCCCTGACGATTTAAACTCGTAGGGTCGTGAATTTTCCAAAATACTTCTAATAACTGTTCATAACTAATAATATCTGGGTCGTATTCAACTTGTGCAACTTCAGCATGTCCTGTGATTCGAGAAAGCACATCAAGATAACAGGGATTTTCAAAATGTCCTCCCATATATCCTACAGATGTAGAATTAACGCCCTTCAACCGACGAAAAGCTGCTTCTACTCCCCAAAAACAACCAGCACCAAATGTAGCTTTCATAATAATTCTTATATTAACTAAATCAATTCTTGTAAATTTTTAATAATTAAATCGGGAACTGTCATAGTTTCATTCAATTGTTTTCTGCGTGGATTTATCCAAATAGTAGATAACCCTGCTGTTTTCGCACCACCAACATCACGCATGATATGGTCACCAATATAAACTATTTTTTCACGCTCAACATCAAAGTGTTCAATTGCTTGATTAAATAATTTAGTTGATGGCTTAATCCAGCCGAAATCTGATGAAAATACAATTATCTCAAATAAATCGCGAATCCCAACTCTATCAAATTCTTTGATAAATATATTTTTTGTAGACCATATATTGGAGATAATACCCAAACGATGAGTTTTTCGTAATTTATGCAAAACCTCAACATAAGATTGAGATATTACTCCAACTTCATGATTAGCAAAAACTTGCTCTAATAAATTTAATTCACTCGCTGGTAAATCTTTTGCTTGAGAATGTTTCTGTAAATAACTAATGACTGAAGGTAAACGCTCGTAAAAAGTTGGATTTTTCCCATCAGCCTTAATTCTTCTAGCAACTGTAAATACAATATTATTCACCAGTTCATCGGTCAACAAATTCCCATTCACACTACGATAAGTTGCTGCAAAATCTTCATTAGGTGAAAATCGATAGCCTCCGAACATAAAAGTGTGACCTACATCAAGTAGAAGGACATCAAATTTATTTATGAAATTCATTAGATTTTTTGAGTACTAATTAGTAATGAGAAGAACAATCTTCACCATAAAACGTCTCCTTCCATACTACTAAAGTTAAAGCTACACAGTTGAATGCTTTATCAAAACTGTTTATTATAAACTTTCGGTTTTCAGGGGGGCTTTATGACAAATACTTTTTCATTTGAACCGGAAATAACTTTCGAGGTTATAGATGGTGGGTTTGATGGTGAATTTGACGGAACCGGAGATAGCGTTTTCCCTGGTAATTTTTTTACTATAATCCTTGGTAGCAGTGGTGAAGCAGCAGAATTTGCAGAATTTAATATTGATGAATTCACAATTCCCGAAGGAGAGACTATTAGCAATGCTAGATTCGATGTCAAAATAACTGGCTTAGAAGTAGGTGGATTGGGCGCTATGTTCGGCGATAATCCTGATATCATAGGTGCATTTGGATACTCTGGGAATGGAGTTGCTGATGCTTCTGATTTTGAGACAGGAATACTTTTAGATACGGAAGATACCAGCGAACCATCTGTTGGACAGCAACTCTCTTTCGAGGTGACAGATTTTGTACAAAACTTAGTCAAAAACGACAAACCCTTTGCTGGAATAGGTTTGCGTGCTTTAGAACTCGGGGGTATATCAGTAGACTCAGTTTCTATCAGTCAACCGACTCTGATAATTGAAACCGCTCCAAAGTCTAATAATCCTCCTTTAGCTAATGATGATATTGTCAGGGCTTATCAAAATACTGTTATTACGATTCCCGTCACCAATTTACTTGCTAACGATACCGATTCAGATGGTGATTCTCTAACTATTAGTGCTGTTAACAATGCTGTCGATGGTACTGTAACTTTGAATGATAACGGTACTATGGATGATTTGAGCGACGACACAATAATTTTCACTCCAAATAAAAGTTTTAGCGGAAGCGCTAGTTTTGAATACACTGTTAGCGATAATCAAGGTGATAACGATATTGGTTTAGTGACTGTAGCTATTCCTAATAATATCGACGGTAGTAATGAGGATGACAATTTAGAAGGAAGCGATATCAAGGATATAATTCGCGGATTAAAGGGTGATGATACTCTTAAAGGTTTTAGTGGAGACGATATCCTTAAAGGTGGTAAAGGAAAAGATGAACTCTTCGGTAACGCTGGAGACGATATTCTTAAAGGTGGTAAAGGAGCAGATAAGCTTTTTGGTGAAGAGGGTAATGATTTTCTAGAAAGTGGTAACGGTAAAAATAAGTTAGACGGAGGTATTGGAAATGACGGTCTTTTAGGAGGAGATCATCAAGATATTTTAATTGGTGGTGAAGGAAATGACTTTCTGAATGGTGGTGCTGGTGCAGATACAATAACTGGGGGTATCGGAGCGGATAATTTCTATCTTGATGGTAATAGTTCCATGAAAGATATAATTACCGATTTTAATTTAGGAGAAGGTGACAGAATCATAACCTTTAACAATCTTCTGTTCAAGGATTTATCTTTTTCAGGTAATGATATTTTATTTGGAGATAAAGTATTAGCAACTCTTGAAGGATTTGAGACTAATTCTCTGGATGAAAATAATTTTCATACAATTTAAGAGATAGGAATAGTTAGGAGTTAGGAGTTAAGAATTAATAAGCAATATTTTATCTTGATTTAATAAACTACAGGTTTATAGTTTTAAATACAGGCAAAATAAATCAAAATAATTGTGTAATTATATGTAACAGTTAATTGAAATTTACACATATATGTTCGGGGTTTTAACTCAAACTTTATTGCGAAATTAGTAGGATTATTATTGTAGATATGTATAGTAATTCTAGAAATATTTTTTCATATGGAAAGCGCAGACCAACGAAAATTATTGTCAGCAGTATGTCATGGAGCCATATTTTTTAGCTCTATGGTTATAGCGATTGCGATACCCATTGCAATTTTATTTACTACACAAGATTCAGTTGTAAAGGCTAACGCTAGAGAATCCTTGAATTTTCATATTAATCTTTATATATACGGATTAATCGCTGCAATACTGACTATAGTTTTAATCGGTATCCCACTCCTAATGGTTTTAGGTTTAATCAGCTTTGTTATGCCAATTGTTGCCATTGTTCAAATTTTAGGCTCACCAGACGAACCTTACCGCTATCCATTCATTTTTCGTTTAGTGCAGTAACTTACTTGAACAAATATAAATGTAAAGACGTTGCAGGGCAACGTCTTTTGTGTTTATGTAACTAATATTTTTTTAATGCCAATGTATCCGATTCCATTAACAAGTGTCACTCAACTGATATACTCTGACAAATAAATATGAATCAGATATATATTTTCTTATGAGCAATTTAAATCAGTTGCAAAATATTTTGGCTGATTCTCCTGTCGGGACTGTATTACCAGCAATATCCCAACTAAACCTTCCCAATTGGTGGTTAGCTGGAGGTGCTTTAAGAAATACAGTTTGGCATTCTATATTTGGGGAAAACTGTCAACTGTTTATCAATGATTTTGATATTGCTTTTTTTGACGAAACAGGAGATAGAAATCAAGAATTAGCTGCGAAAACAACTTTAACTAATTTATTTCCAGATTATCTATTTGATATAAAAAATCAAGCAAGTTTTGCAAGATGGCGCTCCGGTAGAAAAACTTACACTAGTACTGAAGACGGTATCAAAAACTGGCTGCACACCACAGCTGCTATAGGTGTGCGTTTAAATAGTAAAGGAGAATGGGAATTTCTCACACCCTACGGACTAGATGATTTATTTAACGGTATTGTTCGTCCAACTCCAGCACATCTAGATAATCCAGAAGCACAGCGTAAAGCTGACGGATATTTACAAAAATGCCCGTGTTTGCGATTGAGTTGAAAAAGGATGGGGATATAAGAGAGAAGGGGAAGATAATTTAACTCATAACCCTCAACTGGTGGTCACTGATAACTGATAACTGTTGACTGCTAACTGATTATATGGTACTAATGTACTAAAATAAATTTTAGATATAAATTTAGCGATTAGGATTGAGGGATTTCACTTACCTCTGTTAATAGGAGAGCAGAATTTATGAAGTTTAGCAAGATTGACTTAAGTAAATTGTTGGGTGTGTCTCATAGTGATGGGTATTTACAGCTATTGCTGGACAGAGGGAATGAATTAGAGTTTTTAGAAATACCGGCCCCGATACAGGCTTATGAGGGGTTGCAGGATTTAAATGAACTGATAGCGGAACCCCCACCGTTATTAGAGGAGGAAGAAACATTTGCTATGTTACCAGTAGCTTCCACAATGGCAAGTGCTATTGGATACGATTCTGAAAATGAAGTTTTACAAATAGAGTTTAATAGCGGTGCGGTTTATCAATATTCTGATATAGATGAGGATACATTTGAAGATTTATATTCTTCTGATGCGGTAGGTAGATATTATAACCAATACATTAAGGGTAAATATCAATCTCAACGGATAGATAATTCTTGCTGAGTTTGTACTTCTGAAAATATTATTAGAGTCAATTAAATACTGGCTCTAAGTTCCTTTGAAATATATCTATTAAATAAAAAATTTTAAAGTTTCCTGGTGCTACGGCTAATTGCTTTTTTTAAAGCGGTTAGCCTTTACTTTTTAGTTATT
>ERZ1740060.962-NODE-962-length-11494-cov-3.734680_pt1 | contig 11494 bp, 10 predicted proteins | sample MGYA00581743_ERZ1740060 | MGnify/ENA primary metagenome ERZ1740060 (study PRJEB43018, sample SAMN04849235) | marine metagenome | isolation source: floating plastic debris | place: Pacific Ocean | collected 2008-08-27 | study: EMG produced TPA metagenomics assembly...
GTCGTCGACCGGATACTGACCTTCCGGAGCGGCAAACCGGATATCGCCGCCACTGGAACTCAGCGGGACGTTGAACTCGACCACATCCGCCGAGAAGGTGCAGTGACCGGCGGTGATAAAACACTTCGCGCAGTCATCGATGATCCACGCGGTACAACCGACGGGCAGCAATCGAGCATTGCGCGGATCGCTGGACAGCTCACGGTCATCCGTCGGACCGCAAATGCTGCCAAACGCGCCACCTTCGGAGAATCCGCTGCCGGCGGTGACGCGGTCGATCACGACTCGACCAACTTCGTCTCCTGGACGAGCGAGCACTTCAACGAGCAGTTCGTTGCCATTGAAGTAGGCCGAGGAGTGCTTCCACTGCTCGAGTGTCATGCTGTTGAGATTCTGGTCGTGGCCGTCCTCCAAGCTGGTGATGCGGATACGCATCGAGCTTGGCAGGGTTGTCGCCTCGGCATCGAAACGAACGCGGCTCCATCCGGCTCCGGGCGCGGACACTGTGGCCGAGAAGATGACCTCCTCGGCACCGCCGGCTGCGCCGGGTAGCCCAAGCGGGCCGCTATCGATGTAGCTCGCCACGTCGTATTGCTGAAGCGGGTTGGCAACCTGGGCATTGGCGGTCTGAGCCAGCCCGATCACGCCACCACACACGCACGCCATCATGGCCGCAGCCATGCCACTGCGACGCACTCGCGCCGACACTCGATCGTTGCTGATCACGGTCCACTCCTGGAGTCTGCTCGAACGCCTGCACGCCCGAATAAGTCAGTACAAACCCGACTGTCTCCCGGGCGCTTCCCTCATCGCCCCGGCCGACTCGGTTGCTACGCCAGCCCCACGCTGGACGTTTCATACCTTCACGCGGCTTGCTACGAGTGGAAACCCGGCAACCGAAGCACGCGATCGCCCGGTATAGCCGTACATGACGCTCGCCGAACCTCCCGAGACCACGGTCCGCAGAATCCAGCTCGTTCGGGCGATCACGCTCTGGGGCCTCCGCCTCGTTGGGCTCGGCATGGTCATACGCGGGATCTACCTATGTGTGAACCGAGTGGCGTTCGGGCTCTCTTTGGGCCAAGTCTCGCTCGGCTGGAGTACATACACGCAAGTCGGCGAGGGACACATGCTTGCGGCTGGCATCGCGGCCACCATGATCGGGCTCGCGACGCTGCTCGTGTCACGCCCGCTGAGCCGAGTTGTAATCGCGATGCCCGATCTTGGTTGCCCCGCATGCACCCACACCGGAGAGGTCGACCGGGTGGGCCGATGCGTGGAGTGTGGGTGCCGCTTGGAGTCCGCGAACCAAGACGACCCAGGCCAATCGTCATGAATTCGAAGGACGGTCGAAACACCCCGTACGTAAGCATCCGGGAAGGGTGATTCTGCGTACGCTGGAACGGAAAGCGGATCGGGCCGGGCAGCACTCTCGGGCAACTAGATTCGGCACACCACGTGAGAGGAGAGACCACATGAACGCACGTGCGATCGGTATCGCCACGCTAGCACTGGCTGGCACCGCACTTGGCCAGGAGATCTGGTCGGGCTACGACTTCGAATTTACCAAGCCCGATGGCGCCGACTGGACGCTCCCCGAGTTCCAGGACCGCATCACCGACCTCGTCTGGCTCACGCGCCAGACCGCCGAGGGGCTTTTCAACTTCGCGAGCGAGTCGGAGTACGCGATGTTCGAGAGCCCAATCGGTACGGAGTGGGCCTTCGGCACGACCGCCGACATCGACTCGCTGGAGTTCGACTGCTGGGAGTGCGTGACGGACTCGAACCCTCGAGCGTTGGTTGGCCAGAACGCGGTGCTTCACCTGATCGACGAGAACATCTTCATCGACATCAGGTTCACCTCGTGGTCGTGCTGCCGCCAGGGCGGGTTCTCGTACATGCGAGGCGTTGAACCAGAAGCCTGCCGGGCGGACATCGACGGAGACGGCGATCTCACGATCTTCGACTTCCTCGGCTTCCAGAACCTCTTCGATGCCGGAGACCTCGCGGCAGACTTCGACGGCGACGGCGATCTCACACTGTTCGATTTCTTGGCGTTCCAGAACGACTTCGACACCGGCTGCGGTTAAGCAGTTTGCAGCCACACGCTTCCGCTCTCGCCCGTTCAGCGTATTAGTTGTTTGAGCTGTTCTCCGTCGGCGCAAGCTCTGCGGGCGTCAACAAGATGGGAAGCTGGACCTCCCACCACTGGTTGCGTCATGGAACGTCCGGGCCGTTGTAGCCCAGGATCCGAGGATCACCTTCGGCTTGCCAACGCCCGGCCGACTCCGAGCCCTCGGGGCCGGTGTTGGAATCGCTCTGGCTCGCCACCCATTCGTAGAGCTTCTCGATCTCGCGCTCGATGCGGTTGTTATTCATCGTGCCACGAATGCCCAGCGCGAGCACGGTGATCGGCTTCGTGTCGATCACGCGTACGTTCTCTTCGGCGTCACCAGTCGGTCCAAGCTCGCTTGAGCGATACAGGAACGAAACGGTCATCTCGCCGCTCCGCGATTCATCCTGGCCACCCTCATCGAGCTGCGCCGCAGCCTCTCGCGCCATCATGGGCAGGTCCGCCTCCACCGGCGCGGTCATCGCGATCTCGCGGTCTTGGATATGCCGGAACAGCGGGAAGAACGCCATGTTCATCCCCCAACGCGGCGAAGCCTCGACCGTGATCTCCGCGCGACGCACGCTTGGGTACGTCTTGATCTCCATCGCACCCGCGGTTGTCGGCCTCGGATAACCCTCAGGCAAGGGGGACACGATGCGCATCGGCCCAGCGATGAACATGTCGCCCATGGTGCCGTCGTCGAGTTTGGCTTGACGCACCTCGAGTTCGAACTCGGGCTCGCCGCCGACAGCGGCCGGTGTCGTTGCCTGCTGCGCGACAGCAAGGCTACTGAACAGCGAAAGCGAGGCAGCAGCGAGACAACAGATCATCGTGTTCCGGTTGGGCATGCGGCATCTCCTTGGAATCCCTTATCTTCGGATCCATGGAAGCCTCTAGCCCGCGTCGCACGCCGCGACGCCGGGATTCCGGAATCGGACTGGGGTGATTCCTGAGTCCAAATGGGACTCACCGCGCTCGGCTTCGTCGCGTTCCAGTCCTCGACTATTGCAAGCTGTGAAGATCAGCCCCAAGGCTGGCGAGATCCGGTTGAATCGCTCAAGCGAGCCCTAAACCCCTGCGTCTTCGGCCACCCGTGATGGCGATTCGGCATTGGCCACCATGGCTCGAAGCTGCCGCTCGATGCCCGCCACATCAAGCCCGGCTTCGGCGAGTTGGGCACCGCGACCGTCTTGCTTGATCCAGCGATCGGGCATGCCGACGCGCCGAGTACTTGCGTTCCTGAGCCCCATCTCCTCGATGGCTTCGAGCACGGCCGTGCCGAATCCACCGGGCAGCGTGTGCTCCTCCACGGTGAGGATCGGGACGTTGGCTTCAACCAGTTCGCGGATGAGCGAGCGATCGACGGGCTTGGCAAAGCGTGCGTCGTACACCGCCACGTTCATGTCTGCCGCCACGGCTTCCGCAACATCCATACACGTCGTCGCGGGCACGCCGAAAGCAAGGATGGCCGCGTCCGGCGTCGTGTCGCTCGGCGGTGTGAGCAAGCGAGCCTTACCGAGTTCGAAAGGCGGGCAGTCCATGTCGGCAAATCGATCGGACACATCATCACGCGGATAGCGGACGCTCGAGAGCCCGCGGTCGTACTCGCGCATGAACTCGAGGCAGGCACGCAAGCTCGGCTCGTCGATCGCGGCCATCAGCGCCGCATCGGGGAGGGTGCGCAGGAGCGAGACATCCGCAAAGCCGTGATGCACCGCACCATCACCGCCGACCAAGCCTGCGCGATCGAGGCACAAGCGAACCGGCAAGCCCTGGAGCGCCGCTTCCTGGAAGGCCTGGTCGTAGGCCCGTTGCAGGAACGTGCTGTACACCGCGAAGAACGGCTTCGAGCCGGTCTTGGCAAGGCCCGCCATCATGTCGAGTGCGTGGCTCTCGCAAATGCCCGTGTCCCACACACGATCAGGGTACTTCTCGAGCGACGCCGTGACACCCGTGCCGTCAGGCATCGCAGCGGTGCACGCGACGACCGACTCATCGCGATCCATCAGGTCAACCAGGGCGTCGCCGAACGCACTGGTAAAGCTGCGGCCGCCGCTCTTGACAACAACACGGCAGCCCTCGGCTTGGAGCTCTTGCCCCTCGGCCGCGCTGAATGGCTTGGGCGAGTGGAACGTGCGTGCATCTCCCTCGGCGAACGCGAAGCCCTTGCCCTTGACGGTCTTGACGTGCAAGACACAAGGACGTTCGAGGTCTTTCACGGCTTCAAGGAACTCGATGAGCGTCGGTAAATGGTGGCCATCGATCGGGCCAACGGTGAGAAGACCGAAGTGCTCGAACCAGTTGCTCTCTGGCGCGCCATCGCCGACCATGGCCTTGGCGGCTTCACCCATGCGGTGGTACGCGTCACGCACGGCCTCACCGCCGGGGATGCCCTTGAGGATCTCTTTGGCGCCCTTCTTGAGACCCGTGTACGTGTGACTCACCCGCACGCGGTCGAAGTGCTGCGCGAGCGCGCCTTGCGGGCCCGCGATGGACATGCCGTTGTCGTTGAGCACGACCAGGAACTGGCGATTGAGCGTGCCGGCGTTGTTGAGCCCTTCCATCGCAACACCGTTGACGATCGACGAATCACCGATGATCGTCACAACTCGGCGGCCATCGGCTCGCGCCTTGCCGTGATACGCCTCGCCGTTGATCGTGTCGCCGCGCGCCATACCGACGGCCGTCGAAATGCCCGTACCGGCGTGGCCGACGCGAAACAGGTCATACTCAGACTCGTCGGGCTCGGGGAAACCGGCCATCCCGTCACGAGTGCGCAGCTTGCTGAGCAGATGGTGGCGGCCGGTGAGCAGCTTGTGCGGATAGCACTGGTGGCCGACATCGAACAGCAAGCGGTCCCAGCCAAAGTCGAACACACGGTGCATCGCGATGGTCAGTTCGACCACGCCGAGGTTGGGCGCCAGATGCCCACCCGTGCGCGAGACCTGCGTGCAGATGGCCTCGCGGATCTCGCCGGCCAATTGCTCCAACTCGCCGAGAGACATCTCTCGGAGGCGATCGGGCCCGGTCAGCGTGTCCAAGAGTGCCATCGTGTTGCCTCCGAGTTCCGCGTGTGTCCGGCAGATGCCCAGACGTTGCGCAGTGCCCTCAAACGAATAGTTAGGCAGATCCCTGCTCATTTTCAAAGAATATTGAAAATTTGGGGTTCACCCTCTTCCGATTCAAACGAGACATCGTCGTTATCGGGTCCGAGCCGCCAAGACTCGGGCAAGGTCCGCCAGCTCCGAGCCCTGTGTGCCCAAGGGCGCCACGGCGGCCAGGCTCTCTTCCAGCAATTTGGCGACCTCGGATCGTGATGCCTCAACCCCCAGCACGCCGGGAAAAGTGAGCTTCCCGGCCTCGGCGTCTTTACCCGTCCGCTTGCCTGCTTGTTCGGTCGACTGTTCGACATCGATGAGATCGTCGACGATCTGGAACATCAGACCCACCGCCTCGGCGTAGGTGGTGATGGCCACCAACTCCTGGTCACTCGCCTTGGCGCTCACCGCACCCATGCGGCACGCAGCACGAAGCAAGGCGCCCGTCTTCCACTCGTGGATGACGCGAAGGCGATCGGCATCGGAGGAAATCGACGGGTCGAACCCGCCGAGTGTGTCGAGCGTCTGGCCGTCGATCATGCGAGCGCTCGCCTCGGCTAGTTCGAGGGTGAGCCTTGCCGACATCGAGGCTTCGGACACGCGTCGTGCCAACGTCCAATACGCGGCATTGAGCATGGCATCGCCCGCGAGCAAAGCCGTCGATTCGCCGGCGTGGACATGCAGCGTCGGGCGCCCACGCCGTAGATCGTCATCATCCATGCACGGCAGATCGTCGTGTACGAGGCTGAACGCGTGGACCAGTTCCACGGCCGCAGCACCGGGAAGCGCAGCCCGAGTTTGGCCCCCGCACGCGCTCGCGCACATCAGTGTCATCGCGGGGCGAAGACGCTTGCCGCCGCCGAGGGCGGCATATCTCGCACCGTCGAGCATCGGTTTCGACAAGCACACCTCGTCGAGTACCGAGGCCATCTCGTCCTCGACGAGAGCCGCAAGTTCGGCGACGCGGTCGCGCATGCGGGATTCGAGTACACCGGGGGCGTCTTGGGCCATTGGCCGAGCGTAGGTCTCACCGATCATGCTCTTACGGTACGATGCGACGGCGACACACGCCGAAGCACCCGCGGAGACGCATAGTGGAAGCCCCTGCAAGCGCGATCGGTCACTGGTTCGAGGTCGGTGGATGGGTGATGGTCCCACTCGCGCTGGCCAGCGTGCTGGGGCTGACCGTGGTCATCGAGCGGTGTCTGTTCTGGGCTCGGATCAGCGGCCCTGGGGTTCGGCAGCGGACGGCCAAGCTTGCCGCCAAGTTGCGATCGCGAGACTTCGCCGGTGTTCTCAAGAGCACAGCGGAGAAGCGCGACCCGTTCGCAAGGCTCGCAAGGGAGTTCGCCCAAGAAGGCGAAGGACCGATGGGCGAGGCCCGCGCCCGGGAGGCGATCGAAGCCCAGCGATACGCGATCGAGCGATTTCAGGGCACGCTGAGCATCCTCATCACCGCGGCCCCGATGCTCGGCATCCTCGGCACGGTCACTGGGATCATCACGAGCTTCGCAGCCATCGGTGAGGTTGAGGGCGGCGACCCACGACTCGTGGCCGGAGGCATCGCGCAAGCGCTGTACACCACGGCTTTCGGCCTCGCGATTGCCGTCGCTGCCCTCTTCCCGTACGCCATCTTCAAGGGATTCGCCGACCGCGCGCTGACGGGGCTCGAGCTGCTCGCGGCTTCCGCGATGGAAGGGGCAGCATCCAAGCCCCCCACTCCATCCGGAACTACAGACCAGTCTTCTCGCGGATGATCTTGTCGAGCTTGGTAGGTACCGGCATCACGCTCAACCGAGACTGGCGCACGAGATCGAAGTCCTCGAACCGGTCGTCCGCCTTGATGTCTTTGAGCGTCAAGCACTCTGCGGCCTTCTTGCCCACACGCACGTCAAACAACGGCGCTTTCATCTCACCCTTGCCGTTGAGGCCGGGCTCATCGGGATCCTCGTAAGGATCGGTGATGATCTTGACCAGGCCGACGATCGCCTTGTCGTCGCCCGTGTGGTAGAAGTAAGCCTCATCACCCTTTCGGACCGCTCGCATGTGCATGCGGGCGGCGTTGTTGGCGACACCGGTCCACTCGGTACGCTTGTCCTTGGTCATGTCGTCCCAGGAGTAATCACCGGGCTCGGTCTTGAGTAGCCATGTTGCCATTCGCGAGCGTATGCGGGACAAGGTTCGGCGGTACAAAAGAACACGCCGCGTGCAAAAACACGCGGCGTGCGAGGATGTTCCCTCTGGATGACCCACGAGCGGGTCAGCAGTCTGGTTATCTGCCGCAGACGATGATCGTCACGGCTTGCCGGTCAGCAACGAATTACTGAGGGGCCTTGGCCAGTTCCTGGGCCTTGTCGCAGCCGCCGCAGCAGGACTCGGCGTCGGTGCCGCAATCGCTGCCCGCACAGGCATCGCCGCAGACGTCGGCGCAATCGCCGGCTTCGGTGGTCGTCGAGATCATCTCGACCTCAGCGGCCTCGCCCGAGCACTCGGAGCCGCAGGCGCTCTCACAGGCAGCCTTGTCGCCGCAGGAGTCGCCGCACGCGTCGGCGCAGTCGGTGGTCTCGACGGAAACCATGGTGGCCTCAGTCTCGCCGGCGCACATGGCGCAGCCGCCGCAATCGCTCTCAACCGAAGCGGCGACCGTGGCGGCCTCGTTACCGGTGATGGCGCAGCTGCTGCAATCGCCAGCCATCATGCGATAGCCCGCGATGCCGAGGACCGAGAGGCCCGCGATGGTGGCGATGACGATGCTGGTCGTTGATCCCTTACGAAACATTGGCTGCCTCCTCGAAAGAGCTTCGAACTCGCCGGACCGTTTCCAGAAGGCAGGCGAGCGGTGATGTATCGGTTCAATCAGAACTTAATCATATCCGAAGTCGACCACGCCGCCGACTCTCGGACATCAAGAACATACACCAAGAGTCCGGATTTGTTCCATGGAATCGGTGGGATTCTCCCGAACTGCAAGATTTCTCTGAGAAAGACAAAACGTCCTATAACTGTAAGCGGCAGTGAATTGACCCTGGCGTGCCTCACGGGACGTTTAGGTGCGATCCATGGTGGCCGATGACGAGGCGGGGTCCGGATCCACCGCGACCGCCCCGGAGAGGCCATGGCACACGACCGAGAACAGCATCCCGCGAGCGACACTGCCGATGTCCAAGACATCACCCGACGCATCGCATCGGGTGAGACCCCCACGACCGGTGCGCACCAAACGGCCGCCGGGCAGGCCGAAGGAGACGTCGACTCGATGCTCTCGGCGATCGAGCGTGAGCTGACCTCGCTTGTCACCCGTTGCGAGCAGACCACCGCCAAGCACGCTGAGGAGCTGACCCAGCGTCAGGCCGAGATCGATCGCTCCATCCAGATCGCAATGAAGCGCCAGGTGGAGATGGACCGCCAGACCGAGGGACTCAAGCGGCTCGCCGAAGAAGTCGTGCAAGCCGAGCAGTCGCTCTCGCAGCGTCGGCAGAAGCTCGCCCAGAGCTTGCGCCAAAGGCGGTCTCAGCTTGCGGAAAAGATGACCGCGGCGGGCGATGCCCACGCCGAACGCGCCGCTCGCGAACTCGAAGCCCGAGCTGAGGAACTCGCCGACCGTGAAGCTGACTGCGCCGACTCGGTCGAACACACACACCAGCGCATGGCCTTGGCCGAAGCGAATCTCGAGCACGCGCAAGAGGTTCGAGCGCTCGTTGAGCAGCAGGCCAGCCTGACGGCAGAGCACGCCCGGGATGTGGATCTGGTCCTCACCAATCGCGAGCAGGCGTCGCTCGAGCTTGTCGATCGGCTCGCCGACGCATGCGGCTTGGCGGATCGTGTGCGTGAGCTCAAGGACCAACTCAGGGAGCACCGCAGCGAGTCGCGGGAGCTTCTCGATCGTGTCGAACGAGCCGAGGCAGGTCGCTTCGATGTGCAGTCGGCGCTTGACGCTGCCCGCGCACGGATCGCACAGCTGGAATCGCAGGTTGAATCACTTAGCCGCGACAAGCTCCTCGTCGAGCAGCGATCGGTGCGTTTCGAGGCCGATCTCAGCCAGCGAGAATCACACCTCTCTTCACGTGAACGGACCATCGAGCTCGAATCACAGCGCCTCGCCGACGATCAGGCGGCGTGCGACCACAAGATCCGGGAGCTGGGCGACAAGCTGGCTGCTGGTGACCGACTCGAGCGTGAACGAGCACTCGACCCGCGGATTCCGCTGGCCGTGAGTTCGTGGCCTCTTCCGGTGTCGCCCCGGCGGCGTCCGGATCTCAGGCTCGTCTCCTGGAAGGGCTCCACAACATGATCGACAACCAGCATACCACGATGTCCGATATTGAAGCGCCTCGTTCTTCGGCTGGACTGACCGAAGACATCCGCGGGGTCATGGCCGACATCGAGCGAAGGCTTGATCGTCTCAAGACTGCGCATGCCGACCGCGAGCGCGAGCGCGAAAATCTCGAGCAGCGCAGCGCTGAAGTCGAATCGCGCTCGATAGCGCTTGCCGAGGAGGCCCAGTCACTCGAGCAACAGCGGCACGCTCATGAAGAGGCCGTAGCTGCAGCGCAGTCGAGATTCGAGGAACTCGATCGACGGGAAGTGGCGGCGCGCGAGGCTTTCGAGGATGCAAAGGCTCGCCACGATGAGACTCGCCAGCGGCTCAAGCTCGAGCGTGAGGCCATCGAGGCCGAACGTCAGGCGATCTCAGAAGCTCAGGAGGAGTTCCGGCTCGAGAAGGACCGCGTTCGAGAGATTTCCGAAGAAGCGACCCAACACCTTAAGGACATCGAAGACGATCGGGAGGCCATCGAGAAGACCGCCGTCGAGCTCGATGAGCGGCAGAAGGACCTCGATAGCCAGGCGTCTACGCTCGCCGAACGGTGGACCGAACTCGAGCAACATCGAGCCGACCTCGAAGCACGCTCCGCGCAACTTGATGAGCAGGACCGCAAGCTTGCCGAGCTCAGCCGGGAAGCCGCTGAACAGCGCGAACAGCTGTCAGGAGACAGTTCAGACCTCGAGCAACAAAAGCGCTGGCTCGCGGAGCAAACAGCGCAGGTCGACCTGCTTCGCGCTCGGGTCGCGCAGCTTGAGTCTGAGCTGGCTGAAGCGCGAGAGGCGGTCGAAGCCGCTCCGATCGCCCAGGAAGTCGAGCCGACCGACGATGCCATAAGCCACGAACTCGAAGTGACGAGAGAAAAGCTCCGGGATGCGGCGACGATCATCGGCGAGCTTCGTAAGCAACTCGATGTTGCGAAGCAACAAGCGGCCGAAGTGCCCTCAATTGAAGTACCAGCGGGCGAAGGCGACGAGCACCTCGCTCGCCGTAAGCGCCGGCTTGACTATGTGCGCGGCGCGTTACGCGAACAGCAGGAAAAGCTGGCCCAAGCAAGCGCTCTCCTGCGAGAGCGGACGGCTTCGATGTCTTCGGAGTCGAAGCCGAGCTCTGGCTCGGCGGCCAAGGTCGGTGTAGTCGGAGGCTTCGCGAGGCTCGGCGTTGGAACAGCGGGTGTCGCGTTCGCATTGGCGATCCTGGCAGGCGTGAGCTGGGTCGCTGCAGGCGAGATTGCAACGCCAACGCACGTGGCCAGCGTGACTGTTGCGCACGATGCCCGCGGACGCAGCGTGCTTCCCGAAGACCTTGCCGGCTGGCAGCAATTCCACGAAGACCTCATGGTTGACCCTCGGTTCTACGAGTTCGCCTCCGAGCGCATGCGCCAACGAGGACTCCTTGGCTTGGGCGACGCGGTCGCGGTCAAGAACTTCGTCGAGGATGAGGTCAGCTGGGTCTCCGGGCGTGACGGCGAGTTGAAGCTCGAGGTCCGTCAGCAAGGCGCCGACAGAGCCGAACGCGTGGCTGAGACGCTCGCGATCGCGCTGGTCGGGCAAGCCAATGCAGGTCGTGAGCGCCGCCCGGATGGACTACCAAGCGTGGTGTCCGAGCAAGCGGAAGCGAGCGGCAAGGCACTCACCAATGAGCAGCCCATGTATGCCGGCGGCATCATGGCTGGACTGGCGCTTCTGAGCCTCGGTCTTGGCGGCGCCCTGTCAAAGCGGCTGGGCAAGCTGCGAGAAGAAGTCGAGTCCGAGGGCGCGACCGCGATCGACGACATGGGCGAGACGACCGAGAGCCGCATCAGCATCGGCTGACATCACCAGATCAAACCGCGCAACGAAAAGCCCGAGCCAAATCAGGCTCGGGCTTTTGAATCGGTCGTTCTGATCCGCTCAGATCGCGACGGTCGTGGTCGCCATGAGCTGCTTGGTGCCGTCCACCATGCTGCCGCTGACCAGTGCG
>ERZ1740060.963-NODE-963-length-11492-cov-3.909592_pt1 | contig 11492 bp, 13 predicted proteins | sample MGYA00581743_ERZ1740060 | MGnify/ENA primary metagenome ERZ1740060 (study PRJEB43018, sample SAMN04849235) | marine metagenome | isolation source: floating plastic debris | place: Pacific Ocean | collected 2008-08-27 | study: EMG produced TPA metagenomics assembly...
GAACAACAAAAATCCACTGGATGGATTCGGCGTCGTGGGCACGAAGAAGCTCAACAGATCGCTGCCATCGCCCGCCTTAGACGCCACCTCTCCGCCGGCCTGGGTAGAGATGAACCCGATCGCCCAAATCCCTTTGCGCGGATACTCTATTAGGCAGGCTTTCTCGAAACTGCGCTCTGACTGTGCAAACACCGTTTCTGCGATTTGTTTCACGCCGGAATATATCGTGCGCACCACGGGCATCCGTACAACGAGGCTCTCGGCGAAACTGATCAAGGATCGCCCGATCAGGCCTTTGGCAATCCACCCCACCAGGATCGAGAAGAACAAGAAGATGATCACGCCTACGCCGCGCAAGTATATGCCAATATACTGTTCGGGATTGAACCGCGCCGGGACCAGTGGCAGGACAACACTGTCAACCCAGCACATCAAACCCCAGATAAACCAGATTGTGAGACCCACAGGGGCAATGACCACGATGCCGGTCAGAAAACTCGCTCTGATACCGGCAAAACGGCGTTTCTTTTGGGGGTGTTGGTCTTCGTCGAACGGTGTGCTCATAAGCGTCCTGTGACTTGTCTTCAACTCATGTAAGCGCGGGGTGTCCCGCGCACAATGCTTAGTTCATTAACGATTTGTTGGCGAGATTTCGCCGTCAAGGCGTTCAATTCTGCATGCAATGCGTGACGCCAATGCTGCATTGTTAAGCACAAGCGCGATATTGGATGTCAGTGACCGGCCATTTGTCTTGTCAAAAATGCGTGAAAGCAGCCACGGCGTGACGTCTTTTCCGGAAATGCCGCGCGCATCTGCCTCTGAAATGCTGGCCTCGATCAGCGGGGTGAGCTCACGTGCGGGGATCTCAGCCGCCTGCGGAATAGGATTTGCAATGAGCTGCCCACCCGGGATCCCGAGGCGTTTGCGCACCAGATGGGCCCGGGCAATCTCATCCGGTTCATCCATGCGCAGTGGCGCGGCCAAAGGGGACGAGGCCGACCAAAACGCGGGTAGGGTGTCCTGGCCAAACGCGATGACAGGAACGCCCAGTGTCTCAAGCACTTCAAAAGTCTTGGGCAGATCCAAGATTGCCTTTGCCCCGGCGCAGACGACCGTTACCGGGGTTTGCGCCAGTTCCTGAAGATCGGCCGAAATGTCAAAGCTCTGATCAGCGCCGCGATGGACGCCGCCAATGCCTCCGGTGGCAAAGACATCAATGCCCGCCAGCCGGGCCATGATCATCGTTGCAGCCACGGTCGTCGCACCTGTGCCGCCGGTCGCGACGCATGTGGCCAGATCGGCCCGGCTGAGCTTGGCCACGTCCTTGGCCTGCGCCAGCGTTTCCAGCGCGCCCTCTGTCAGGCCCACATGCAGCCGCCCCTCCAGCACGGCCATCGTGGCGGGCGTTGCCCCGTTCGTCCGCACGGCCTCTTCGACCTGCAGGGCCGTCTCATAGTTGTGCGGCCACGGCATGCCATGGGTGATGATGGTGCTTTCCAGGGCCACAATCGGGGCCCCGTTCTTTTTGGCCTCCAGCACCTCAGGTGCATATGTGATATCCGTCATGGATCCGTCCCCGCCACAAAGGCCCCTGCCGTTCCAAGCGCTTCCTGTAGAGCGGTCCTGCGGTCTGCACCCTTGGCTTCTGCCGCGATATGGGCGGCCATGAACGTGTCGCCAGCCCCTGTCAGGCGCTTGACCTCAATCGCCGCCGGCGCCGCAGACACAGCGCCATCACTGGTGGCATCGGTCGCTGCATCGCCGCCGTGCGTGACAATCGCGCGCGCCGCACCGCGCTCTATCAGGGTCTCAGCAGCGGCCTGTGAGGTTGCAAACCTAGTGCCACAAACCCGCCCCGCTTCTTCGCAATTGACGTAAAGCACACCGCGCCCCGCTTCTACAAAGGGCCGCAGCCGCTCCGCCTTACCCGGAGAGGCAGGTGCCAGGCGCAGATCGGCGCGGGCCAGCATCGGGCTTTGTGCCAGTTGGGTCAGCAGCGCTTGGGTCAGATTGCCATCCAGAGACACCAATCCGGGAAAGGGCGCCTCCTGCGTGGCCAACGCGCCGCTGCGCAACGGATCAAGGATCACCTCGCCCGCCGCCTCGAGCGTGCGCGCATCGGCAATCGCGGCCACAACCCCGTTCGCGCCTTCGACGGCCATGTAACGATCGGTTGCGTGGCGCGCCGCGCGATGAACATGCGCGGTGACAAGGCCCATCTCACCGCACGCCGCCAATAGCTCATCGCCCGGGCGATCCTGCCCCACCGCGCTGAGCAAGATCGGCCGCAGATCAAACTGTGCGCATGTCTTCGCAATATTGAGCGCCACACCCCCCGGCAGACGCGTGATCTCGCCCGCTACATCCGCACCTTGGTGCATGTCGCACGGCGCCCGTCCAATGACATCCCAAAGAACAGATCCGATGCAGAGAATATCCGTGCCCATGGTCCCTTGTTGACGCATCGCGCGTCGGGTGCAAGCGTGATCGTATGGAAGACGCTACTGCGCAGACCCGAGCCCAAACCCGGGCCAAAAAAAGACGGATTACCTATGCTGGCCTCGCCCTGATCGTGGCGTTGGCGCTTGCGGTGTCGCTCACTGCGCGCCGGGACACGGCAGGCGCGTCGCGGTTTTCTCAGGTGATTTCAGAATTCATCAATCTTAGTGCGGCCCCTGATCCGCGGGGCCTCGATTTTTTGTCACGCGATCGCGTGCAGCGGACCAACCGTGCAGAGCGGCTGACCCATATCGAGCCAAGCTTGCTGACGGCCCTTGCCGTGTCTTTGGATGTGGATGAGCCCACGCTTCGCGCCCAGATTTTGGATCCTCTGCAGACCAACGCATTCGATTACACCGGCATCGTCTTCGACAGCCCGAGTGACCTGGAACAGGGGCAGGCTGGGCCATGGAGTTGGGCGATCTTAGAAGAGCGCGCCCAAATCCAAGCGGGCGAAACGGTGGAGCTTGTGGAATGCGGGCAAGACACGCCCTGTCGGATCTGGCTGCTCTATTGGGACGCGGATATGTGGTATTTCGCGCCTACAGGGTCTGAAAGGGTCAACCGCGCGCTCAGGGAAGCGGTGCCGGATTTGAGCGACGTGGTGCGGCGTTTGGGAGAAAATAGGTGAATAAAAACATTTCTCTGAAGGCCGCAGCTTATGTCGCGTTCGCGGCGCTTTGGCCTGCCCTGAGTGCGGCAGAAACATCGGTTGCTTGCGTTCCCAAGGGGTCGCCTGAAGAGATTGCGCTGTCCTTCTCTGACGCATCAAGCTCTGATTGCGGCACCTACCTGGATGAAGCCGGACACGACGCCACCTTCTGCCAATGGAAGTTCGCCTACCGCTCATCACACGCGAAAGAGGCGTTTATGGCAACGGAGGCGGCTCTCGACGGGTGCTTCCCAAAAACCGTCACCCTGGGCACCGATGTCAATCACCCAGACAGCTACGATCAGGTGTTTTACAGCGCTGTGACCCAGGTGATTTCGCTCTCTCTCAAAGACAAAGCCCAGCATCAGGCTACATATCTTTTTTTACGCGTCGAAACGGCCCCTTAACGCAATTCGTGGCAGGGCTTGCAAGCTGAGATATCAGTCGCTATACGGCGCGGACAAATCCCGCAGGCACGGGCGGGCGGGCAGGGGAGACATCCTTGTCGGTCCACCGGTTGAAGGTGGCCCACACCCATGGGCACTTCTCATCCCGTGTCGAGGCGCAAACCGGAAAGGACACGGACACATGGCTCTTCCAGAGTTCACGATGCGTCAGCTTTTGGAAGCTGGCGTTCACTTCGGCCACCAGACGCAGCGTTGGAACCCCCGCATGGGTGAGTTCATCTATGGCGCGCGCAACGGCATCCACATTCTCGACCTGACGCAAACCGTCCCACTGCTCGACGCAGCGCTAAACGCTGTGCGCGAAACCGTAGCCAAGGGCGGCCGCATCCTCTTTGTCGGCACCAAGCGTCAGGCCAGCGGCCCGGTCGCTGAGGCGGCAGAGAAATGCGCGCAGTACTACATGAACCACCGCTGGCTCGGCGGCACGCTCACCAACTGGCAGACCGTGTCCAAATCGATCCAGCGTCTGGCCGAGATCGATGAGAAAATCGGCGGCGGGGCAGAGGGCCTCACCAAGAAAGAGCGTCTGGGTCTTGAGCGTGAGCAGTCCAAGCTGCAAGCTTCCCTCGGCGGCATCCGCGAAATGGGCGGCGTGCCGGATCTGATCTTCGTCATCGACGTCAAGAAAGAAGCGCTGGCCGTGGCCGAGGCCAACAAGCTGGGTATCCCGGTCGTGGCCGTGGTCGACACCAATTGTAAGCCCGACGGCATTGACTATATCATCCCCGGCAACGACGACGCAGCCCGCGCGATCACGCTCTATTGCGATCTGGTGTCTCGCGCCGCGCTTGACGGCATGTCCGCACAGCTTGGTGCGGCAGGCGTTGATATGGGCGCGTTCGAGGAAGCCCCTGTCGAAGAGACACTCGCCGAGGAACCCGCAGCGAGCGAAGAGCCGGCAGCGGAAACACCCGCCGAAACTCCCACCGAAACGCCCGCTGAAAGCTGACCCCTGTCACATATCTGACGTGCGTGGCGTGATATCGCCACGCTGATCCATATTTTTTGAGGAGAGCCAAAATGGCGATCACAGCAGCAATGGTAAAGGAACTGCGCGACAGCACCGGCGCAGGCATGATGGACGCGAAAAAAGCCCTGACCGAAACGGATGGCGACATGGACGCCGCGGTGGACTGGCTGCGCACCAAGGGCCTTGCGAAAGCGGCCAAGAAATCTGGCCGGACAGCGGCCGAAGGCCTCGTTGCGGTCAAGGTTGACGGCGGCAAGGGCGTCGCGGTTGAGGTCAACTCTGAAACCGATTTCGTTGCGAAAAACGCTGATTTCCAAGGCATGGTGGCCGGTGTCGCAGGCGCCGCTCTGGGCGTGTCCGACATCGAGGCGCTGAAAGCGGCTGACATGGGCGGCAAAACCGTCGAGGCCACGATCACAGATGCGGTCGCGACCATCGGCGAAAACATGTCGGTGCGCCGGATGGCGCTGCTCGAAGGCGCCACGGTTGTGTCCTACGTACACAACGCGGCGGCGGACGGCATGGGCAAGATCGGCGTCCTGGTCGCTCTGACCGGTGATGAGGCGTTCGGCAAGCAGGTCGCCATGCACATCGCGGCCACCAACCCGGCGTCTCTCGATGAGGCCTCCCTCGACCCAGCCGTGGTGGAGAAAGAGAAGCAGATCCAGATCGACATCGCGCGAGAGAGCGGCAAGCCCGAGCAGGTGATCGAGAAAATGATCGTCGGCCGCATGAAGAAGTTCATGGCCGAGGTCACGCTCCTGGGTCAGGCCTTCGTCATCAACCCAGATCTGACGGTCGCCGCGGCTGCCAAAGAAGCAGGTGCCGAGATCACCGGCTACGTCCGCCTCGAAGTGGGTGAAGGCATCGAGAAAAAAGAAGAAGACTTCGCAGCAGAAGTTGCCAAAACGGCAGCCGGGGGCTGAGACTTTTTCAAAGCCTTAAAGACTTCGGGGCGCTTTCGAGCGCCCCTTTCTTCGCATAATGGGCCGAGTAATCGCGGCGCCCTGAAACGCTCCTGCTGTTTATGCCGCACTGCGAAAAAGTCCGCTATGAGCCTTTCTTGACCGATGCTGCACAATGCACGAAGGTCTACTTGACCGCAAAGTTATGCGCACAATCAATTCAAGATGTCTTCACAAATGACCGCAGTGGCCTTCCTCGAAATCCCATGCGCCCTGTTGCTCTCCGCGTTCCAAAAAAGCATACGCAATTTCAATGTCTACACTCTCGGGAACGTCTACCGCGTACATTTGGTATCCAAAGTCTCCGTATTCGTATGAGCATCCAAGGCACTCGAGTGGTTCCCAGGACTTGGAAAACAGCACTGGATCATGCTTGTCCTGCAAAATAAGAATTCGATATGTGGAATGCCCAGATTTTGGACCAAGGCCAACAACTTTTATTTGACCTTCAACCCGGCTCGTAATGACAGCGTCCCCTAAGCTGATGCCCTTTGCAAAGAACGGCGAATTTTCAAGCTGATAGATACCGCAACCAAGACTGGTTGCCCAAACACTCTCAGTTACAAAACCATGCCAGGTGTCTGAGCCGAGATCAAAAATGACCTTCTGCATTTGATTGTCTGTTGCGTTCATCTGTGTACGCTAGGTTGCAAACTGCATTGTGTCACGACTTTAGGCAAAACCCTAAAGCCGACATTGGCGAAGCAGCAGCGAAAAAGCGCTTTGTCCGCACAGCAGACTAAGGTGTTGATTGGACCTAGCCACAGCAGCAGTTCCAAGCCGCGTTGAAACTAGGGCGTCAGCCCGCCGCGCGTTCGTCAGGTCGTCCCGGGGTAAGGCGAAATCGCAACAGCAGAGCAACACTTTAGTCTTCAGCGGGATCTGCCGGTAACGTGCTGCCAATTGGATGTCTTTTCGCCACGCCGCAGCCTGACGAACGCGCTCATCTCTGCACCGTGCCATACGAGCCGGGCTGGTTTCATCAAACGGCAGTCTTGTTCCCATCGCGGACAATAGCTGCCCCAACCTCATCCAGTCAAAACATACCCCAAATTGTGTTTTGCACCTTTTCAACTTACCCCAACTTGTACAAAACTGGATATGGGGCAGGGCGATGGCGTCGCTATGCCCGTCTCTACCCACACTGTTCCTGTACGCCGGGATTTTCAATCGGGAGATTGGAGGCCCCGAGCCTTCATCCCCTGCATTAAAGGAGATGACCCATGGAATGGTCACCTGAAAAAACCGTCGTAAACTCTTGGAATGAATGGGATCCTTTGCGCCACGTCATTGTCGGACGTGCGGATAACTGTCATATTCCACCCGAAGAACCTGCGCTTGATGCCAAGGTGCCTGAAGACAGCGACATGCGCGGCCAATGGGGCAGGCGGCCTCAAGAAACCATTGATCGAGCAAGCGAGCTCTTAGCTGCGTTCGCCAACCAATTGAAATCACGTGGAATTCGCGTCGATCGCCCTGATTCCATCGACCACTCAAAACCCGTCACGACGCCGGATTTTCATACCGAAAGCCAGTTCGGATGCATGCCACCGCGCGATGTCCTGCTGACCGTCGGCTCAGAAATCCTCGAAGCTACAATGTCTTACAGGTGCCGGTGGTTTGAATACCTGAACTATCGCCCTCTTATGCAGCGCTACTGGGAGGAAGACCCAAACTTCCGTCACGAGGCCGCACCCAAGCCGCGTCTGACGGACGCAGATTATCATCCTGATTACCTTTCAGACAGGATCGGGGTTGAGAAACGGCTGAAATGGGCGGCGGAAAAGTTCTTTGTCACGACCGAGGAAGAGCCGCTTTTTGATGCCGCCGACGTGCTGCGGTTTGGGAAGGATTTGGTTATACAACATGGGTTTACGACCAACCTTAAAGGGATCGAATGGCTCCGCAGGCACTTTCCTGATCATCGTGTGCACGCTGTGAATTTCCCTGGCGATCCGTATCCTATCCACATTGATGCGACCTTTACGCCCTTGCGTCCGGGCCTCATCCTGAACAATCCACAGCGCCGCTTGCCAGAAGAACAGCGTGGCATGTTCGAGGCCAACGGATGGGAGATTGTGGACGCAGCGCATCCCGCGCACAATGCGCCGCCGCCGCTCTGTTATTCGTCCGTTTGGCTGTCGATGAACGTTCTGGTCCTCGACCCCAAAACCGTTTGTGTCGAAAAATCAGAGGTTTATCAGGCGGAGCAAATGGACAAGCTGGGCATGGATGTGGTCGAGGTCGATCTCCGTGATGCCTATGCTTTCGGAGGTGGTCTGCATTGCTGCACGGCAGATGTGTACCGTGAAGGCGTGTGCGAAGATTACTTTCCGAGCCTTTAGGCCATTCTAGGTGTCCAAAAGCTGATGCATCGCATCAAGGGCCAGTGGGTATCCCGCTGGCCCAAACCCACAGATCTGACCCACCGCAACCTTGGAAATGTAGGACACGTGCCGAAACGCCTCGCGCGCGTGAATATTGCTCAGGTGCAATTCGATGACCGGCAGTTCGACAGAGCTTATGGCATCCATGAGAGCAATAGAGGTATGCGTATAAGCGCCAGCGTTCAGGATGATCCCATCATGGTGACCTTTGGCGCTGTGAATGAGCTCGACAAGCGTTCCTTCAGAATTGCTTTGCTCAAACCTGATCTCCACGCCGAGCGCTTTGGCTTTGTCCTGACACGTGGTTTCGATGTCAGCGATGGTGGTTGTCCCATAAACGTCAGGCTGGCGTTGGCCGAGCAGGTTGAGATTTGGGCCGTTCAGAATGAGAATAGAGGTCATGACGGTCTCTGCGGTTTTCCTTGTGATAACGATTGTCGGTGCGCGCTGTCGAGGTGCGTCATGTAAAGCGGTGCGAATTTAAGGAGACTGTGTTTTCTCTGTGTGTTCTGATTTTCATACTGTGTGATAACAGTGTTTTACTGGGCAAAACTCATCCAAAGTCATTATGTATATTTTTAACATAATATGTATTATGCGTTAATTGCACTCGCACTCTCTCGTTCAAGATGTCCCATCGGCAATTCACGTGCGACCCATCCACCCAACGAAATCAACGTCAACTCTCAAACATAGAACATCCTTCCTAACCCAAACGCAAACATAGCCTCACGGAGAATGTGTCGGCGGTCATCGAGTGGTTTCGTCCTGGCGATGCAAAAGGCGCTATCCCACGATCTCGTTTGATCTTCATTCATAGCGCAAGCGCGTGGGCGCAGCACTCACGCAGAGATCTTGCTGCTCATTGCAAGAACGGGAATGCGCTACCGAAAAATCGCGCAACGCACGGCCCAGCCGAGTTGCCCCGACCTAGACTCTGCCTTCAATGCTGATTTGAAAGGACCGTTGTGCGCCCGCGGGCGGTCTTGGGAATGGCGCCGCACGGCGGACGACTTGTAGCGCTGCTTGGTCAAGGCGCGCAGATCCTGAACTGCGCACGACTGAGACGCCGTTGAGACCTCCATTAGGCCCGATCAAAAAGCTGCCCACGACTGTGCCTCTAGACCCAACGTTCGGGCGCGGCACGCGGGACAACTTGCGCCAAACAAGGCCGGGGTAATTGTTGGCAGCCGCATTGCCCGCAGCGGTCGACCGCCCTGACGTTGTGCTTTGCTGGCTCGCCTGTCCCTGATCACTCCCATCGACGGCCCCTGCCCTGGTATTTTGCGGAGCTCTACCCTGTTTCTCCCGCGGAGCCGGCTTAGGTTCGCGCTGCTGTCTTTGCTGCTGTTCTAGCGCGCGCCTTTGTTGCGCCTCGTCTTCGATTCGTTGCGGTCGGACCTCTGGCCGAGGGGAGACCTGCACGCCAATCTCAGGCAGCGCTTGCAGTGTCTCTGGTGGCGGAGCGGCCGCCGTCACTATTGGCTCGGCGCGTAGAACTTTGGTGATCTCTGGCTCAACGCGCTCTGAGGTCAGCATGACTGGCTCGATAGGCTCTGCCGCTTCTACTGGAGCCGCCTCTACGGGCGCTGCTAGATCCGCACGGTCGGGGTCGCTCACCGCAGGCGCCAAAGCCAACGCTGTTTCAGATGGCGTCGCCTCGACGGGCAATTCAGGGGCAACAAGATCTTCTGTCGGAGCATCGGCTTCAGTCGGCTGCGGATCTGATTGTTGTATCGGAGTAGCTGCGACAGGCCGCGTTTCGGGCTGCTCAACGGGAGGCTCAATCCCCGCCTCGGTCTTATCAACAGGCGTTTCCACCTCCGTCTCCGATGTGGCCGTTTCAGTTGTTTCAGTTGGCTCAACCTCTTCAAGGGTCTCGGGGTTCACCGCGGACATCGTTCCAGCGGTCATATCGGCAAAGCTGCCCACCCGCGCTTGGACAGCACCGCCTTCCGTCTGGACGTCTGGCTCAGACCACCAAAGATATGCCGCCAAACCGTGCACCCCGACAGAGGCAACCACGACAAACACTTTGCCAAACCGCGACGCCCAGATCATTGCAGCGCCCTTTCGGTGACGATGACAACTTCCTGCGCCCCGCCCTCTCGCAAGGCGCGCGATACGTCGACCAACTCATCGGCTTCGGCATTGCGATCGGGAACAATGCGCACTTGTACAAGGTCGTCTTCAAGTCGGCCTGACAGAAACTGCGTGATATTTGCTTGGGTTTCTCCACGGTAGCTCAGCCGTCCATCGGCATGCAAAACCAGGGCATCGGGCGGCTCTCGCCCCTCAAGATCGCTGGTCTCAACTAGCTCCAAATCACCGTCAAGAGGTTGCGCCAGCGTGCCCGCCACCAGATAGAAAATCAGCATCAGAAACTCGATGTTGATCAGCGCGATGGTCGGCTCGCCTTTCTTGCGTCGGACAATCCTGCGCATCAGCTTGACCCCAAAACAGAGACGGTGAGTTCGGGATAGTTGCGCAACTCAACCAAAACATCGGTCAAACGCTGCGCTGTCACACCGGTTTGCAACGCAACCAGCAGCGCCTGACCTTCCTCAGGCTCCAGTTCAAGCGCATCGAGAGGGCGTGTCTGGCCGTTGACCGTCAAGCGGTCTTCATAAACCTGCAGGAAGATGGGTCTTTGCTCGCCAGCCGTGCCGCCACCAGAGGCCGCGCTCAGCGTCACTTCTGCAAATTTAGAGAAGGTTGAGGTGAGCATAAAAAAGAGCAGCAGTAGAAAGATGACATCCACCAACGGCGTCATCGAAATTGGTCGTTTTATCTGCGGTCGCTTAAGCATGCTGCGGCGCGCCCGCCGGAACTGTTCTTGCGGCACGGGCGCCCTGGGGTCTCAGCACTGTCTGGATCGCATGATCGGCGATGCCGCGCTCTTCGTCCATCCGCGCTTCTAGCCAGGAATGAATGAGCGATGCTGGCATCGCGACGGCAAGCCCGGCAGCCGTTGTCATCAAGGCCACCCAAATGCCGCCTGCAAGGATCGAAGGATCGACCTGGCTGCCGGCCTCCTGCAAAGCCTGGAAGGCCTCGATCATACCTAGGACCGTTCCAAAGAGGCCCAAAAGCGGCGCAAGCTGCGCCACGTTTTCAATAGATCTCAGGCCGCGTTCGAGTTTGGAAAAGCGTCTTTCGGCCTCTGTCACGAGCCGATCATTGTCCTCGCGCGTGGCCGTGAAAGCCATTTCGATCACAGGCACAAGGTAGCTTTTGGAGCGCTTGAGGTTCAGGGCAGCTGCGCCCCTGTCGCCTTCATCCCAGGCATCTACGGCCTCTTGCAGCGCTTTATGACGGCCCACGCCTGCGATCCGGAACTGCAGCAATTTGTAAAGTGCGATGGCCAGCACATAGACAGATGCGGCGATCAAGATCAGGATCACAGGCCCGCCCAGTTCGGCAATCTGGCGCATAAGCTCAAACATCTCGTTCATCTTGGTAATCCGATACTCGGCGAAACGTCATATTGCGCCCATACGGCAAATCGAGGCTGCTGCTTTATCTCAGCCGTACGGAATCCGAATGACGATA
>ERZ1740060.964-NODE-964-length-11468-cov-3.137037_pt1 | contig 11468 bp, 9 predicted proteins | sample MGYA00581743_ERZ1740060 | MGnify/ENA primary metagenome ERZ1740060 (study PRJEB43018, sample SAMN04849235) | marine metagenome | isolation source: floating plastic debris | place: Pacific Ocean | collected 2008-08-27 | study: EMG produced TPA metagenomics assembly...
ACAGATCTCGCAACTGCCGCACGTGGCGTCGACATCAACCTATGTGGCGATGCAGGCTGTAAAGGAGGAATGGGTCTCTCCACTCGCGCCGGGCACGGGGAGTTGACTTGACCCATTGACCTACCACCGCAAGTATTCACGCATGAAATGGATCATACCTCTTTGTGTGCTGGGCACATCCGCTTTTGCCGAAACCTGCCCGCCTGTTGCTGACAACAGCGAGCGTATCGCTGAAATTGTGGTCGAGCTGGGCCTTGCGCGCGGCGAAGGCGATGCGCGGGTCCTGACCCAGGAGTTGTGGGAAATCTGGACGGATGCGCCAGATGAGATTGCGCAGGCACTGCTGGACGAAGGGATGTCGCGAAGGGCAAGTTATGATTTCCTGGGCGCGCGTGATGCGCTCAATCGCCTGGTTGAATACTGCCCCGACTATGCCGAGGGGTATAACCAACGCGCCTTTGCACATTATCTGAGCCAGAATTTTGAGGCCGCACTGGTTGATCTTGAACGGACGATGGAAATCGTGCCCAATCACATTGCCGCACTTTCAGGTAAGGCGCTGACCTTGATGGGTTTGGGGCGCAACGATGAGGCGCAGGTTGTGCTACGTCAGGCGGTGGAAATGAACCCCTGGCTGCAAGAACGCGCCCTCTTGACGGAACCAATCGGCACCGATCTTTGATCACCGCTTGCCCCCCCGCGCCGGGCCGCTTAGGAATAGCAGCGTGCCCGCGTGGTGGAATGGTAGACACTGGAGACTTAAAATCTCTTGGCCGTAAGGCCGTGCCGGTTCGAGTCCGGCCGCGGGCACCAGCGACATTGGTTTGACGACGCACTTAGCCGACGGGCGGTGAAACGAAAGCCGAGCGGATCAGCCGCATCAGTTGCTCCGAGTAGTTGTGCTGCACATAGCCTTTTTCTGCGATGATGCCGATGGAACGCGCCGCTTCGGGTTCTTGAAAGGGGACCACGCGGAACCCATCGAGTTCGGCCATCTCAATCGCGATTGACGGCAACATAGCCACGCCCAACCCTGCGGATGCCAGGCTGAGGGCTGTGAATGCGTTTTGCAATTCATAGGCCACATTCAGGGCAAGGTCCTTGCGGTGCAGGATATCGTCAATCAGCGTGCGGATCGCGGTTGAGCGGTCCAGTAGGATGATCGGGACATTCTTGAGGTCCTCAAATGTAATCGCCCTCTGACCGCGATCAAACTCGGGTGGGATGCAGGCGCGCAATGGCTCATCCGCCAGCTTTTCGAAGGTAAAGGTCTTCAGGTTTGATACCGATGGCCCCACATAGAATTCCGCTACCTGGCGTTCGAGAATCTCAAGCGCTGCGGCAGGGGGTGCCTCGATCAACCGTACGCTGCTGTCCGGGAAACGCCGCCGAAAGGTTGTCAGCACGCCGCCCACCCGTTTGGGGGCCAAGGTTGGGGCGCAGGCGATGGTCACGGTGGATTGTCGCATCGTGGCGATATCCGACAGTGACCGAAAGCCATCGTTGATATCGCGCATCGCGCGCGCGGCCTTTTCATACAAAATGCGCCCATTGGGCGTCAGGCTGACCTTCTTGGACTGTCTTACGAACAGGCGCATACCGACTTGGTCCTCCAACTCTTTGATTTGCATGCTGATCGCGGCAGTCGACCGTCTGGCCGTTTCGGCCGCGCGACGAAAGCTGCCAAGTTGCGCAACAAGAAGGAATGACTGTAACAGCTTTAGGTTGATGTCTGACATGCGTCATCTCGCGAATTGGTACTGAATCTATCAATCATTTGTGTTTTCTTAATAGTCAATAAGATTTTCTGAAGATAAATTGCAGAAATCTTGCTTACAGAAAGCAAAAACTCGTCAATAGTGATGGCTCATATCGTGACGGGATGACGGTGCGGTTAGGCGTGTTCTATTGGTGTTGGGAGGCATCATGAGAGCGGTCGCCGCCTTTGACAGAGATCAAGGAACACCATCATCGCGTTGTTTAGGGTCAGGCAACTGCCCCGAGGCAAGAAAGACGGTTTGCTGGTCATATCCCGTCTGATCGTAACTTTGACCAACATGCCCGCACCACTATGGCGGGCAATATTCTGGGAGGAATAAAATGAAAAAAGTAATGGCAATGGGTCTTGTGGCAGCAATGACCACTGGCGGAGCTGCGCAAGCCCAAGAAGTGCTGGAAATGACATCTGCGTTCTCGCGTAACTTGCCGATCCTCGGCACAGCGGGTGTCGACTTTGTTGAAAAGATCAACGGCATTTCAACAGAGGTTGAGTTCGAACACTTTGATCCGGGTGAGTTGGTGCCAACGCTAGAAGCGCTTGATGCCGTATCAAACGGTTCTGTTGATGCGGCCTATACAACTGCCGGCTATTGGCAGGGTAAGATCACATCTGCTTCGCTTTTTGCTGCCGTGCCATTTGGCCCAGAGGCGGGCGAATTCCTGGCATGGATGCTTTATGACGATGGTCATGAGCTGATGCAGCGCATGTATGACGACAACGGCTACAACGTGAAAGTCATGCCCTGCGGTATCATCGCGCCCGAAACATCTGGTTGGTTTAAAGAGCCAATTGAAAGCGTCGCAGACCTGGAAGGTTTGAACATGCGCTTCTTTGGTCTGGGTGCAGAAGTTATGCAGCGTCTGGGTGTCTCCACATCACTTCTGGCTGCGGGCGATATCTTCCCTGCACTTGAGCGTGGTGCCATCGATGCGACAGAATTCTCAATGCCGCTGATCGACCAGCGTTTGGGCTTCTATAATATCGCGTCCAACAACTACTTCCCCGGCTGGCACCAGCCCGCGACCATGTTTGAACTTCTGATCAACAAGGATCGCTGGGATGATCTGGATGAGTTTGCACAAAACCAGATCGAGGTTGCTTGCCTGGCCAACATCACAACCAACTACGCTGAAGGTGAAGCCAAGAACTTCTCTGCCATGGTTGCCAACGTCGAAGAGAATGGCGTGACCATTCGCCAGTGGCCACAGGAAATGCTGGATACGTTCGAATCCACATGGAACGAAGTCGCTGGTGAGCTGGCAGCCGAGGACGAGTACTTCAAGCTGGTTTGGGATGACCTGCAGGAGTTCCGTGAAGGCTATAAGACATGGAACAATAACATCTACCTGCCACGTCCACGGAACTAATCCTGACGTGAGTTCACAATAAGCAAAGGGGCGGGCACACATGTCCGCCCCTTTGCCTGCCGCCTGCACGCCACAAAGAAGGGACCCGTGTCATGGAATCGCCAGAAGAACTAGTCGCAGTATCAGACCCCGGCGAGGTGGGACGCGAAGAACATAATCGCGGTGACCGGTTTGTCGTCTTCATATCGAATATCGCGGCATGGATGTTTCCCATTTTGATGTTGGCCATCACCGCCCAGGTGATCCTGCGCAACTCTGGTATGAACCAGGCTTGGCTCGATGACCTGCAATGGTGGCTTTATGGTGCCGCTGTTTTGATCGGCGTCGGCTATGCTGTCACAACCGACAGCCATGTGCGGGTTGATATCCTATATGATGGGTTTCCCCGCGAAAAGCAGACCCGGATCAACATCTTTGCCATTGGATGGCTGTTCTTGCCCTTCATCATCCTGTCTTGGGATGTGACCTATGACTACGCGCTAAGTTCTGTGCGCGCGGACGAAGGCTCTGACAGCCCCAACGGCCTGCATAACCTTTGGATACTAAAAGTATTCATGAACGTGGCCTTTATCTTTATTGGCATTGCATGCTGGGCCGCCGTTCAGCGTTTTGTAGCGCGCCTGCGTCCGCCCAAACTGTGGCGGCTGATGTGGAACACGTTCCCTGCCACATTCCTGATGATCAATCTCGCGATCTACTATGGGCTCTATGGTGTGATGTCGCTGCTTGCTGAAGAAGGGGCCACAAGCCGCGATATCGCCCGCGGGCCCGCCTTTGGCGAGCTGGAGTTTGGCAATTATGAGATCACTTATACGGTCATCGCGGCCTTGGTCATCACACCAGTCCTTATCCTTGTCCTCCGCGCCATGGATTCCTCACGCAAGACAGGGGCCTGATCCATGCTTTCATTTATCGGACAATTTCTGACCCTCAACGAGGCAGCGGTCATCCTGATGTTCCTGACGTTCATCTGGATGCTGTTCCGCGGCATCCCGGTGGCGATGGCGCTGGTGGGTGTCAGCCTAGTCTTTGTTGTGATCGCCGAGGTCTTCCTCGACCCCTATCGCAGCTACTTCCGCGATATTATTGAGTTTGATCGCACTGGTATCGACTACCAACGCCTTGGCGCCCTGTCTGGACGTATCTTTGGCAGCACGGTCAAGAACCCCGTTCTTGTGGCCTTGCCGATGTTCATCTTCATGGGGCTAATGCTGGACCAGTCCGGTGTGGCGCAACGGATGATGCGTTCGATGCAAAAGCTGTTCGGCAGTTTGCGTGGTGGTCTGTCGCTCACCGTTTTGCTGATCGGGATCATCCTTGCGGCCGCAACCGGGGTCATCGGGGCTTCGGTCACGCTCTTGGGTGTGATGGCCCTGCCTGCCATGATGGCGCAGAACTACTCCAAACCGATCGCCACGGGCACGATCGCCTCTGCCGGGACATTGGGCATCCTGATCCCGCCGTCGATCATGCTCGTGATCATGTCGGATCAGCTGGCCATCTCTTTGGGTGATCTCTTCATGGGTGCGCTGTTCCCCGGTCTGATCCTGGGCGCGCTTTATATTACTTTCATCGTCATCTACGGCCTGATCAAACCTGATGCGATGCCTGTGCCGGAAAAGACCGAGGAGGTCGGCTGGCCCGTCGTGAAAGAGGTGCTTTTGGCTGTTGTGCCACCGATGTTCCTTATCCTGCTGGTGCTGGGCTCAATCTTTGCCGGTATTGCAACACCAACCGAAGCTTCTGGTCTGGGTGCCTTGGGTGCAACATTGCTTGCTCTCTTCAACGGGCGTCTCAACATGAAGGTCCTGCGGGAGGTCAGCCGCTCTACGCTCAGCACCTCGGGTTATATCGTTGGTATCTTCCTTGCTGCGAACTTCTTTGCTTTCATTCTGCGCCGCTATGGCGGGGACGAGATCATCGAAGGGCTGGTGCTCTCGGTCTTTGAAGACCCTTACATGATCATCCTGTTCATCCTGTTCATCGTGTTCCTTTTGGGCTTCCTGCTCGACTGGATCGAGATCACGATCATCATCATGCCGCTGATGCTGCCGATCATTCAGGGGCTGGGTATTGAGGGCGATATTCCTGACTTTGATCAGGTGGCAGCCCCTGTGGTGACGTGGTTCGCGATCCTTGTGGCGGTGACCTTACAAACCTCGTTTCTGACCCCACCGGTGGGTTTTGCGCTGTTCTATCTGAAAGGCGTCTGCCCGCCCGGCGTGACGATTGGCGATATCTACAAAGGGGTGATCCCGTTTGTGCTGTTGCAAATTCTGGGGCTGTTCATCGTCTTCGAGTTCCCGGCATTGGTGACCTGGCTACCCTCGGTCGCCTACGGGAACTAAGACCCGCAATGCCGGTCCGCCCGCTGAATATCGACCCAAGCAACTGCTTTATCGCGGGGGCTTGGGTCGCTCCGCTTTCAGGGGAAACACTGGCCCTGACCGATCCGTCCGATGGCACCACCCTGTGTCACATCGCGCGGGGCCGCGCGGATGATATAGACGCAGCCGTTGGTGCGGCGGAGGCCGCCCTGTCCGGCGATTGGGGCAAGGCCACGGCAGCTGAACGTGGCCGAGTTTTGGCCAAGATTGGACAGGCTGTCCTCGCCAATGCAGATGAGCTGGCCAAGTTGGAAGCGATGGATGTGGGCAAGCCGCTGAAACAGGCCCATGCCGATGTCATTGCCTTGGCCCGCTACATGGAGTTTTACGGCGGGGCAGCCGACAAGGTGCACGGGCAGACCATTCCTTATCTGGATGGCTATACTGTCTATACCTTACGCGAACCGCATGGGGTGACGGGCCATATCATCCCGTGGAACTACCCGATGCAGATCATCGGACGCTCGGTCGGGGCAGCGCTGGCGATGGGCAATGCCTGTGTCCTCAAACCGGCAGAGGTGGCCTGCCTGACAGCATTGGCCTTTGCCGAGATTGCACGCCAAGCGGGGCTGCCAGATGGCGCGCTGAACGTTGTGCCGGGATTGGGGGCAGAGGCGGGGGCGGCGCTCGCCGCGCACAATGGCGTGCATCACATCTCCTTCACAGGCTCGGTCGGGGTCGGCAAGCTGATCCAACAGACGGCGGGGGCAAATGTGGTTCCCGTGACGCTGGAACTGGGCGGCAAGTCGCCTCAGGTTGTCTTTGATGATGCCGACATTGACGCGGCGATCCCCTTCCTTGTGAATGCGGGTATCCAGAACGCAGGCCAGACATGCTCTGCCTCGTCGCGCATCCTTGTGCAGCGCGGTGTTTATGATCGGGTCGTTGACGCGATGGTTGACCGCTATCTCTCACTTCAGGCAGGGCCGGCTTTGTCTGATCTGGACGTGGGCCCGCTGGTGTCGCTGCGGCAAAAAGAGATCGTGGAAGGGTTTTTGGCCAAGGGGCATGACCTGTCCAAAGCAGCGGAAGGGCAAATCGATGATGGCGCGCCCGAGGGCGGGGCCTATGTGATACCAACGCTCTTTGCCGATGTCGCACCTGACCATGCGCTTGCACAGGATGAAATCTTTGGCCCCGTTCAGGTGATCATCCCGTTCGAGGATGAAGCCGAAGCCATCGCGATTGCCAATGGCACGGATTACAGCCTCGTGGCGTCTTGCTGGAACGAGAATGGCGCGCGGCAGATGCGCATGGCGCGGGCGCTACTGGCGGGCCAGGTGTTTATCAACAACTATGGGGCCGGTGGCGGCGTGGAATTACCGTTCGGTGGCACAGGCCTGTCAGGGCATGGGCGCGAGAAGGGGTTTGAAGCGCTTTATGGATTCTCGGTGCTGAAAACCGTCGCGGCGTTACATCACTGAGGGGTGAAATTTTCCGCGTAGAAGCGGTGCCAGTTGCCGCCCATGATGCCGGCAACCTCATCGTCCGAGAAGCCAGTCGCTTTGAGCCCAACCTCAATGTTTCCAAAATCGCGATTGTCCTGAAACCAGCTTGGCATTGGCGGAAAGCCGGGGGCCGCAGCGGATCCTTCACCATAGTCAATCTCTTTGCTCCAACGGCCCACACGCATCCATTCCACGATGCTGTCTGGCTGGTCCTGACAGAGGTCGGTGCCAATCCCCAAGTGTTTGGCTCCGAATTTCTCAGCCGTGCGTGCGATCATCTCGCAGAAGCTTTCTAGCGTGCAGTCGGATTTGTCCTTCAGGTGATGCGGATAGACCGAAAAACCCAGCATCCCGCCGTTTTCCGTCACCGCTCGGATCACATCGTCCTTCTTGTTGCGCAAGGCAGGGGACCATTCGTAAGGATTGGCATGGGTGATCGCGATAGGGCGCTCTGACAGGTCCGCTGCCTCAATGGTCGAGCGATCCGCTGAATGGCTCATATCCACGACCAAGCCAACACGGTTCATCTCTTTGATGACCTGTCGGCCCATGCGGGTGATGCCCGTGTCTTCAACTTCATAACACCCCGTCGCCAGCAGGGATTGGTTGTTGTAGGTCAGCTGCATGAAGCGCGCACCCAGCGTGTGCACGATCTCGACCAAGCCGATATCATCCTCAATCGGGCTGGGGTTCTGGAAGCCAAAGAAAATGGCCGTGCGCCCGGTTTCCTGCGCGCGGGTCACGTCCTCGGCCCATTGCCCCTTCATGATCAGATCGGGGTACTGCTCAAACCACCGGTTCCACTGCTCAAAATTCAACACTGTCTCGCGAAAATTCTCATGATAGGCGATGGTCACATGAACCGCATCGACGCCGCCGCCGCGCATCTGGCGAAAGATCTTCTCCGGCCAATTGGCATATTGCAGCTTGTCGATGCGCGGCATTAAAGCGGCTTTCAGGCGCTGATGTAGGCGGTCTTCACGGTGGTGTAGAATTCCGCCGCTGCCTTGCCCTGTTCGCGTGGGCCGTAAGAGCTGTCGCCCCGGCCCCCGAAGGGCACGTGGTAGTCTGTGCCTGCCGTCGGCAGGTTCACCGTCACGACCCCGGTCCGCGCATTGCGCCGAAAATGAGTGGCGCGGGCGAGGTTCTGGGTGACGATGCCGGAGGTCAGGCCAAAGTTGGTATCGTTGACCGTCGCCAAAGCCTCTTCATAGCCGTCCACCTTGACGACGGAGGTCAGCGGCGCAAACATCTCTTCGCGGTTGATCCGCATGGTATTCGTCGTACCCACGAAGACACCCGGCGACATGTAGTAACCGTCATGCGGCATCTCGAGCCGGGCGCCACCGCAGGCCAGTTCGGCCCCTTCGGATTGACCCAGATCGACGTATGCAAGGTTTTCATCCAACTGCTGCTGGCTGATGACCGGGCCCATTTGCGTGCCATCTTCCAGCGCATGACCGACCTTCATCGCTTGCGCACCTGCGACCAGCTTTTCAACAAAGGCATCATGGACAGCGGCATGCACGATCAAGCGCGAAGAGGCCGTACATTTCTGCCCGGTTCCGCCAAAGGCTCCACCCAGTGCTAGTGTCGCGGCCAGATGAAGGTCAGCATCATCCATCACAGCGAGTGCGTTCTTTGATCCCATCTCCATCTGCACTTTGGTGAGGTTCTGGATCGCTGCGGCAGCGATGCCCTTGCCCACAGGCACCGACCCGGTGAAGGAAATCGCGTTCACCTTAGGGCTTTCCACCAAAAGCTGGCCCACGTCGCGGCCCGCGCCCATCACACGGCTGAACAGCCCCTTCGGAATGTCCTGCCGCGCAATGATCTCGGTGAGGGCGACGGCAGAGGCAGGTGTGATATTCGCAGGCTTCCACACCACCGCGTTGCCATAGCACAGCGCAGGTGCGATTTTCCAAGAGGCCGTGGCGGTGGGGAAGTTCCAAGGGGAAATGATTGCTACGGTGCCAACAGGTTCGCGGCGCACATCAATTTCCACCCCGTCACGCACAGAGTCCGCGTTCTCGCCCAACTGACGCAGGCATTCAGCGGCGTAGTAGGTGAAGAACTGGCCTGCGCGATACACTTCGCCCTTTCCTTCGGCCAATGGCTTCCCCTCTTCCCGGCTCAGCAGCGTGCCCAGTTCTTCGGCGCGCGCCATCAACTCGTTCCCGATGGCCATCAAGACGGCTTGCTTACGTTCCATCCCGTAAGCGGCCCATTCGGCCTGCGCGACACGCGCCTGATCCAGCGTTGCCTCTACCTGATCGCCACTGGCCTGCGCGAACATGCCAATCACATCGTTCAGGTCCGAGGGGTTGCGGTTTTCGATTTCGGATGTGCCCGAAACCCACTCACCGGCGATATAGTTTTGGTGTGTCGCTGACATGATCGTTTCCTTGGGTGTTCTTCTATGTTCCTGCCTATCCGACTGCAGACGTCACTGCATTGATAAAATAGCGCGGTAGAATTGCTGTGCTGCGACCGACATGACCAAGGCAAATCAAGACGCCAGCCGGATTTCCCTTGCCTTTACCGGGCAAGTCGGCCCATCACCGCCTTAAACATAGAAAGGATACCCCATGATTGAACGTATTGAGACTGGTGTACGATCATCCAAGATCGTGAAACATAACGGGGTGGCCTATCTGACTGGGCAAGTGGCCGAGGGTGAGACAATCCAGGAACAAGTGACCCTCTGTCTGGAGAAAATCGATGCCTTGCTGGCACAAGCCGGGTCATCGCGCGAACAGATGCTGCGTGTGACCATCTGGTTGGCCGATATGAGCGATTTTGCCGGGCTGAATGAGGTCTGGAATGCATGGGTGCCAAAGGGGCATGCACCAGCACGCGCTTGTGGTGAAGCAAAACTGGCACGACCCGAATTGAAGGTCGAATTTATCGTTGATGCAGCCTATGCCTAAGTGTCTTTCTGCCTCTGGCCGGGACATGGGCTATTAGCTCTGGTCAGCCACGGCGCATATGTTTGATTATGAACGTGTTTGAAAAGGTGATTTATGCAGAAGCAGACCAAACCCATCGCGGGCCAAAAGCCGGGTACCAGCGGTCTTCGTAAGAAAACATCGGTTTTTCGCGAACCTGGTTTTTTGGAGAACTACGTCCAGTCGATTTTTGATGGCATTGGTGGAGTTGCCGGAAAGACCCTTGTGGTCGGCGGTGATGGACGCTTTTTCAATGACACAGCGATCCAGATCATTTTACGCATGGCCGCCGCCAATGGCGCGGCCAAATGCATCGTGGGGCAGGGTGGACTGCTGTCCACGCCTGCGGCCTCTCATCTGATCCGTTTGCGTCAGGCGGATGGCGGGTTGATTCTATCGGCCAGTCACAACCCCGGTGGGCCGGATGCGGATTTTGGTCTGAAATATAACGGCCCCAATGGCGGGCCCGCGTCAGAGGCTGTGACCGAGCAGATCTATCAGCGCACTCAGACGATTGATCACTACAAGACCTGCACCGCGGATGATGCAGACCTCAAGACTGTGGGCGAACAGATGCTTGATCAGATGGCGGTGGAAATCGTTGATCCCGTCGCGGACTATGCCGACTTGATGCAAACAATCGTTGATTTTGACAAGATCAGTGCGCTGTTCGCCAGCGGCTTTACCATGTGTTTTGACGCGATGCATGCGGTGACGGGGCCTTATGCCCATGCCATCCTGGAAGGGATGCTTGGCGCGCTTGCGGGTACTGTCATCAATGGGGTCCCCAGTCCGGATTTTGGCAAGGGTCACCCTGATCCCAATCCCACTTGGGCCAAAGCGCTCATGGAGAAGATGTATGGCCCTGATGCACCAGATTTTGGTGCGGCATCGGATGGTGACGGGGATCGCAATATGATTGTCGGCCGGGGTGCCTATGTCACGCCCTCTGACAGCCTTGCGTTGTTGACCGCCCATGCGCATTTGGCCCCGGCCTATTGCGACGGGTTGAAAGGTGTTGCACGATCAATGCCCACGTCGCGCGCGGGTGATCGGGTGGCCGAACATCTGGGGATTGGTTGCTTTGAGACGCCGACGGGGTGGAAGTTCTTTGGCAACCTGCTGGATGCGGGACAGGTCACGCTTTGCGGTGAAGAAAGTGCTGGTACCGGGTCCGATCATGTGCGCGAAAAGGACGGGCTTTGGGCGGTTCTGCTGTGGCTGAACATTCTGGCAGAGACCGGAAAATCCGTGTCTGCGCTGATGGCCGATCTTTGGGCGGCCCATGGGCGTTGTTACTATGCGCGGTTCGACTATGAAGCGGTTGATAGCGCAAAGGCCGCGGCATTGATGGATGGCTTGCGTGCGAAATTGCCGATGCTGGCGGGTGCCCAGATCGGCGGGCTGCAAGTGCAAATGGCTGATGAGTTTTCCTATGTCGATCCGGTAGACCGGTCCCGGTCTGACGGGCAAGGTATCCGGTTGGTTTTTGAGGGCGGCGCGCGGGCCGTGTTCCGCTTGTCAGGTACGGGGACGGA
>ERZ1740060.965-NODE-965-length-11466-cov-24.814214_pt1 | contig 11466 bp, 11 predicted proteins | sample MGYA00581743_ERZ1740060 | MGnify/ENA primary metagenome ERZ1740060 (study PRJEB43018, sample SAMN04849235) | marine metagenome | isolation source: floating plastic debris | place: Pacific Ocean | collected 2008-08-27 | study: EMG produced TPA metagenomics...
TTGCGCTACTGCTCTCGGTATAGCCAATTTCTCTCTAATTCACAACAGGTCTAATGAAACCTGCATCCCTGCCATCGCAGAATACTCTGCGGGAAGCGCCCGGCTCTACGCCATGCCAAGATCGGCAGTCAGACTTGAAAAGCCGGTCAGATGGTGACTTCAGTCGTCTAGAGTAACCTGATCACACTGCCGCTTGTCCGCTCAATCAGCGAGATTGCGGCCTAGGTAGGAAGTTGAGGGTTGAGCGGAATCATATGCCCTGCGGGCAGGCTGCGCCCACGCGTAGCGTCTCTGCCAGGAGAAAACCCGTCTGCAAGGGAGTGTGCCTGCCTATTGATCAGCGACTCAACAAGTCTGCTTGCTGCACTAGGTCTAAAAACTCGGCGCGATACCCGTAAAAATCAGCCCCTTGCGATTGAGTCGCGCGGGTGAAAACGGCTTCGTAGTCGGCATCAGCCTTATATTCAGAATTGCGCAACAGCAGGCCAAATTCAGCGACAGCGCTGGCAAACTGCATGTTTGCCGACGGGGTGTTTTGCCAAATCTCCTCTCGCTGAAGCGCTTGCTGAACGAGCTGACTGGTGTCACCATCCGGCTGCTGATAGCGGAGTTTGAGGGTGAGCAAATCGTCGCTGGGCAGCACGGTCGATTCTTGATACTGCAGCGGATCAACGCCCGGTATCGCCGCCGCCGAATCGGCGGGAATCAATTCATACAGGGCCGTGACCGAGTGACCAGCGCCTAACTCTCCAGCGTCCTTTTGATCATCGTTGAAATCTTGCGCTTCTAAGAGCCGATTTTCATACCCTAAGAGGCGATAGGCCTTGACTTCGGTCGGATTGAACTCAATCTGCAGCTTGACGTCTTTGGCGATCGCGACGAGTGTGCCCCCCATTTCCGTCACTAGGGCTTTCTTGGCCTCCAGCAGACTATCCAGGTAGGCGTAGTTGCCATTCCCTTGGTTCGCCAACTGCTCCATCTTGGAGTCTTGGTAGTTGCCGGTACCTAACCCCAGCACCGTCAAGAAAATGCCATCGTCTCGCTTACCTTCGATCAGCCGGACGAGTTCGCCATCACTGCTGGGGCCAACGTTGAAGTCGCCATCGGTGGCTAAAATCACTCGATTGTTGCCCTCCGGCAAGAAATTCTCCTTGGCCACTTGATAGGCCAGCTCAATCCCGGCCCCACCCGCTGTAGAGCCACCCGCTTCCAGGGCCTCGATCGCCGCCAAAATCTGACTTGTCTCGCTGCCGGGCGTGGGCTCCAGCACCAAACCGGCGGCGCCCGCGTAGACCACAATGGCCACGCGATCGTCCGCGTCCATTTGCTCAGCTAATAGTTTGATGGCAGCCTTGAGCAAGGGCAGTTTATTCGGCTCGTCCATCGAGCCAGAAACGTCTAACAAAAACACCAGATTGTTGGGCGGCAAAACTTCGGTGTCGAGCTGTTGACCCTGCAGCCCCACCAGGAGCAATTCATGTTCGGGATTCCACGGCGCGACGGCGAGTTCGGTGGTGATCGAAAAGGGCTCGTCCCCCGTGGGTTGCGGGTAGTCGTAGCTGAAATAGTTGATCAGTTCTTCCAGGCGCACGGCATCCGGCGGCGGCAGACGATTTTCAGTGAGAAAGCGCCGGGTATTAGCATAAGAGGCCGTATCGACATCAATCGAAAAGGTGGATAAGGGCTCCTGCACCACCGCCATAAAGGGATTTTCGTAAATGCGATCGTACGCTTCAGTGTTGAAGTCTGGTGCTGGAGTGGTGTCATCCGGCAGGGGAGCTTCCGGCTCGACCGCTTGGTCGGTGAGGAGTTCTTGGCTTTCCAGCTCAGACGGTGGCGCACTGCTGGAAGTCGACTGGGGCGCACCCTCACAGCCGACGGCCAGGATAGTCAGAACGATCGCCGCCCATAGAGATGAGGGACGTCGCCAATGGGCGCTCGATCGCGTCAACAGAACCATCGCTGTTCTCCTTGGTCATATCGCCGGAGGCGCGGCGCGGCGGGGGGCGATCGCACCTGCCTTTAGCCGGGTCGGTTACTTCTGTAGAATGTCTTGACGGGGCTGGCTGGTTACCGCAGTTGCAATTTCTGCAACCGCTTTAGCGGGGAACGCGATCGCCCAAATGGGCCGTATGCGAACCAAAACGATGAGTCCTGCCGCCGACTGTTACAGATAAGACGCTTTATGGAGACCGGGAACCGTGATCGCCAGCCATGACAACTGGCCACCTGAGGGTATCGACAGGTAAACAGCACCGCTGGCAGCAGTCTTTTCGATCTCAAGAATGAACTTTGATTTCGGTCCGTGAGAATTTTAATCTGGCAGCTTATGCTAATAGACAAGAAGCGAAGGCTTCGATGTCAAATGACCGTTCAGTTCACGTTAAAGAGGAGGTCTACTATCGATTTAACGTCTGAAACGTCGTCAAACATAACAGCATCCAATCAGGTTTCTGATATCTCCTCTATTTAGTCATAGGGAGCTATGCCAAATGTATGTCAAGGCTTACAGCCCTTAGCACGCTATCTAGGCAGCTCCATGAAGGCTCAATTAACGTTAGGAGATTCCTCAGTAAGGCCGCTCTGGGTGCTGTTATTATTTTAAATGACTCTGCTCTCATTCCTAGACTTTACTAAGCATTCTGTTGAATGACTGAATATTATTTTTGATAAATCATATTGATTGTCAGTAACTGATGCTTCTGTTAACCGATATCCTCTCAGCACCTATTAAGAAATGCTCTAATCGACCACACGTACAACCTTCGATATATTGAGGAAGATTAACTTTTGTGGGAACTAGAGTGCCAAGCATTGATCAGCCCCCCCCTATATTCAGCAACACCAGAGATATGTGCCTTGGTTTGTAATACTTCGTGCTCAGCGCTGTAAAAAATCAGTTCAACAGGCTGATCAAATCTTTCCCAAACAACGGTTTCTGTTTTGAAGGGAACCAACCCACATTTTCCATCACGCGCCGGGAAGCCACATTCGACGCTTGCGTATCACCACAAAACTGGGTGACTTCTGGCCGATTCACCAGTCCCCACTGCAGCACCCCCCGCAGAGCTTCAGTGGAAAAGCCATTACCGTAAGCGTATGACTCACGTCGTAATGCACGCTCACACGCTCTGCTGCTTCACGGATCATTTGGATACTACCAATCACTTGCAACTGATCTCGCTGGCAAATGGCCCACGAGAGACAATCCGGATCTGCCGCCATCAGCACCTGCTGCAAAAAATCCTGAACTTCTTGCCGTGTATTGGGCGATGGGTATTCAACGTATTGGGAAAATTCGGGGGCTGAGGCATACGCGAATAGCGCCTCCGCATCCGTCGTCAGAAAGGGACGCAGCAAGAAGCGTTCAGGGTACGGACATTGAGCGCTCTTAACCCTGTTGTCTGACCTAGGGCACGTCATCCATTAAACTCAAAAGCCTTAAGGTCTGGGCATTGTGGTGCCCGCTCCGTTAAACTAGCTAGCGGCTGAATCGCTCTTCGCATCAGGACTCAGCCGCTAAATGATGACAGCCTTTAAAACGCCTGATTAACCTCATTGTCTTCAAGTTGCCGGTTCGTCTACCCCCCTTCTACCTGATCGCGATATTCGTCGGCAGACATGGCATCATCCAGATCATCCAAATTTTCTGCCTTGATTTTGAGTAGCCAGGCGTCGCCATAGGGGTCATCGGCAATCTGCTCCGGCGCGTCAATGATGGCGTCATTGCGTTCCAGTACGTCTCCTGTCACCGGCGATTTGAGATCTTCTACCGCCTTTACCGACTCTACAGTGCCAAAGGTTTCACCCTTTTCGACCGTGTCACCGGTTTCGGGCAGTTCTAAAAAAACGATGTCGCCGAGCTGATCGAGCGCAAATGCCGAGATACCGACCGTGACGATATCTTCGTCTTCATCGACCCGCGCATATTCGTGGGTATCTAGATACTTCAAATCATCGGGAAACTCAAGGGCCATAACCGTTCTCGCTTGCAACCACACACTTGTAGCAAGTGTCGCATGACAGATAGCCTATTTCCGCAACAAAGTTGTGCTAAATCACGAATTTTTGCGTTTGTAAAAGGGCTTCTTCACCACTTGAGCCGGATAGGCTTTGCCGCGAATTTCAACCGCTAGGGGCTGACCGACTTTGGCCAAGGCAACGGGCACGTAGGCTAGCGCGACGGGGTACCCCAAGGTGGGAGAGAGGGTGCCGCTGGTGACGATGCCCACTGGTGCGTCCTCGTGCAGCACGGGATAATCATGGCGAGCAATGTTGCGTCTCTCCATTTGTAGCCCCACTAGGCGCTTCTCTAATCCCTGGGTCGTCTGCTGCTCTAAAATGGAACGCCCGATAAACTCACCGGCACCATCCAGGTGAACGAGCCACTTGAGACCAGCTTCTAAAGGGGTGGTGCGATCGCTAATATCTTGACCATAGAGTGCCATCGCGGCCTCCAGACGCAAGGTGTCCCGTGCGCCTAAACCGCAAGGGATCACCCCCTTTTCCAGCAGGGCTGTCCATAGGTCTTGTCCCGTTTTGGGTGACACCATGACTTCAAAACCATCTTCTCCGGTGTAGCCCGTGCGGGCGAGAAATGCCGGTTGCCCCAGCACGGTGCCTTCGAGGTGGCCAAAGCGGCCCACTTGAGAGAGGTCTTCGACAATGAGGTGCTGCAGTTGGGCGACTGCCTCTGGGCCCTGAACGGCGATGAGGGCGCGATCGCGCGATGAGTCTTCGAACTCGATATGAGAAGACGGCAAATGCTTCAGCATCCAAGCTTTGTCTTTGTCTGTCGTGGCGGCGTTCACGATGATAGCGACCCGCTCAGCGCCGTCAGCGTCTACACCCTGGTCATAGATGATCAGATCATCGATGATGCCCCCTTGGGGATTAAGCAAGACGGTGTACTGCGCTGCGCCACTCTGCAACCGGCTCAGGTCAGAGGGTACTAGCTGTTGCAGCGCCGCCAGCACTCCAGTACCGCGCAAAAGAAACTTGCCCATGTGGGAGATGTCGAACATGCCCGCTGCTTCGCGCACGGCTTGGTGCTCTTGCTTGATGCCGCTATACTGCACCGGCATTTCCCAACCGGAGAATTCAGTGAAGCGAGCCTTGAGATCAGCCGACAGGTCGTAAAGCGGGGTGCGTAAAAGCGTCATAGGAGCAATGAGGAAGAGAGCGTGCCCCTGATTGTAAATCTTCTCGAAACCGGGTTTCGTTTTTCAACAGCATCCAGCACCTGATGGCACCGTGGCAGCGATCGTCCTGCGGTGTTCATAAAAATAACTCAGCAACTATATCGATATCGACTCAGTCATATCGTATGACCGCATCTAGGACAATAACTGCACTTGGATTTTTCTGATAGCCTCTACTTTCGTATCCCCGATTCGCTGAGTAATATCCAACTTGAGTAAAAAAACAAAGAGTACTACGGAAAAAAGCACCGATGGCTGCCATTAGAGGCAAGACAATAGTCATAAAAAATGCTTCTGCTTCTGCTTCTGCCTGGTACAAGCCGCTGTGGTGGCGCCCCTACTCAAAACTGACAGTGATGTCATGTGGGCAAAATCCGCTGAGCATAGTCTGATATCAGTGAATGTTAACGGCGCGATCGCTTGCAAGCTGACACCAGTTTGTATGTCACATTCGTGCTCAGGTCAGTGATGAGTGGCGATTAGAACAAGTTTTTGTGATCTGCAAGTCCAACGCTTCGCTTTATATCTGCCAAAAAGAGGACTTTATGCTTTCTTTGTCTTTCTTATTCCAAGCTTGAAGAGCAGAGAAATCATCAGACTTTATACTGCCGTGCCAGGAAAATATTGAGTGAAAGTTCACGCCATAACAACCAGCCCATATAACGCCAATATTTTTTTGATAATATAGAAAGTAGACAGCTATATGTCAACATGAGTGGAAGTGTATGTATTGAGCTTCACTGCTGAATGTGAATTTCCTATTCCCTGTTAATTATGCGTAAAACAACCTATCTAGTTAATAACTATAACTATTGTAAGTTCGTTGTACAGGCGATTGAAAGTGCTCTGGCACAATCTACTCCATTTGACGAAATCATCGTAGTAGATGATCTCTCTACAGATGATTCTGTTAATATTATCAAGGAGAAATATCAAGATAATTCACGTATAAAGATAGTCGTTAAAGATAAGAACGAAGGCCAACTCTCTGCCTTTAATGAAGGTTTTTAAGGTCGTCGGGTGAAATTATATGTTTTCTTGATGCTGATGATATATATCCCCAAACTTATTTGGAATCACTCTTAAGTGTGTATGGAAAGCATCCTAATTGTGGTTACATCTATAGCGATCGCAAGAAGTTTAAAGACGATGAAGCTATCGACTTCAAAGATGCTGAAAATTCTTCGCGAGGCGAATGCAGCTCAAATGTACTTAAAAGTACTATTATTCAGACTTATTATCTCAAGCTCTTTCAGCACGCCCCAACTTCCGCTATTTCTTTTAGAAGAAAATATCTTGAGACGATTTTGCCAGTTCCATATCTCGAAGACTGGCGTATTCGTGCCGATGACTGCCTGACTTGTGGTGCTGCCTTGACTGGTATCCAGCGGATCAAACTTAGAGGGAATGCAATCAATTATCGAATTCACTCGAATAATAATTTCGCTTATCAGCTGCTAGATGCTAAGAAACGCAAAAAAGATTATGGTAAAGAATATAAGAGAAGAGTCGCACTTAACCGTTTTGCTGCTTTGATTTGCAAGCGAATGGGATATGATTTGCTTCTTTTTCTCGAGATCATAAAAGATGAGTTCAGGGCAATTGATCAGCCATCTTGGAGAGATTTTTGGACTTATTTAAGTATAGCTTTCTGGTCTGATATTCCTTTTATTAGACGAGCAAGAAATGTCTATCTTGTTGTTGAATATATGTTTTTTAGAGGAAATTCTATCAAGTAATTTTCCATACAAGTACACCACTTTCAGAAGAATTAAATTGAAATATTTTATTGGTAAGATGAATTGAATGCGAGATCAGTTCTTCATCTTGTCTCGATTACTCTTGGCTGCTGAATAAAGCATGAAATGGACTCAAGAATGAATGTAGCAAGAGTTGAAATTCACATTCAGCAATTAAATCTCTTCTCGATTGACATCCATGCTTGATGATGTGAAGCATTACTCTTCGAAGATCGTTAAGCATGTAAGCAAAAGTTTTAAAGGGAACCTTCCATTTTGGACAGGACAATGCTCGAGTGTAAAATCGGCTAAGGCCAGTTCCCTTAAAGAATCTTAAAAGATATTCTCTCTCGAATCTAGTTTTTGGTATGTGGTGATAAATATGCATCTCAGAGTTAAACCATATCTCCCAGCCTGCTTTTTTTACATACATCAGTGCTTCGATATCTTCCCCTTTTTTGCTAAGAGATTTACCCACAGGCCCCTTTAAGACTAGGTCTTCTGGTACATTATCAAGCCAGATTTGGCGTCTAATCACTAATCCGGCACCGGGGGGCATCATGTTGAGGCGATCGTACTTTCCCTCTGTAAAGCAGACTGAGGTTTTGCGCTCGACTACTGGGATGAACCCGGCAATACGCTGAAATCCTTCCGGAGGTTCAGCCTCAAACTTGCCGTGAATCTGGCTGCCAAATGCAGCAGCGTCAGGATGTTTTTCCGAGAACTCTAAAGCGTTACTAATCCAGTTGAGTTCAGGCTCGTTGTCATCATCTAAAAAACCGATTAGTGGCGCATTTGCCTCTTCGATCGCTCTACGACGCGCGTAAGAGGAGCCTTGTCTAGATTCAAAGCAGTATCTCAAAGGAACATTAGTCAACCATTTCGCTTCGTACTCTCGTACAATTTCAGCCGTTCGATCAGTGCTGCAGTTGTCAACAATCAAAACTTCCCATTTTGTATCTTCTAAGTTTTCTTGGGAAAACAGAGCATCTAAGATTTCAGGAAGATATCTTTCGGCGTTGTAAGCGCGAATAGCTACGCAAAAGTCGAGCATAGTTTTCTTTCTCGCGTGAGATGGGCAATGCTTGAAGCCAATATTCTCTCCAAAAGTACCCGGCCATCCAGGTATCGGTACAAAACCGAGCTTGAGAAAGCCGGAAACTTTAGCCAGGTGGATTTGACAAATTGAGAAATAAGCCGGTGAGTGAGAAACCATCACAATTCCAAGACTAACCTACTCATCAACAAGATTAGCCGAATCTAAGCGGCTGCGCCCTCATTAGCCTTGGCATGGAGTTTGGTTGGCATGACTTGCTCTGTGCTCTAGTCGTTGCTTTGCATACGAAGTGGTCACCCGGCCAAACTATCGTTTGTCTTTGCAAATCGAGTGCAAAGCGTATCTAGTTACACCCGCCTGACTTGCTGCTTGTGAGAAGTGGATATCGATTTTGACAAAATTGCACTGGCGATAGTCTGTTTGGAGTAGCTTCCGCAACTCTGAATTGTACTGACTGGTCATGCGGCGCAATTGTTTCCAACATCTTGTTGATGCTGGGATTGTTCCCGAGGGGGGCCTTTCTCCTCAATGTCGATGGCGTTCTACAGTCAGTAATGAGTGTGTGGCGTTGCTGTGACGTCTTGAGCGGGTCTTTTTGCAGACTGAATTTGTGTCTGCTCGGTGATCGAGAGTGGGTCAGGTCAGAGTGGTATAGCTTGCAGCAGTAGGCGATCGCTTGTCGATTCAGGCTAAGGCCATAACGTCTACATAAGTGCTTGCTCTGGCAAGCGTCGCCAGGAGGGTGGCGGATATTTGCCCACTTAAAACGCGATGTGCAACTAAAGATGGAGAAAAAGTTCCATCTCTGTAAGCTAGAGCTATCAACAGTTCTAAGCTTTTACAGAGATGAAATCATGTTTGATGTCGACGAGTTTATCATTGCCGTCTTCTTGGTGGTGGATACGTATCTGACGCCGTTACCGCAGCGTTCTCCACCGCGAAGCAAAGGCGCGGCGCCCGCGCTGAGTGATAGTGAAGTCTTGACGCTCGAAATCGTGGGCGAATTTTGAGGTCACCACGATGATGCGAGGATCTGGCGCTATTTCTATCACCACTGGCATGCCTGGTTCCCAGGCTTAGCCGACCGAACGACCTTCGTCCGGCAAGCTGCTAATCTTTGGCACTATAAGCAACGCCTACAGCAACGGTTGCTGCAAGCGTTAGGCACAGATGAGAGCGATTTGTATCGCGTCGATGGGTTTCCGATGCCGGTCTGTGGTTTCAAACGCGCGCGCCAGGCGAAAACGTTTGCCGGATGGGCGAGCTACGGGAGTTCCGCTCCGAAACTCGGCACGTTTTATGGCTTCCACGGCCATCTGCTGATCAATGCTCAAGGCCTCATTATGGGGGTGAGCGTCACCTCCGCGGACGTCGATGAACGCGATGTGGTGCCGGAATTGGTGAGCGGTCTCCAAGGTCTGTTGCTGGGCGACAAAGGCTATATTCGAGAGGTGCTGCGCGAAAACTTGGCTCATCAAAGCCTCACGCTGCTGACACCCTTGCGCCGCAACATGAAGGACTACCATCCTCAATGGAACCGCACCGTCTCCCGCCACCGACAACTGGTCGAAACCGTGATTGGACATTTATGTCACTGGTTTGATATCGAGCATATCCGAGTCCGAGACCGCTGGCATTTGACCAGTCGAGTGGCACGCAAAGTGCTCGCTCATACCGTGATGAGTTATCTGAATCACCTCAAAGGCAGGCCCTACCTGAAATTTGAGGATTTGCTCAAGGCTTGAATTGGAAAATGCTTAATTGCACATCGCGTTTAAAGGGGGGAGAGAACTGTGTCCTCTCAGGCAAATGCTGGGTCTGAAGTTCGTGTATCTAGGTCATGGCAACTCGTCTGGAAGAGGGTGAATTGCTGATTTTGACCGCTGCCCGCCGCTTGTGCTGGCGGATCACCAGTTGTGGTGGGACATCGAGACCTTGTTGACTGTACTGAAAACACGGGTATTGAGATGGAGTCTATTGTTGCCATCCCGAACATCTCCGCAAGTTGATCGCTGCGCTATCGCGGTCTTTCGGTTGGGCGATGCTGAGCGGGCTTTCTCGACGCTATCTTATTCCCGTGAGGTTTGATGGCTGCAGAGCCGGAAGTCTGTTTCACTATGGCTGTGACTGTCTGTCCGTACCTTCTTTAATCTGTCTCGGCGATGCGCTGGCTTTAATTGATCCCTGTAATTTTGTCCTTAATACTGAGTTCAACCATCGGCGCAGATAAGTAGGTAGACAGAATTAATCAACATCCCGACAACGGCATCTCAAGGCTTCCGGAAGCTCAGGACTACGTTTAATTACGTCCATGTACTTATCAAAGGTCTAGATGTTTCGATACCGTGAAGATCATGAAACTCTAAGTGAAGTTCTTGTTAATCTCTACGGCATTGGTGGGCTTTCCGCTTTTTAAAGACTTGCTGGCGACAATTTTTGAGAGATATTATCGGCATGATAGTGGTGGTGGCTTCAGAATAAATACTGGTTAGCTAGATATTGTTTCAATGATGGGTGTAGTGTCTTTGACATCATATTTTCAGGCGATTGAGTCGACTTAGTTCTAATGTTCGAGTATTTACTCCTCTTGGCTCATATCGTGTGTCTATTGCCGTCGATGAGTAGTGATGCTCAGAACTCACTGAAGTGATTCTCTTATACGGTTTATACAAAATGCTCTTAGTAGAAGATGCCATTAAGCAAGTTCTGGTCATGGCTTACAAGGAGAATACGTCTCAGTTAGAAGCGCAGTTTATCGAACAAGGCTTTGAACAGGGCTATTTCATTCTAAAAATGCGCTTGAGCGTGTCTAAGCCATATTTGCAGTATCGTTCCGCCTGAGCCATATTGTCGAAGTCATTGGACCGATACAAATTCAGGGCAAAGTTCCGGGCGACGGCAAAGATTTGCGGTAACTGGTGCATGCGAATGCGGGAGGCATCTTCTCCCTGAGTGACATCTCGAACATGGTGGACCTTATTTTCGACGCCCCAATAGCCCCGAATGCGTTGAGAAAACGCCTTTGCAGAGTCACCAAACGAGGCCACATAATAGCGAGTTTCGGTTTCTAGGCGCGGGTGTCCACCCTTCTTCAGCTGACGTTGACTCTCGACTCGGATCAAGGCCTGCAATCCGGGCCAAGCCGGAATCTGCTCCAAGGTTGTGCATAGACTCACCACCCGGTGTTCAATCCGCCCATGTCCCTTACTGATGTCGGTATAGCTCTCCTCGGCCACAAAATGCTCCTGTACACGCCTGTGTAAGGTGCCTTGATTGCCTTTCAACGCCCCCAGATAGTGATTTTCACTCTCCACCATGAGGTGACAAGTTTTTTTGAGTGCTAATGGCATCAAAGGCAAACACGACCCCTTGAGTCGCTAGGCGCTGAATAAACTCCGGTAGGGCTTTGATTTCAGGCGTTGCTTAATCAAGAGATGAATCTTGGCGGAACTGGAACCTCGTCGAACTT
>ERZ1740060.966-NODE-966-length-11466-cov-3.896503_pt1 | contig 11466 bp, 10 predicted proteins | sample MGYA00581743_ERZ1740060 | MGnify/ENA primary metagenome ERZ1740060 (study PRJEB43018, sample SAMN04849235) | marine metagenome | isolation source: floating plastic debris | place: Pacific Ocean | collected 2008-08-27 | study: EMG produced TPA metagenomics assembly...
GGCGTTTTCTAGATGCGGATGCTGAGACATTTTATCGGTCAGTTATCAATTTATCAGCTATCAGTAGCTTTTGGGCAATATAAGCAATTTATGCATTCTGCATCTTATTATATTAATCGACTGGGGGTTACGCTTTGACAAATAAGCAGCCCAAATTGTTTGCTCTTCGTGATGTGAGTCTACCATAACCTTAGTAAACTTGTAGTCATAAACTGGAAGCCTCAAATGAGCGAAGTAATGTATACCCTTGCCTACTCAGCCAATGACCCCAAAATTAATCAGATTTTACAAGGGGTAATTGGTGTTTTTGAAAAAGTGTTTCTAGGGCGCATTTGCGGTTATTACTTACAAGGTAGTTATGGTAGCAGTAATGCTATTCCTAACAGTGACTTAGACCTTTACGTCATTTTCAAAGAGAATTTTCACGATCCAGTAGAAGCGATGAAGGCAATGAGCCTTGGTAAATCGTGTGCCCAAATTAGTTCAGTGCTTTTAGAAATTAAGTTAGCTGCCGAAGCTCAACTGTCTCTACCTGAAAATGCTGGAATAGCAATGAACTTCAAACATTCTACTCAGTTTCTCTACGGTGAAGATATTCGCAACCAAGTTCCTACAACTTCGTCTGAGGAATGGATGCGATGGGCAATGCACGCGCCTATAACTTCTTTACTTGTCACCCGAAATGCTGAATTTTTAGTCGTCCCTCTAGATTATCCTGACTCCCAAGCAGAATTTTACGGTTACGAGCGCCAAACTATTCCCTGTAAAGACAGTATTGAACGTCCTAGCAGCAAATGGTTGATTAGCACGGTAAGCTGGATTGCAACAGCTTTGGTTGCCATGCAAACCGAGCAGTATGTGGGTAGTAAAGGGCAAGCTGTTGAACTATACAAGACATACATCAACGATGAGTGGACAAACCTAGTTGAGCAGGTATACGAACTGTGGCGGAACCGTAGGCATTATTTGATTCCCGAAAATGTTGACGAGCGTCAAACGCTGCGTTCTATGTGCCGAGAGACACTTAGCTTCAGTAATTATTTTTTAAGTCGCTACCGTAGTTTCTTGTTGCGCGAATTGTACGAAGAACAACCAAAGAATCAAATACTTGCTTTAAAAATGCTTGCAAGAATTGTTTATCCAGAAGATAGGGAAATAGTTGATGCTATCAAGAGATTACAAGAATCTAATCATGTAAACCTTAAGCGAATGGCTCATGAAGTAGAAAAAAAATCAAGCTGATTCTTGATAAGGAATAAATTAGCTTGTGCTGATATTAAAATTTAGCCACTTTATAAAATGGTGACTTTGTAAAAGTAATTTCTAAAAGTATTATTTGCTTTATAAAATATACGTCTTTACACGGTACTTAATTAATACCTAAAGCGTGTTAAATATTGTAATATCAGGGAAAATTTGTTTATATCGCTGATTGCTATGAATTAGTTACATAAAAAAATAATACAAGTAAGTGTTTCAGAAAAACAACTGATTTCAAATATTGCTACAACTGCTGTTTTTTTTACAAACCGGCAGGATATTTTGAACTGTTTCGGTTTGGGAATCATACTTTACAGCTTTATAAACAGCGTGAAGGCAAGAAATCCTTAATTTGCAATACTTTATTACTTTTAACTAATTCAACCCCGTAAACTATCAAAACTGATTTAAGTATCAATAAAGATATATGACACAAACTCCACAGCGTCCACCGAGTTCTAATACTGCTGCAAATAAAGGTGCAGGTGCGCCCAGTGCCCCTCCCATGCCACCACCACCACCAGCATCATCTACACTTAGCACTCAGCGCCAATCAACCCAAACTATAGAAATGCCTAATGGTAGTCGTGGTTTAACGAATCCTGCTGCTCATCGTCCCGGAGCGCCACCACCAATGGCTCGAAATATAGCTTCTACCGATAGTTCGCAGCCAACTTTCAAGCAATTAATTTTAGAAGCCCATGAAAAAGGTTTTTCCGATATTCACCTTGGAGTAGGTGAAATACCCCGCTTCCGTAACCGAGGAGAGATAAACGCAACTGATTATCCAGAGACGGATAAAGAAACTTTCATGAGTTGGTTGCGTGAAACTCTTACAGAAGAAGAAATAAAGCGTTTCCAGGAGACTTTGGACTTTGATGGAGCGACTCAGTTCGATTTTGCTCGCGTCCGAATCAATATCTTTGATTCTCTTAGAGGTTACGCGATGGTATTGCGATTGATTCCAGTCAAAATTCTATCGATGGAGCAGTTAAGTTTACCTCCGATTTTTAGAGAAATTTGTCATTACCATAAAGGTCTGATTCTAGTTACAGGTCCTACCGGTTCGGGTAAATCAACCACAATGGCAGCGATGATTGACTATATCAATCGTGAGATGTCCAAGCATATTATTACTATTGAAGACCCGGTTGAATTTGTTCATCAAAGTCGAAAATCTCTGGTTAAACAGCGGGAAGTGGGTATGCATACCCGCAAATTTGATAATGCTTTGAAAGCGGCTTTGCGGGAAGATCCAGATTTGATTCTGGTAGGGGAAATGCGGGACAAAGAAACAGTGAATACCGCAATGAAAGCGGCTCAAACAGGTCACTTGGTAATGGGAACCCTCCACACCAACAGCGCGGTCAAAACCATCGAACGTATTCTTAACCTTTTCCCTGGTGAAGAACAAGACCCGATGCGAGTAGCAATATCTGAGTCTTTAGTCGCAGTTATTTCTCAAGGTCTGTGTCGCACGACAGATGGAAAACGTGCAGCTTTCCACGATATTCTAATAAATACCGAAGCAATCAAAGATTGGATTAAAGACTCAAAATACGACGAAATGACTGAATTAATGAAACAGGCTAGTTTCGACGGCATGATTACCATGAATCAGTCTTTGTTCAACCTTTACCAAGAAGGTAAGATTACAGAAGAAACCGCACTCGAAATGTCACCAACTCCTAACGAGATGGCGCAGATGCTGCGGGGTCGTGTATAAGTTTAAGTAATAGGGAACGGGAAATTAGGGAATAGTGTATCGCGATTGTTAATTTCGTTTTCCCATTACAATTTTGGTAACTAGTATTTTACTAGCTCTGTCTCTTGTCAAGTATTTAGAGGCAGAGCTTGTATGTTAGTTGTTCTCAGCTAAAAACTGGCAACCAATGAATTCACAATATCTAAAATCCTATAAGCCATTGAATTCAAATAAATCACCTTTACCAAAATTATTTAAAGGTATTGCATTATTTACACCAGGGGGAGATTTAATTTACTGTATTGACCCCAGTAAAAAAGGTCGATGGCATTCACATTTATGCAGTGCTTTACAGGAAATTTTAGATTTACCAGAACCCCCTCATTTCTTGGTTCCAGTATATACAGCGACTATTGACCACTGGCTAGATCCACGCACCGAAAAAGTTAGAACTTTTGCAGAAGCTTATCCTGCGGTAATACGTTACCAAGCTTTGCTAAATGCTGTTTTCAATACTGGTAATTTGACTTGGCAAAAAACTCCTTGGCATGATGGATTGTGCGATAGCATAGTATTAGCAACTTACCGTTCGAGTTTTGAACAGTTGTGGGAAAATCATGATTTGATTGTGCGTTTAGAAGTATCTGAAGAAGCAAGTATTGATTCTCAATCCCTATTTTCTGCACGACAAATGCAATCTCCAAAGCAGCCTTATATTCTGCGTTTATTTGTTGCGGGACATACTCCAAATACGGAGAATATCCTCAAGAGTCTCCACGAATTGCTAGAAAGATATTTGGGAAATCCTTACACTCTCAGAGTTATTGATGTATTGACTCATCCCGAACAAGCAGAAATACATCAAGTTAGTGCAACTCCTACCTTGGTTAGAGTTTTACCAAAACCAACAAAAAGGATTGTTGGAGAAATGAATAATAAAGAGAAAATTCTGCATCTATTAGGTATATTAAATCAGTCGAATCATTCTAGCTGAACTTCTGTTGGAAGTTTAAATAAACCATTTTTATCAGCTTCAAAATGAATCACTTTGAATACTGCATCTAAATTCAAAGCACCATAAATATGAGGAAATGTCTCATTTTCTGCCACAACATCGTAACGAATTTCTGGTTTAACTTTATCGGAATCGATGAAAAGAAGTAGTAAATCTGTTTGATTTTTGAAAAAGTGATTAGCAACTTTTACAAGTTGTGTTGATGTCGAACAGTGGATAAAACCTTCAGTTTCCAAAGAATCAGCACTGTAGGTTCCTTCCGAAGTCGCTTTTTCCCAATCTTGACGGGGAGTGATGTGAAAAATGGTTTTCATTTATTAGTTGTTAGTTGTTAGTTGTTAGTTGTTAATTACAATTAGTTGTTAATTACAAAGAAATCAGTGTAATCGGTGTAATCAATTTAATCCGTAATGAATTTCCCGGATATCCTACTTCAATTACATCTACTCCTATTTCTTCTAATAATTTTGAAATAGAGATTTTTTGCTGTAAATTGAATTTTACACCGGGCATTAATTCTCCATCCCGCATCGTTGTATCAAAGATGATTATTTTATTCATAAGACAATATTCATCCGGAGGATGTGGATCATCAATTAACAACAATCAATGAACAATTATCATATTATTCCTAAGTAAATACTTGTGATAAAGGGAGTAGGAAGTAGAAGAAAATAATTTTCAGTCTAAATAATATTGCTTTGGTGCGTGACGGCAATTCCAAAGATTTTGGTTATTATTTGCAATTTCTCGTAGCCGTCGCGCACCCTACATTATTATCCAATGTCCCATGCCCTATCCCCAATTCCTAATTATGCTTCTTGATAAACTATCTCTTGGAATTGAATGACATCTTTTTGAGGGTCTGCATGAATAACTTTAACTAAAATTTCCTCACCTAAATCTACGGCTCGTTTGAAGAACATAGGTAGCTGCAAGCCTAAATCTTCTAACAGAATTAGTGCTAAGTTACTATCTTCTCTCAACCACATCAAAACTGTTGTATCCCAAGCTTTATCTAAATGACGACGTAAATATTCTAAAGCCCAATATCTATTAGTTTGTCGTTCCACCATTACTACTTCTTGAGTAATGCTGGTAACTGTCATCATTACTTCTTTGAGTGCTTCTGCGGAAAAGGGTAAAACATCGCCTCGCAGATGAGCTTTAATTTGAAAGTGAGTAAGTAAATCACTATACCGACGAATTGGAGAAGTGGCCTGTGTATAAGTTTCTAAACCCAAGCCTGCATGACGCAAGGGACTAATGCTCATTTCACTTTTTGGCATGCAGCGACGCATGGCACAAGAACGAACAAAACCTGCTGGTAACAATAATAATTCTTCTTCTGGTGGTAATTCTGGCTGTGGTTGACCGCGAAATGGTAAAGGAATGTTGTGAGTTTTTCCGTAAAGAGCAGCGACTTCACCAGCTAGAATCATCATTTCGGCTACTAGTTCTCGCGAACGAGAATCATCTAACAAATCGATATTAACTTCGTCATCTTTTACCTTAATCGTAGCCTCGGGCATATTTATGCTGATGGCTCCTTGCTGGAAGCGCCAAGACTTGCGCTTTTTCGCCCATTTTCCTAGGGCTGCAATTTCGGGTTCTTCTCGTACTCCAGATTCTAAAATATCGTCTACATCTTCATAAGTAAGACGATAAGTAGGTTTGATTAAACTTGCATGAATGCTATAGTCCTCGACTCCACCAGTTTCATCTAAGATGATTCCAAAGCTCAAGGCACAACAAATTTCTCCTTGTACCAAACTCATCGGTCCAGTAGCCAATATTTCCGGGAACATAGGAATCATTCCCGTTGGTAAGTAAACTGTACTACCGCGCTTTCTTGCGTCCAAATCTAATTCGTCTTCGGGTACAAGCCATCTAGTAGGGTCTGCAATATGTACCCATAATCTTTCCCTATTATTGGGAAGCATTTCCCAACTTAAGCCATCATCAATTTCAGTCGTAGTTTCATCATCAACCGTATAGACTTTCAGGTGAGTTAGATCCAAACGGTTTTGATCTGGGTCTGGAGGAGGAGATTTCAAGCGTTCATGGGCCACATCTAATACCTTATTAGGAAATTGAACCGGAATCGAAGAACGACGTAGAAACAGGTTTTCATTTGCACTCCACCAACCCAAATCAACGAGCAAACCGAACGCTCCTTGAGGAGTTGCAGTGCGTTCGAGCATCGTCATCGTTTCTAAAACTTGTGCGGGTGGGGGATAAGCTTGAGCTAAAGAATCGTATTTCACTCCACCCCGCGTTACATCTGCTAGTAATGCTCCATATTTTTCTAATGCTTCAAGCCTATGTCTGTCGTGCTTTTGCCATTCTACAGCTTCACCACCAAGTGCTTGCTGTACCCTTTGTAAAAATTCTTGCTGTCCTCTAGCTTTGAGTGCTTCTACTTCTAACTGATGCTTGCGTTCTGCCACTGCTGAAGCGCTTCGTGGCTCGTAACCATCGCCTTTTTGCTAAAAATAAAATTTATCGTCTGATAACAAGCAGTGAGCCGCATAAACTTGGGATGGTTCTGCTTGAGAAAACAGCAAATTAGCCATTTCTTTCGGAGTGGCTGATGCACCATCTTCTACCAATAATTCCCAAGCTACCTCTAAGCTTGAAGGGTCTAAATACGATTCTACCTGTTGCAGGAAATCTGGTATTTCTGATGAATTATAGGTTTGTCCAACAACTTTATAAGTAAATTGTCTCGGTGCAAGACTAGTGGATTGTCCTCGTTCATCCAAAACAATCCAACGACTTTTTCCGTCCGGACGTTCTACCACATCCAAACGGCGATAGCCTTGATTTCTTAATTCTACCAGCGTCCCCTTTTCCACAAGCCTTATAATTCATTCAAGTTTTCAATTATCAGATTTTGGATTATTTAACATTAAAAATCCCAAAACCAAATTATCTTAAATACAAAAAATTCAAATATTCGCTGCTTTTCACAGTGCTATGGTGACTTTATATATAAGCTGTAAACTTAGATATAACACTGGTTTGGGAGGCAACCCACCGCTGTGACGCTGGTATAGGGCCTCCCTAATAACTTTTCCTTGAAGTACTTGATTTAAGCTTCAGCATTCACAAAAGGTAATAAAGCTAAAATTCTGGCACGTTTAATTGATGCAGTTAAAGCTCGTTGTTGCTGAGAAGTTAAACCAGTTATCCGACGTGGTAATATTTTACCGCGTTCGGTAATAAATTTACGCAATAAATCAACGTCTTTATAATCTATTGGTTCTCCAGGTTTTATGGGAGAAAGACGACGACGATAATAAGCCATTTTTACTTAATTTCCTTATGAACGGTATGCGTGTTGCAGTGAGTGCAGAACTTTTTGAGTTCCAAGCGGTTAGTTGTATTGCGACGATTCTTAGTACTCGTATAGCGAGAAACTCCTGGCGAACGCTTATTAGGATTAGTGCGACACTCCGTACATTCGAGTGTCACTATTATACGAACACCTTTACTTTTAGCCATGATTAGACAAACAATTTAAGCTAGCAAATAATAACACAAATATTCATTGTCTCACATTAAATTGCCCAATTTCAACTATCTGCTCAATCTTGACTCAAGCAGAAATAGTTGTAAGGCGATGAAACTATAATAATTCATTCCAGAGTCGCGGTAATGGCGGTAATGCGAATTTTGTATCACTATCAATAGCGCTTTGGAATCACGCTTAAGTATAGCAGTCGGATAGCTAAAAATATCGCTTCAAGCAATAGATATTGAAAGCAGTCCTATGGTGATTGCTGTTTTTTAACTTTTGCTAGAAACTACTATCAATCATTAAAAATCAATAAAATTTCTTTATCCGACGAGATTCGATATTTTACGAGCTATTTCAAAAATAACCAGGTTTATTATTTGAATTATTGATGGAAACTCCGGAAAATACTTCAGAATACAAGTTTGATTCATTAACTCTCAAGGATAAATTTGAAATCAATGGGTTGTCTTAAAAAGATTGTGGAAGGAAACCTTCACCATAAACTTTTCGCTTTCTTCCACCGGAAAATTAAAAGCGCTAGAAAATTAACCCATAAAAAATCAAAAACGGGCTATTTAATTAACCCGTCTAATAACAAAAACAAATTAAAAATCAAGGTAAGGAGTTAGATTTTAATTCATAACTCCTAACTCCTAACTCCTAACTCCTAACTAAATTACCGTCTGGCAAAATTCTTCGACATCTTCCGCAAGCGAATTGATTCTGGGGTAATTTCCACCTATTCATCAGGACCAATATATTCCAAAGCTCTTTCCAAACTCATTTCTACTGGTGCTTGTAATTGAACTAATTCATCACCACTAGCAGCACGATGGTTTGTCAACTGCTTGGTTTTACAAAGGTTCAATTCCAAATCTTGAGGACGATTGTTTTCTCCGACAATCATACCTTTATAAACTTTGGTACCGGGAATAATAAAGAAAGAACCTCTATCTTCAGCGTTCTTTAAAGCGTAGAAAGTAGCAACACCTTCCTCAAAAGATATTAATACACCGTTACGACGAGCAGAAATATCGCCAAGAATCGGACGGTAATCCAAGAAACTGTGGTTCATAATTCCATCACCGCGAGTGATACGCATGAATTCACCACGGAAACCAATCAAACCACGAGCGGGAATCACAAATTCTAATTGAGAGCGTCCGCTACCACTCATTTGCATATCCTGCATTTCACCTTTGCGCTGTCCGAGTCGTTCGATACAGCCACCGACTGCTTCTTCAGCAACGTCTAAAGCTAAAAGCTCGTATGGTTCGCAAGGTTGTCCGTTAACTTCACGGTAAATTACCTGTGGCTGGGATACCTGAAACTCATAGCCTTCACGACGCATGGTTTCAATTAAAATACCCAAGTGAAGTTCACCACGTCCGGATACTCCGAATTTATCGGGAGAATCGGTTTCTTCAACTCGTAAAGCTACGTTTGTTTGCAACTCACGCATCAATCTATCTCTGATTTGACGGGAAGTTACAAAATCTCCTTCTTTTCCGCAGAATGGTGAATCATTCACGGAGAAGGTCATTTGTAAAGTAGGTTCGTCCACTTTAATAAGTGGTAATGCTTGGGGTTCGTTGGGACAGGTGATAGTTTCCCCGATATTCGCATCGGTAAAACCTGCCACCGCTACCAGATTACCGGCAGATGATTGTTCCAGTTCCACCCGACTTAAACCTTCAAAACCCATTAATTTACTAATTTTGGCTTTAACGATTTTACCGTCTTCTTTAACCAAAGCAGCTTGCTGACCGGCGTTGATGGTACCGTTGTGAATTCTACCGATAACAATTCTTCCCAAGTACTCGGAATAATCCAGAGTTGTCACCTGCAATTGTAAAGGCTTTTCGGGGTCGCCAACTGGGGGTGGAACGTGACGTAAAATTGCCTCAAATAAAGGCTGCATATCTTTATCTTCATCTTCCAGTTCGTTTTTAGCAAAACCTGCTAAACCGGAAGCGAACAAATAAGGGAAATCGCACTGGTCATCATCTGCTCCCAACTCTAGGAACAAATCCAAGACTTTATCAACTGCTGTGTGGGGGTCTGCTCGGGGACGGTCGATTTTGTTGACTACAACAATCGGACGCAATCCTTTTTCCAAAGCTTTCTTCAGCACAAAGCGAGTTTGTGGCATGGGACCTTCGTTTGCGTCTACGATTAAGACACAACCGTCAACCATACCCAATACCCGTTCAACTTCTCCACCGAAGTCAGCGTGTCCGGGAGTATCAACAATATTGATTAAAGTGTCTTTGTAGCGAACGGCGGTATTTTTGGAAAGAATTGTGATACCACGTTCTCTTTCCAAATCGTTGGAATCCATGACGCAATCCGGAACGTCTTCCCCTTCACGGAAAATGCCAGATTGTTTGAGCAGGGAATCAACGAGGGTTGTTTTGCCGTGGTCTACGTGAGCGATAATAGCGACGTTACGGATTGGGAGCGTCATAAGTGCGTCCGGTTAACTGCGAGTTTATATATCTTAACTATTGTGTAAAGGCTGTATTAACAGAATTCGGATACAAATGGCAATTCTGTAAACATCCCTTAACAATTCTATCTTACTCTTTGCGTTTGAAGTGAAATTTGGTAATCGGTAATTACGAATTGGGGATTGGGCATGGGGCATGGGGCATGGTAAAAGTTAGGAGTTAGGAATTATGAGTTAGGAGTTAGGAGTTAGGAGTTATGAATTAGAGGTACTCACCTTTAACCTTTAACCTTTAAATTTTGACCTTTGACCTAAAAAAATGTCCCACATAGTCTTACTCGGTGATTCTATTTTTGATAATGCTGCTTATGTTGGCGAAAATCCGGATGTAATTTCGCAGTTAAAAGTAAAACTTCCTGAAAATTGGAATGCTAGTTTAAATTCTGTTGATGGGAATAAAGTTGATGACGTTTATGCTCAACTGGAAAAATTACCCGAAAATGCTACTCATTTGGTGTTGAGTGTTGGAGGAAATGATGCGCTTAGCTGTATCGGGATTTTAAATGAGAAAGTGGCTTCTTCTGCTGAAGTTTTTATTAAGTTGGCTAATTTACGAGAAGATTTTGAAGAAAAATATCAGAAGTTGCTACGAAGTATTTTAAGCCTTGGTATACCTACAGCTATTTGCACTATTTATAATCCAAATTATCCTGAATCAACTTATCAAAGGATTGGGGTTTCTGCTTTAACTATTTTCAATGATGTAATTATTCGACAAGCTTTTCAGTTCGGTATTCCGCTAATTGATTTAAGATTAACCTGTAATGAAGCTACGGATTACGCAAATCCTATTGAACCGTCAAGCACTGGTGGTGAAAAAATTGTCAATGCGATTGTCAATGCTGTTTTTGAGCATAATTTTGATAAGCATTATACTCAGGTTTTTTATTAAATTGACAACAGCAATAGCTATTTATTAATTTTAGGAAGTAGAAAATAGGAAACAGGAAATAAAAAATAGTATTTATTCTTAAAACCAATTTACTATTTACGAGTCGCCAGCATATACTTTGTTATAATCAACGAACTTTTAATTTTATGATGTAATTCTAGATTAGAATTCCAGAGCAAACTTAGATATCCTCGAAAGTCTTTTGAATCTGGCTGAGGTATAGTTTTAAACTCAAAAGGAATAAGAGATGTTAGTTCACTTTTGTCAATATAGTTCATCTGCTGAGAAAATAAATTAAATAGGCGATTCAAAGCTAACCTTCTTTGATAATGAGCTAATATTTCTTTGCGCTCTTTCGCATTTTCTTGAGTTTTGTTAGCAAAATTGTTTCTTGTATGTATTCTATATTGAACCAATTTTAGCGATAGCGTAAATTTGATTGCTCCTACTAAAGAAGCTCCGTAAACCAAGCAGTCATCGGCTCTAATTCTCCAATCCTCTACATAAGGAAAAGGTAATATTTTATCCGCAGTTTTACGTCGCATTGATAAAGTAGAAGTAG
>ERZ1740060.967-NODE-967-length-11462-cov-9.236434_pt1 | contig 11462 bp, 11 predicted proteins | sample MGYA00581743_ERZ1740060 | MGnify/ENA primary metagenome ERZ1740060 (study PRJEB43018, sample SAMN04849235) | marine metagenome | isolation source: floating plastic debris | place: Pacific Ocean | collected 2008-08-27 | study: EMG produced TPA metagenomics assembly...
GGTATCGAGTCACCCTACGATGTGGATGCTCGGTTTCGTTCTCGGTGCGGGGTGAACTGGGTCGGGTATGTCGTTCATCTGAGTGAGACTTGTGATGATGAGCAGTGTCATCTCATTACTCATATAGAAACAACAGATGCTAGCGTCCATGAAGCGCAGCGCACAGAGGCGATTCATCAATCGCTACTGAACAAGAAGTTGCCACCATCAGAACACTTTGTTGATTCTGCTTATGTCAGTTCAGAGCACTTGGTGAATGCAAAAGAACAACAAATTGAAATAGTGGGGCCAGCTCGTCAGAACCTGAGCTGGCAGGCAAGGCTAGAAGGTGGCTATGACGAAACGAAATTTGACATCAACTGGGAAACTGAGACCGTCACCTGCCCAGAAGGAAACGTCTCGACGAGTTGGAAGCCCAGAGTCATGTTAGGCAATCGGGAATACATACAAGCCAGATTCAGTAGTCGTGACTGCTCTACATGCGATGCCAAAGAGCTTTGTGCTCGCGGTCCACAGCGGAGTTTGCAACTTCGCCCGAGAACACAGTACGAAGCGCTAGAACAGGCGAGAGAAAACCATCGTAGTGCAGCAGGCCAGGAGCGATACAAGCGTAGGGCTGGGATTGAAGGGACGATTTCGCAAGGGGTTCGCGGCTTTGGCTTGAGGCAATCTCGCTACCGAGGGCTCCCGAAGGCGCATCTACAGAACGTGGCTATCGGCGCAGCCATCAACATCGACCGGCTCGTCAACTGGATAAACGATGTACCACTAGCCAAGACACGCACTTCCCGGTTCAAAGCATTGGAGTCCGCATAACCCTCTAACCGTATAGGATTGGGAGGCTTTTACATGAGTTCGCCAACAGTATCCGACCGTTTTTGAGACAGAGGCTAGAAACATGGTTAAGCAACGAGTTCTAGGCATTTGATCCGTCTCATAACTTGTTTCTTAATCTATGTATCGCAAACATACGTTTTCGGACAGTGACTACTTTTCCGGCTCAGGACCTATTCGTCTGGCTCTTCTTCGTGAAATAGGGCGAAGTCTGTTACCAGACAGGCGATGTCATCAGTTGCGTCATAGCCCCAGTAAGAAACGTAGCCTCCATCTCCCCATCCAGTGCTGAACGTTATAACGTTTGCACCTGTGCTGTTATCGATGGTTAGGTTTGCCCAGTCTCCTTTCCTATCGTAAGGATAAGCATCGTCTCCGTAGCGCTGTTCGTTGGCTTCCATTTGTGCAATAACGAGATCGCAGTATTCCTCCTCAAATCGGTAGCTTGCCTCGCTGATGAGCTTCCATGCTGCCTCGTTCCCTTCCTTGCAAGCGTTCCGATAAGCAACTGGATCAGGTTCTGAAAGCTTTTTGATAATCTGAGCAGCCTCCAGATCCAAGAAACTACCAGTGCCTGAGTCTACCCCGTAAGCCTGGTAGTCTGCCGGACGGTCAGGATAAATGGTTGCTACTTCCCATCTAAGCGGCTCCTTCTGAGTGATTTGTAGCTTGGCGCAAGCTATCCTTCTTTCGCCAGTGGCTGGAAATCCGGCAAGGCTCAGAATAACAGGGTAGTGCCCCGGTGCAACCGGCATTACAAACGGGTCTTCCAGGTCAAGATCCATCAGAGGATCGCACGCAACTATCTGCCCAGAGGGAAGAATGACTTCTCCAATCAAAGTAGTTGAGATCTCAATCGTCTCTAGCTCTCGGTAAGGTAACTTGTGCTGAAAACGAAAGCCATTTTGAAAAGCCTTATCGAAGTTGGTATGAGTGACCGTGCCGTCCTCAGAGTGGTTAGAGTTCCTGTTGATACCGTGGTCTTTGATAGTCACTGTTGTTACTTCGCCCAGTTGATACGTTTAGAACAGCACGAAAAGCGACCTCTGTTCAAGAGATAAGCTCCTCTGCGCAGTTGAGTCAGTGATGCCTGATACCGTAATCTAATGGCAGTCTGCACCAGAAAAGGTACAATAGTGGCTGACAATCAAAAACGTATTCCGGCCCTGTTCTACCAGTCTAAGTCTGGGAAGCAACCCGTTCGAGACTGGCTGATGAAGCTAGATGCTGCTGATAGAAAGACAATAGGCGCGGATATCAAAACCGTTGAGTTCGGATGGCCGATTGGGATGCCGACCTGTAGACCAATGGGTAAAGGACTCTATGAAGTTCGCTCGTCTCTAGCTGGCGGCAGGATCGCCCGAGTCCTCTTTTGTATCTACAACAATCAGATGATTTTGCTACACGGCTTCATCAAGAAGACGCAGAAGACCCCGAAGCAGGAGCTAGATTTAGCGCTCGAAAGAAAGACCCAAGTTGAGACCAGCCCATGACGCACAACCCGCATATCGGTTCTTCTCTTGATGAGTTGCTAGAAGAGGAAGGTATTCTATCCGAAGTCAGTGCGATCGCTATCAAACGAGTGTTGGCATGGCAGGTTGCAGAAGCGATGAGTAGTCAGGGCTTGAATAAGTCTCAGATGGCAGAGCAGATGAGAACAAGCCGTACCTCACTTGATAGGTTGCTAGATCCTGAGAACACATCAGTCACCCTAAAGACACTGGAGCGAGCTGCCACTGTCTTGGGTAAGCGTCTACAGATAGAGCTGGTTGATATCGATGCGAGTGACGCGGCGGTAGTTAATTAACGGTTACGCCGTCCAGGTAACGATAAACGCTAGCCTTCGAAAGGTTATATTCTTCCATCAGCGTTTTGATGAGAGCGCCGTCTTGCCGCTTCATTTGTAGCTCCACCTGCTCATCCTCTGTGAGATGCTTCCTTCTGCCGAGATGAACGCCGTTGGCCTTAGCGTTGCGGATGCCATCCATCTGCCGCTCAGCGCGAATCTCTGTCTCGAACTGTGCGATCGCGCCGAGCATATTAAACAGCAGTCGGCCCGTTGCATCGCTCGTATCAATGCTCTGGTCAATTACCTTCAGATTGACGCCCTTCTCCTGAAGCTGTTCAGCCACCTGACAGAGATGCAGCGTAGAGCGAGCCAGCCTATCGAGCCGAGTCACCACCAGCGTATCCCCCTCACGGACATATTCAAGGCAAGCCTTTAGCCGTGGCCGAGTGCTAGAAGTGCCCGTTTTCTTCTCCCTGAACACCTTGTCGCAGTCCTTGAGCTTATCGAGCTGTATATCGAGACTTTGACCGACCGAACTCACTCTGGCATAGCCAACTGTTGACATGACCTACCTCAAACGTCTCACTACATCTTAGACGTTGTGAGAACACTATTTTGAGACATGGATTGAGACATAGTTTTACATATGTCTCAGAAGGTCTAAATTTTGAGATAGATAAAAGGTTGGTTAGTAGCATTACTTCAGATTGTAAACGCCGCCAAACTTATACCAAGATAGAGGCTCACGAGCTTTCTCACCTCTCGAAGTTGTGAAACCTATAACAAACTCTTGTTCACGTAGCTCATCGTCAATAGAAATTGAGCTGACGCTTGTTCCTGTACTGTCAAAAAACCGCGTTTGGACGGCGTTTCCATAGAAGTCTGTTCCTTTTTCCCGTAGAAACTGTAGTACTTCTCCGAGGGTGACGCTATCGTTTGATTGACCAAGGTAACTTTCTTTCACTAATTTGTATATCTCTGAGGGAAGCATCAACCCGAGACGCACATAGATTTTTCTTGTGTCACCGGAAGCAATACTAATGGGTAGATCGAGTCTTACAGGCTCCTGATCTGAAAGAACGTATAAGCCTTGATCCATATGTGAGTATTGTGTTGCTGGAAAGTTCTCACCTACCTGAAGAACTTTGTAGCTTACTACAGAGAGGTTATCGCCTCCTACATTGGATAGTAGAACTTCCCAGTAAGCTGATATTACTCCTTGATCAGCAAACTTACGGATCTCGGTTCTGAATCCTTGCCTTGTCCTAGCAGATGTGATTTGAAGACTATCACTAATCCGCCTTTCTGGACTACCTTCTTCAGCTGCTACCTTTACTCTGCTCTGAAGGCTATTTCTAGAAGAAGCACGTATCGCCATTTGATCTAATAAAGGAGGAATCCACAGCAATATGAGTATCCCAACAAGAGGTAGTAGTGAGCCTAGCTTAAGCTTAGAGATTCTAACTTGTGAATCCTTAGTTACCCAGGTGAGTGGGTTTTTGCTTAGATAGATTTGAACTAGAAACAGTAAAAATAAGATAAAAACTGTTCCAGCTAATGCTATAGGAAATGTGACCAAGCTAGTAGCGTTAGCAACAGCATCAAGAAACGTACCAAAGGCAAGAAATCCTCCCAGAATCCACGTAAGGTATGTGATGACTACTTGATGCTTTGGTTTTTGCATGCTGGTTCTTTGAATCTGATACTTTTAGGCTTATTGTGACAGGAGGGTTTCACCGAATCAAAAATAGTTTATAAGTACTAACCAAAAACCTTCGTTTTTGAGGCATCTTGAACGGTGCTACTGAATAAATTGCTTTAGTGGTATTGCCATTCTAAGCATCTCTAGTCATGAAGCTGGTCACCACCTCCACAATCAATTCTTGGTATATTAACTAGCCATTCATCAACAGAGAAGAACTTTGGTAGAAAGGCTTGCAGATATAGAGGCTCTGTCACTTCGATGTCAATCAGAGCAGTCAAGAGCGTACATTGCAGAATCTATCCAGTGCTATAGAGCAGGAGCATACCGTGCGACGATTGTCAGTACATGGATTGCTGTGGTTTTCGACTTGATAGACAAGGTTCGAGAGCTTGCCTTGTCAGGAGACGGTTCTGCCAAAGAACTAGAAAAGAAATACGAGAAGTACATAAACCAGGTAGGAAGAGGAAATTTAGAAGTTATTAAGAACGCTCTTGATTTTGAACGAAATATTTTAGAGGCCTGTCACGACAAGCTGGGCTTTTTTGACTCACAGCAGCTAGTTGATCTGAAGAGGTTGCGAGAAGATAGAAATAGATGCGCTCATCCGTCCTTTCAGCAAGTAGGAGTCCCCTACGAACCATCAGCAGAGCAAGCCAGGCTGCATGTACGCAACGCCATTGTGCATGTTCTGAGTGCGCCACCTGTTCAAGGAAAAGCTGCTCTAACTGAACTTAAGACCATAATTGGCTCCCAGTACTTTCCTACAGAAACAAGTAAAGCTGTAAAACAACTTCGCAGTTCGAGCTTTCAAAACGCAAATCCAGCGTTGATCCGCAACTTAGTAGATAACCTTATTTTCGGTTTTCTCACTAAGGGTGACCCACTTTTCTATAAAAAACAGGTGTTTGCAGCTTTAAACGCAGCGAGTGAAATGTACCCTGATGAAGTAGAAAACCGACTTAGAAAGCAAATTCCAAAAGTTATTCAAACCATTGAAGATAGGTATTTTGTTGGTGCAGTTGCCTTAGTTGCGAGAACTACATTTGGATGGGTTGTACTGGGCGATGCAGAGAAAGAGCAGATCGTTAAATTCATTATGGAGGGTGAGGAAAAGGATGTTTTGAGAGGGCTACCCACCTTGTCAAAGATTGGTGATCTGACAAGTACCGTTCAGGAACGTATAGATAGCTTGGAATTTGCGGATTTCGCAACTGTAATTCAGTATCCGGAATTGCACGAGCTAACGAAAGAGAAAGCCTTAACCTATGTTGAGGAAGCAAAGAGCTGGGCTACAGCAAATGAAGTGTTTGACCAAGTGCTACTTCCTCTTTTTGAGACACTGACAACGGAAGACATTCGTAGAATAATCAGAATGCCAACCGAGCACAATGCAGACCTTCCGGGTGCAGGAGGGTATGAATTATTTGTGGAGAGAGTGCGAGCATCAAACCTTATAGATGACAATGAGTTGGATACATTGCTGAAAGAAAATGAAGCAGGCTATTTAGCATCTGATGCAGAACCTGTCGAGATAGATTTCTAGGCAAAGTCACCTCAATAGTTCCTATAAGGTAGGACATATTGATTTCAATAGCCTGGTTTATGGGCAGGCTATTGACTATCGAGAAATTTATTGCCAGTCACGGTCGTTTTTCGAGCTGTCTGAAATGATGCTGCTTGAGGTGCACGAGCGCCTGTCAATGCTTGAGTCTAAGCATGTGACCTGTCGCAAAAAGGGACGTTAATTTAGCGCTCTTCTTTCCGCTGAGTTTCCTTAAAACGACATCGCTACCTCAGATAATATGGGATCTATTTGAGGTTGAAGCCAACGTAATGTGCGATCAAACTTTCCATAAATAGGCGATAGTATTGAGCCAGGCGAGCGACAGATAGTAGTCCGGACAATGAACTATCAGGTTGAAGGCCTTCTGCAGTTAGCTAGGCGAGTCTCCTCATGAAGGACCAGCGGGAGGAGGGATGTCGGGAGAGTTACCACCCCCTTTTCTCCTCAGAATCAGCGGTTGCTGCGCAGTTTAACTGTCCTGTCAGCTCGGTAGTCTAAGCAGCATCTTGCAATTTTCCCCTACTGATGTTCATGAGCCTTCTTTTCTTTGTTAGTACCATTAGGCCATCAATCAAATCAGCGAAGCTGAGAAATTCGGCCATTTAATCTTTTTATCCTGTCTAGTTAACTACGCTCGGCGTAAGTCCTAAAGTGAAGTTGTTAGCATATGATTCAGTGGTTTTTGAGACTTGACTATGAAGCCTACTTACATTGCTACTAAGGAAGATGCAGCAATTATCCGTACCATGATTGATAATGAGAATCGAATCATAAATGATCGAATTACATGGTTAACAACTATCCAAGGCTTTCTTTTTGCGGCTTTGGGTTTTGCCTGGGACAAAAATGATGCGCGAGCAGTCATTGTCATTGCTAGTTTTTTAGGGATAGGTGTCGCCTTGGCTTCGTGGACATCGTTTACGATCTCAAATAAGGCTAGGAAAGATCTGGATGGGTGGTGGGAAACCCATAAGCCGGAAGACTATGGTGGCCCTCCTGTAATTGGTATACGTTCGTTCGATCAAAAGACTCCTCTTAAGTTTTTGATTAGATCATTACGTCCCTGGCGCTCTCTGCCTCCTTTCTTTATTCTAGGTTGGCTCTTCGTACTGGTTGCTCACTTGGTTCGTCTTTGACTATAGGAACCAACCTAGAATAATGTCGAATCCTTACAGGTCATATTAACCGGCGGAAGAAAGTGCAACTACAGATCCTAGATTGTTGTCGTATACTGCTATTTCACAGTTGAGCACAAACTCTGCTTCAGCGATTGAGTAGTTTTCAATGCCCAAATAAATGCAGTTATTTTGAGTCAAAGCGCTGAAGCCTCATGCCGCTACAGTCCCAAAAATGGTGGTTTTCTGAGCGGTCTGAAATGCGACTGCTTGTGCTGTGCAATTGTCTATCAATACTGGAGTCTAGGCGTTAGATCTGTCGCAAAAAGGGACGTTAATTTAGCGATTTTGCCAGAGCAGACTGTGCGATCGCAGCGACAGCCAATACTCTTAGTAAGCAAAAACTTACTTCGCCTCTATTCCGTTAGCTTCTTTATTTAGGGGTGCTCCTTTCGGAGGTGTCGTAATTGACAAGAAAAAATTACGACACCTCCGAAAGGAGCTGTGGATTTCATCCCTATTCAGGTATCGCAATATCGGCTGTATTGACTATTTCGTAACTATAAAAGAAGGTGTGAATCCATAAAGGTATTAGACCTTTATGGTCTATGGGTCTCTGTAAATCTACAGCAAGCCATTCCTAGATCAGCTTCTGGTACGGTGAATTCTGCTCTGTTTTATCTTATGGTGTTAAGGTATTAGACCTTTATGGTTTTTAGAATGCTTTGATATCCGTGGTTTTGGGTGAAGCTCCCTGATTGCCGTTCTTCTGAAAATCCGGTAAAACATAGAGGTGAGCGCACGGCATCCCTATGGAAATATCGCTAACTCCACAATCAGAAGCTTTTATTCAGAAGGCGCTTACTTCTGGTGAGACGGTTGATGACATTATCAACCGTGCGATCGCATCGTTACAGAGGGAGCTAGAATCACGCGAGCAGCAGACTAGCTGGTTGCGTACTGAGATTAAAAAGGGCGACGATAGTGGCCTACTTGAGGAAGAGTTCGATTTTTCTCAGCCAGCGGACAGGGAAACTTTTTGGTCAGGAATTGACGAGCTATCAGATAAGATGCTCAATAACGATATTCCCATGACTCCAGATAGTGCCGCCCTCCCCCCAGTACATAGCTAGATTTACTCGGCAGGCGCAAAGAGACCTCGCCGAAATCAGGACGTACACTATCCAGCAGTTTGGCCGTGAGCAGTGGCCTATCTACCAACAGCGCATTGACTCTGCGATTCAGAAACTTTGCCAGACTCCAAACTTAGGGAAAGATGTCTCAGCGCTGTCGTTAGGTTTAAAGCGGTTTCACATAGGGCGTCCGAAAGGCTCTCATTACATATACTTTCGCCTGACAAAGAAGTACTTGGTGATTATCAGAGTCATACACGATGCTCGGAACCAGGAGCGTATTTTCAACCAGTGACAGCTGGAACGATAGGGAAGAGCCCTGCTCTTAATAGCTTAAAGGTCTAATACCTTTAAGCCTTATACGTATATAGCCATTTAGGTATAAGGTCTTAAAGTGATATGAGGATAATGGTGTGTTGAAAGTAGCTGTATTCAATATGAAAGGCGGCAGCGTAAAAACTACAACTACGCTAAGCCTTGGCGCCATCCTTGCTAAATCTCATTCTGTCGGCCTGATTGATCTGGATGGTCAGAGGACTCTAAGCTTCGGGCTGGGAATGGACGGGGCTACTCCTACGGCTCTTGATTGGCTCGTAGAAGAAGAAAAGGGATTGCCTCTTGAAACTCAGGTGAAAGGACTACACATAGTCCCTGGTGATATTGGAATGTTTAGACTATCAACCGATGAAGATCTAATTGGTTCATCCTTTGATAGGCTAAAGGTATTAGACCTTTATATGATGGACTGTCCTCCATCGCTTTCTGTCGCTAGTGTTCAAGCAATTATGGCAGCGGATAGAGTCTTGGTTCCTACCCTCTGTGAACCAGCCGCGCTTAAAGGTTTGGCTGAGGCGATTGAACTTATTAAAGGTGAGACACCAGATAAGCCTCTTGATGTACTCAGGGGCCAGTATGATTCACGTTTGGTTTTGACCCGTGAAGCTGATGAAATGCTGATTGATGCTGCTGAAGATATGGGGTTTCGATTACTTCATACGACTATCCCTCGAAATATCGCGATCGCAGAATCTATTGCTCAACAGCAACCTATTAGCGTTTATGCACCAAAGTCAGCAGGAGCAGTCGCCTATCGTTCGCTAGCGAAAGAAGTATCAAAAATATGGGGGCTAAGATAATGGCTGACAAAAAACGTATGGGTGCTATGAGCTTATCTAGTTTTGGTAAGACGACTCCTACAAAGGCTGTGAATGCTTCTACCTCAACTACTGAGACTGTGGAATCTAAAAAAGCCGAACCTGTCAACAATACGCCTGCTAAAAAAGCCAAAGCGAAGAAGAAAACACAAGCTAAGGGCAAGACGGCTACGTTAAATATCCAAGTGACTCGTGCTCAGCAGCGCTGGCTTCAAAACACTGCTCAAGATATTCGGGATAATAATGATGCTCCGGTTCCTGGCCCGCAAAGAGTTTATCCCGTTCATCTTATTCAAGCTGCTATAGATTTGCTGCGAACTCAGGATATTGAATGGGACACTATTACTGATTTAGAAGGGCTCAAGGATGCTCTAAATCTATAAACATATGTAGGGTTAAACTCATTAGAGGATAAAGGTCTAATACCTTTATCCTCTAATGGAAATTTCTCTTTGGTAAACACGAACGGTTGATTATCTCAACTAGCTCGTTGCTCTAATCGGTCAATCCTGCGACCGTTGCTGATGATAGCTGCCAGCTGCGATTGCTGCGATTCCCTAAATGCCCTATTTTCTTCAACTAGCCTGTCTAGCTGCGATTGCTGTGATTCTCTAAACGCCCTGTTTTCTTCAACCATCGCTGAGATTTGGCTGTCTACTCTGTCTAGTACCTGATCCTGCTTGACACTTAGCTGTGCGATTCGGCTACCATTCTCAGCAACTAATGCCCGTGTGTCCTCAAGCCGCTGATCAAATTGCTCTAGCCTCTCTCCAAGTGCTGCTATTTGCTGAGTATTTGCAGCAATTTGTTCTGCATTCGCTGCAATCTGCTGGGTATTGGCTTCCAACCGCTCGTCAATCTCGATAATGGCTCTAGCATGACGATCCATCAGCTCAATGATCTGAGCCATAGAGCGTTGATTTTCCAAAGCCTGCTGAGCGTTTGGCCGAATAAACTGAGTGACTAGCGCACCGATAGCAGCTGTATTTGCGGCTATGGCTTGCTGTAGCTCATCGTTAGTCATGAAGTTAGCCGTTAGAAGTGCCCGAACAGCATAAAGAGAAGGCACTGTGACCGCATTGTAACTCATAGGCTGGTCAAGCTCGTTCTACGTCCGTTATTTCAGTCTTGTCGTCTGCTATGCAAAAGCATTTCAGCCTGAGTGATACCTTATCTCAGATGACCATCACTCGACTTGGCAACCCTTCCGGTTCTTCCGGAGGGGTTTTATTGCTCAAACTGACCACCACGTTGATGTGCTCCAGAAGTCTGCGCCATCTTGCCCAGTATTCGCTCAGCTTCCGCGACTAGGACCGGATCGCCCGAGTCCATCCACGCCTGTATCTGGGCCTTATATTCAGCCTGGGACTGCTGCCCTCGCTCCTGTCTGTATTGCTGCTTGTTGGCCTCCACCTGTTCCCGGTATTTGCTGCGAGCAATCTGCAAAGCCCACTGGATATTCAACGAGAGTTGCTCAGGTGGCGCAGAGCGCTCTACCTGTTGAGCCCTTTTAGCTGCTTCAATAGCGCTGAAAGCCGCGTCAGCTGGTTTATTACGGCCTGTTTTTGGTAATGACTCACTTTTTTGGTCAATATCATCGCTAGAACCCTTGCTATTAGGCTTGTTACAGCCTGCCACCCCCAATAAGATTGTGCTTTTTGAAGCGTCTGCTGCGCCCCCAGCGCAAGTAGGCGCTTCTCTTGAATGAAGAACCGGGGGGTGCGGGGGGACTTCCACGAGTGCCAGCTGTTGCTCGCTGATGTACTCGGGATGCCAAAGGTCTTGGTTCTTGTAAAGCGTTTGCCCTGAGATATGACAGGCGCAGAGCACCTTAAATCTAGGCGTAGGGCCATCAGGAAAGACGTTTTGCTGACATAGCTCGATTACACACTGGCGGATATGCTCCCTAGCCTCAGCCGCCTGCTGCTCGTTCCAGGTCGGCCCCTGCTTTGCCTTAAATGCCTTACCACTGGCATAGGGAAAGTAATGACTCTTCGTCTCAATTGAGTGCGCCCATGCCTTTGCCTTCTTCTCCAGGTCTCTCTGATGGCCGCAGTAGTCCTTAAAGCCCGGTAGTGCCCTAGCGACCTTAACGATCTCATCAACCAGCGCTTTGCCGTTCAGCGGTCCCTCAGCGCCGAGTATATGACCGAAGATGTAAGAGCGCA
>ERZ1740060.969-NODE-969-length-11454-cov-11.843495_pt1 | contig 11454 bp, 15 predicted proteins | sample MGYA00581743_ERZ1740060 | MGnify/ENA primary metagenome ERZ1740060 (study PRJEB43018, sample SAMN04849235) | marine metagenome | isolation source: floating plastic debris | place: Pacific Ocean | collected 2008-08-27 | study: EMG produced TPA metagenomics...
ATATAAATAATCTAATTCACAAGAGAAAAAAGTCATGAACAAGAATGTGATAAAACATACTTGCCAACCTGCACGCATCTCGCGTATTTACACGCATTTTGGGAGTTTGTGGGTGCTCTACACGCAATACGCATTTCCCACTCATTTTCACTCATACACTCATTTCCACACGCATTTTGCCATTTCCTCACACGCATTTTCAGCTGGTATACTCATAAATACTGATTTAGTTGAAATACCATCCAACTGCAGATATGTTATCCAAGACATGATTGGTTAATTCTCACCAACAGTTCAGGTAAATGATTGGTCAAATCCACTAGAATAGACTAATGTCAAATTCATTGAGAGTAACAAAGGGGGCTCTTGCTTGGGTCCTACTAAAGCATCTTTATTCAACACTAAGGCTAAGGTCAGTTGGAGGTCACCATGCTGAGAGGGAGAAAATTCTTAGAGAACAAGATCCCTAGTCTAGATCAATCCTAGCTTGAATTAAAGTTATTTTTTCCTTGGATGAGTCACTGAGAAGGAGTAGCCTCACTTAGTACCTACTAAATAAGATCAAAACAGCTGATAGTGTGACTGTTATCCATTCTTAAAAGAAAAAAAGGATACAATGGCTCTGTTCAAGTAAGTATACATACATACATCCATAGATGGTAGATATAAGAATAGATAGAGGATGAATAGATGACAATTATATACTACATTGATTGATTTTTACTTGCTTGTTCTTCCTTCATGCTTAGATTTGTAGTGGTGTATGTGTTTGCTATTGCTGGGCCAGACTGATGCTGGTAAGATGAGGTTGCTGTTATGATGATAGTTTCTAGATTCCACATATGTACCTACCTACTTGAATATTCAATATTGCTATGGAAACAGTATTTTTCCCATGGTTGGTCTCTGGCCTTGGGTTGATGGGGGCTGCAAGCACATCTACATTACATTGTCAAAGTAAAGTCCAGTATCAACCACCCTGAAAAATACTGGGTATAGGAAATGTAAACATCCTGCTCGCAAACCCACAGCAGCCCATATGGTTTTACCCCTCTACCACCAACTAAACCAGATTAGATCAGGTAAACTCGAAAGATGCCAAATAAGGAATAAACTATGGTGTCATCCCGCAAGTAAGAGGCAACTACTAGCACTAGGCCTAGTTGTACTTAGGGCTACAGCCCTATTGCATGTTATTTAAGCTGCCTATGAGGATAGATAGGGTTGACAGTTGTGAAGTAGTTGCCTAAGGTTTAGTTGCATAAGTAACCACTAGTAACAAGGCAACTATACTTTAGGCAATGACTGAGGGGTATCTGTGGTCAAGTTCTAGATATACAACAATTGCATGTGTTGACATTATTTGCAGGTTCTATGGTTCTAAAACCAGATCAGATTATTACCGAAGACTTGGTACAAGTCTGGTAGGTGAGGATTGCTGGGAAGTGCCAAAAATCCTTGATGAGGTAATATATTTATTTAATTCTTATTGTTGTGGCGTCGAATTTCTCTCACACTTTTCCAAGTACATTTGTGATTCAAAAAAGATGAAATATGGTGGGTATCGCTATCATAGAAGATAGATGTTGATGTGCCAGCAGCATAATATTTTGATATTGTGATTAATTAACTTCAATTGCAGGAGGTGGCACCCGTACTCAAAGTCTTGCTTCAGCGTTTTTAGTCTCCCTGCTATAGCCTCACAAATCGACATTTCATTTCGATAATTCCATAGTTATTTTCTGCTCACTAGCTTTTTTATTGCCTGTTCTGTACCCTCAATATTTTGATTTTTAAGCAGAAAGTGGTAGGATATTGACTTAATGACATTGATACTACATCCTCGGACAAACTAAGAACACCGAGTCTCTATTCCCGAATCGTTTTGCTTGGTTTTGTGTTTGGTATAATTGGAAGAATCAGAGCAACGCTAAAACCTTCCTGCAGCGAAGGCTTGAAGCGGAGGAATACCTACCCTGGGAGGATTTGAATAGCCCAGCAGTCAACACACGACTGCAAATATGCATGTGTGCATAATACATTTAAACTCTCTTCTGTAGGGAAATATTAGTTTAGGTGGTATATTTTACAGGTAAAGAAGTATGAGATGCCTACACCTGCCCTCACTAACTACAGTAACATGAAGTCTGATGTTAAAACTGAGGAAATCTTCAGGTATGTCAGAACCACTTACATGATAACCTCAGCTGCGACTGTGCTGTCTTCCAGATTGTATTCTGTTTGCCCGCCAAATATAAGATTGAATGCCACAGTTAGTATATTTATATCAACGGTTTAAGTTGTTGTTATTCTTTTAGCATCTGGGAATATATGGAGGTTTGGAGGAATGTGGGTATTTAGAAGGTATGAGTTTGAGAATGAAATGGTTGTCGTTGAAAAATTCTCAGCAAGGCATTGCAAGCTTCAGGAAATGGTTGTGACAATCTGGTAATGCAAAGACCATGAATAGCATGTGCTGTTTCAATGCTTGCGAAAATGTGGAATTGTTTTACTAACTGTTTCCCTCTTTTTCTTTATTTATAGGTGTCAGAATATCAGGCTCAAACCTGTAATGGTGAAAGCTGATGGTAACTGTTTATTCAATTCTGTGAGCCTCGCTGTTTATGCCACTGAGACTTATTCCATGGAACTTCGTGTCAGGTGCTGTGTGCACATGTTTGACAACCCTCGTCTGATAGAGAAAGATAATGTTGAGTTGGCTCTGAACAGGAAACTCTCAGATGCTGATTACAACATGATGATACAGTCTTCTGTTGATAGTTGTATTGTCAATTCAGATGTCAATATAATGGCCAAAGCTCATGCCAGAAAGATGATGTTTGTTGGAAAGTATGCATCTATCCTTGAAGTTATATGTTTGGCAGATTGTTTGAACATTTCCATAGATTTGATTTACCCATCAGAACATAACCTCTTTACCAAGAAAGAACTGTTTTCTGGGAGGATAAGTCCAACCACAGATAGTACACTGAAATCTATCACTCTTTCCTGGACTAGTACCTCTGATACAAATGTGCAGTCTGGACGTTGGATGCCAAACCACTTTGTTCCCTGTGGACAACTGAAGGTAAGTGAAGTGATACTGAAGCAAGAGGGCTATTTGGACTTTTGATAATCTCTCAACTTTGGTGCTGCACGTACATCGATGCTGAAAAGCCATCACTGGCATGTGTCTTGTAGTACTTCACCTGCGGTCTTATACCTCAAACTTGACTGGTATTTGAACAACACATTTGGAATCCTTTGTTGTATCATCGGCCCACTGTTAGATATCAGCATTTTATGACTCAAAACCATTTTATCCATTTAAACCGTGTAGGATGTAGAAGAACAAGTTAATATGGACCATGAAGAAAGTACAGACGATAAAGAAATCTTTGACGATGGGGAAAAACTGGACTGTAAAGAAACCATGGACAATAAGGATATCAAACACGGTAAAGAAAACACTGTCGATAATGATCAAGACGATGGATGTCAGCAAGACTCTGAAACAGACAACTCTCCGCCGCTAGTAAGTGCTGATGATGGCATTCATTATCTGTACTTATCGCCACAAATGGTTGCAAAAATAGCTCTAGATGCAATAGGACATGTTAAAGAGTATCCCGTATTTCGTAGTTCCCGTGCACCCTCAGTCAGTAATAGTATGTAAGAGTTTCCCCGAAAATTTTCGGGAATTCCAGTCCAAAACTGAATTATTGAAAACTCCGGAATTCCCAGAACTTGTTTACCACACATTATGGTAAGATTCAATGGAAGGTTTTTAATATCTATATCTGTTAGTAAGCAAGCTTGACTCTTGAACAACCCCTGTGGTAATGAAAGCTTTGATACTGCATAGTGAAATGCAAGCTGACTGTAAATTTCACATTCAAACCAGTTATGAGGGTGAATGATTCCTACTAAATGATTTCACAATTGAGAGCATAACCCCTAGTACCCTATACACTTACGCTTACAAATTCCAGATGCTAAATACCTTCATGCTGCTATTGTTGAATAATTGATTAACTGAAAATTAATCGAAAAGGTGTGTATACATATATTCCGCTCATTGAATGAGATTCCGACTACAACCAGATAATAACAATCCAAATTGCTGAGTTTTTAGCTCGTAGTTGTAGTTTGTTATATCCATGTTCAGTGATTAAGACATTTGCAGTGTTAGTATGATAATTTCATGATTACGGAATTACATGTATGTGTGACCTTGAATGACATCAGGATAAAAAGATCCACTCCTCATAGTGAGTTGTTGCCATCAGTTGTCAAAAAATCATATTGAGAATAAAGCGTGTTAATAAGTATCCCACAATGCATTTTTTTTGGAAATCCCAGACACACTCAGTCAATGATAGCATACATATGATTTTGACTGAGTATTTCCGGAAACTTTGTATGTGTATAATTGACTGATAATTGGTTATCATATTCTTTCATCAGGATATCAAGAGGAGAAGAGTGTCGCACAAGAAAAAAACACCCCAGGTAACAACAAAGAAGCAGAAGAATAAGAGAACAGATGGTAAAAAATGTAAAGTAGAAGCTCATGGCGATGAAAATAAAGACAATCAAGCAAAAGTATGTTTGCCCATAACAGATAGCGATACCAAATTGTACACTTTTCATACCATTAGAATGTACACATAGTTTGTATAACTGCAGATAGTCTCAGCTTCAGTCTCATTTCTTTAAATAATAGTGGCCGAGGAAAACTTTGGATGTGGTCCCAATAGGGTATTAGTCGCCCCTATATTAATAGGGCACTCAGACGTAGCCGATGGATTAAAACGCTTGGAATGAAGAAAATCACTGCAGATTCTTTCTCATTTCTTTAATATAGACAATGTATACACCCAGTTCAATCTGGAACACAAAATATTTACACTACATTTTATTATTCTTTTCCCGCTTCTCTTTTTCAGGGTACTGCTTTCAACAGAGAGTGGTGTAGTGAGGAAGGGTTGGATTTTGTGCGCCCCTCAACTGTAAGTAGATATCACTTCTACTGTGTGGTATGTAGGAAGGATGTTTCCAACGGCCACATGGGGAGACGAGACGTTATCAGGCATATGGAAGGTGCACGCCACATTCATAATAAGGAGCTACATGACGCGGCTGTCAAAGGTGTCAAAGGTATTGACGTGTTTGTGGAGACGGAAAATGTGAGCCTCGAAGAACAGGTGAGGAGAAATCTAGTAAAGTAAATACACTCGTGTCTGTTTTCAGCATCGTATGATCAGCACATATATTGTATGAGCTTCGAATATAAAAATATTTTGCCGCATCAAATACCAGTGCAAGTTCATCTAAAAGCGCATTGCACCATTCTTTGTCAAATGCAGTACTGTTTTTTCTAACGAAATTGATTGCCCTATGTAGATGAGTGTAAACAATTATATTTATGGTAATCACGTGGATAACCCTGTGTCAACATTTCATCTGCAAACTTTTATTCCACACCTTTTAGTATTTCTGTAACTTTTGTGAGCAGGTATTGAGTGCTGAAGTGAAGATGACAAACTGGCTTGTACAACATAACATAGCTTTCAATGCTATGGAACACCTGCAGAGAGTACTTAAAGCTAGCTTTCCTGATTCAAAGATTATGAAATCTTATGCATGCTCCCGGACAAAAGCTACACAGGTCGCAGGCTCACTAGCCAATTATTACCGGTAAGCTGTTGATGCTGATGAAAATATTGGGCAAATATTACCACTCTTGTCGTTTGATGCCAATGAGATAACCGAATTTATCCCAACTTTTATGCTATGAATGACATTAGGAGTTGTGTGCCTTATGTCAAAGAGAGCACAAATCCTATCATGATTTATTCGCATTACTGATCCCCAGTATTGATCAACTGAAATTGAATTACCTTAACCCAAACTCTTTGTATAACGTGTAGCAGGTGTTTTGTTGATTTAAAAGTAATTAAACCCTGGTTCTTACAGAGATATTGTGAATGATAATAGGAAATCTCCATTAAGCCATACACCGCTGCCACTGCTTGTTGAATTAAGCATAGGCTGTTCGTGTAGTTCCCCTCATGCATCCTATCGGTTAGCCCGCTTGTTAAAGACAGGTTTTGTTATATTTGCATATTTGACGTCAGATCAAATTATTTTATCCAGAGATGCCCTGGTCTCAGCCATGTCGAAATCGCCATTCAGTATATGTGTTGATGGATCAAACGATAATGGAGTTGAGAAAATGTACCCCATCCTCGTACGTATATTCAACCCAGAGTCAGGAATTGTGGACAGTAGATTTCTGGACATCTGCTCCATAGAAGGCAAAGATAGCTCTACAGCTGAGTGTGAGTGCAATTAAAATTTGTTGGCCGTATATTGGAATAGTATCCCCTAAATACACTAATTTTGGTTTGTTTTTCTTGCATGAGGGAGTCATATATATAATCATACCTATGGAATGTACACAGAGATGTGTGTTTTACAAGTTGTAGTGATTGGGTGATTTCCATGTGTGAAGGTTGTGTACCTGTACACTCGGGTTTTTACTGATTTTACATCATAAAAGTATGATTTGGTTTGAGCGGCTGTATGGGGTTTTTAGGTTTTAATAAGAGGCTGGAGATTTTTTATTCTAATAAAAGCCTTTGACTTATTGTATTGTAATGTTGGGATTTTCCCCAATAGAGCGTCAATGCTACCATCAAACTAACATAATCAAATTGTACTGTGCTTTCGAATCCTTGCTTTTTTTATAATCAGCAATCTACAACAGCGTCACTAATCAACTCACTCGTGCTGACGAAAGTTCACCTTGGAGAAACTGTGTGGCTATTGGGCTGGATAATACAAACGTTAACATAGGACGGAAAAACTCTCTGAAGTCACGAATTCTCGAAGAAAATGAATCTGTGTACATACAAGGGTGCCCGTGTCATATTATTCACAACACAGCTAAGCAAGGAGCTTCTGCCATGGCTAAGAATGTAAGTGTAAAAGTCAGCCATGGCAGTAATATCTTTACTTCTTAACTACATGTACAACTTACTTTTTCTGTATTTGTTGCAGGATCATCAAAATTTATTTTGTAAGTATTATGAGTGGCTATTGTGTCACTGTAACAGCACGTGTGGTTAGTTGTGAATCCACGATCTTCATCTTACTCAACTTCCCTCATATAATCAGCTAATAATGTCTGTTCTTCCTGAATAATCATGGTAATCTACCATTCCACAGCGATATTGGTTGATTGGTCAGACAGTGTTTACCAGTAGTCAATGTAACCGGTTTAAGTTTCCCCCCGCCGATAAAAAATATGGGCATGGTATTCCATTTCACATAACCACATGCGCCCTAACAACATTCCTAAGTGTAAATGTAACCTAACCTGCTTGATGATTTCCTGCGGTTTCAGATTGCTTTGCATGTATGCACCTGTCACTGGTATGAAGAAGGATATTGCTAGCATGTTGAAACTGTATACCTGTGATTTGAAATGTCTAGTTTGTGAACTATTATGTGTGATAGTGTACATGTAAGCCTTTCTATATTAGTCCCACATTAGTGCTGATTAATATGCTGACTTTGATTTCACACTAACATTGTCGATTCAATACTCTGTGTGATTGAAATGGTTGTCCGTTATAAGAAGATGTTGCTTAGAGCCTACATTTAAGTTGAAATGTTGTCAGTCGTGGCTCATTTTAACCCTCAATCAGTCACAGATATTTGGCTCGAAGATAGAGGTACACAAGGTTTTTAAGGTTATCTTTTTGTACAAAAAGTGACGGTGGCTGCTGGAATGTTAAGTTGCTATGAGTAAGTCAAAGATACAGAATATCAAGTTTAGGTTGCTATGAGAATAAACAACTGTAAGAGCGCTTATTGATTGTAAAAAATATGTTATGATTGAGCTTCGGAGAAACAAATTGATGATGCATTACGAGTAACCTTAGGTCACAAACAAAACCCAACCAAAACTGATTGAATGTAGAGCCTAGAAGCAGCTCGACCCGGCATATATATTATATCTTCTCAAAAGAAAGCTTAATAATGTAATTTTATTATTTATTTGTTCATTATATTATTTCTTTCAGAAGTTTTTTGATTTGGACGAGTTTTTAAATGATCTCTGCCAGCATGTCAGTACCTCGAAACGGAAAAATGCTCTCAAGGAGTTTGTCGAGTTCTGTAACAGTGAATATCGTAAGATAATAAGACACAGTAATGTTAGATGGCTGAGTATAGGGCGCTGTGTACAGAGAATTCTGCAGATATATGAGCCTTTGAAGGCATATATCATATCAGATGAAGGTGAGAAACTTGAGCAGAACACACGCATGATTTTAGATATTTTGACTCCTGCTAACACATTCAATAACATCACACAAATTTTATATGGCATGTCGGCTGTCCTATACTAATTGTATACTTAAAGGGTGTTACAAAACAAAATGGACATTTGCCATATGAACCAGAAACTACCAGTAATAATTTCCTAAATAAGTGCAAGAAAAAGGTAGCTAAGGTCTTCTGCTTACCCTCGATAAAACACAATTTTCATTTTTAACTTCACCATTTCTATATTGATGGTTTAATGACAAAACAAAATAAAGTTTTTATGTTCTAGTGCATGTTTCAGGCAACTAATGTCATACCTGTTTATAGACAACTGTAAGGATGAGTCTAGGAGAATGGAAAGGCTGAGGGAGGCATTTGAGGATCCATTGACTGAGTGCTATCTGCTATTTATCAACCATGTTATCACACTTTTCGACGGGGCTAATCTGCAGCTGCAGACAGATGGACCGCAGATACACCTGATACACGAGATTTATGAAACGCTCTACACAGATCTGTTGCACCTCTTCCTAACACCTGAATGTGTTGCGACATTGGATGAAATCGATCCCCACTCAGTGGATTATTTACCAGGTTGGTTATGTGCAGTATTTCGTAGATGTGATGAGCTACTCACTGCTGATAGCACATTTTTATCACTTTATCACTTTTCATGCCAGCTTTCACTCTAAGCATCAATGAGTATTTTTATGTTACATCTACAGTCTGACACCATTACTTTCACAAACTTACATACACATGTATGTATGTTTGCCTATTGAAACGTATGTATATTTGGCTATTGAAAAAAATTCATAGAAGTCCATTCAGTTTTATGCACCAGATGCAATTCTCAGGATTTATGGTTTTTCATCATTGTTTTGCAGATGAAGATATATCGGTTGGGTTTACAACTCGAATGGCACTTAACAAACTGGAGCTGGATGCCGGAGAAATGAGAAAATTCATTCAGGGGACCCGCACCTTTCTGCTCTATGCATGTATGTATGCCAAGAAATGGTTCCCGCTGGATGATGCAGTGCTGATCAATGCCAAATTCCTGAACAAATCTGAGCGCAATAGGATAACCATAGAACAGGTCATGTTCTTCTACAGAAGGTAAGTTTTTTTTGCAACAGTGGCACTAAAATTATTACATAGTTGACCCAAGCTGACTTTTCTGCTTTAATTATAAAAAGAGACTTATTACATTTGACAGTTGCAGTTTGTCAGAGTGATTACTCCAATTACATCAGTGAAGGGATTGGCCATTGAATGAGTATTCCTGCTATGACATACATGTAACTCTAAATCTGATCAAATTTGTTGTTTGTTTGTTAAGAACAATTGGAAACAGTTGCAAACTACAGAGAGGAAATTTCCATTAAGAACTGTCTTTTTGTCACAGATATCTGCATCTAATGGAGGCTGATGTTGTTGACGATACTATTCAGCTCTCACTGGAGATTAATAGATACAAGACATATCATGAATCTAAGCTCCCTCAAACTGACCGTGTTGATAAGTTTTGGTGGGAGGTTTCTAAAGCCAAGATAGGCACCAGGCCACTGTTTGGCACTTTGGCCAGGGTTGCCATGGTAGTGTGCGTCATACCACACTCAAATGCCTCCGAAGAAAGGCTATTTAGCCAAACAAAAAAAAATCTTAGACCTGAGCGCAGTTTACTAGACATGAGATCTACTCTGAACAACATCATGGTTGTAAAAAACACACCCCATCTGGAGCCATGCGAGAAATTTGTGCCTCCCCGAGAGGTTATGAAAGCAGCAAAAGCTGCTACTCAAGACTATAACAATATGCATAAGTCAACAAAGTAAACTGGTTAGGCAAGCAAAACTGAAACATTAGATCTGTGTCAGAGGAAATCTTTTTTAGCCATGAGGCAGGGAGGCATTTTATTTTGAATTTTAGAATTTATTGCTCATTTCATATGATGAAGCAGGTATTTTCAAATGTTTTTGTTTTATTTTGAAATTGTGAACAAGATGAGGCAGGTATCAATTACAATTTCTGAATTTACCCGCAGCATCAAGCAACCATGCGGGGATGCGATATTGAGTTTTTATGACAGTTTACAGCCCTCAGCTTTCAAACTTTGTTAAATTTTGTATTGAAAATGTGAAAAACTGTAGTCTAAGCTTGCAAGCTGTTGAAATTACTCTCTAATATGCCATGAGGAAGCTCAAAAGAAATTTTATTAATTTATTATTTCTCTTTGCCTGATGAGGGGGAGGTGAAAATAAGATATATCAGTTTGTCAGTTTTTCAGTTTATTTTTGAAAGTTTTGACTGAGGCAGGGAGGTTTATCATTTTATGAATCTCAAAAGGGGGACGAGGGAGCTGACACAGATCTAATGTTTCAGTTTTGTTGACTTAGAAATAAGCTATTCATGCAATATTAGGATTTTATATATATTTTAGGAGTTATTCTCTTTCTGAAAGTAAACAGACAACTGCCAGTTGAAGTAATTTAAAAATTGTAATTGTACTTACTTGTATTTAACAAATATTAATTTGCACTGCTATGTTTTAAAATACATATGGATGGCTTGTTAACTGAGATCTTAGACAGTTACATTGAATTAAAATTTATCCTGTCCATATGCATATCACAAGTTATGATAGGCGTCTGATCCTTTCCTATCATGTTGCGGTATAAGTTTATTTTTCAGACTCCCGACTATTTTGAGATGTGCCTGTTGTATATACTGATTGAGTGTTCACTTCATAACCCACTTCACAAACTCTGTCACATTTAGAGACTGCACCTTGCACATTGTCTTGGCTTAGTTGTCTGACCATTGCTCACTCTGACCTCCTCCAATTCCCATACCATGAGAGATGGACCTGTACGCAAAGTTTTGAAAATGGTGTAATTAAAAACCAATTGTGTTGCTATGTGATGTCCAAACTACAGCTTGATAACACAAGATCTGCATATGTAGGGGTCTCCAAGTAGGCTTTGGGGCAGCTTACTCATTTTCTCACTCATTTTGAGATTTGGGATACTCATATTGGGGTCCAGAGGTTGGCAAGTCTGCTAGAACAAAGAAAGAGAAACTAAACATTGCATCATGGGAATGCATGACATCATA